>WNEZ01000068.1_pt2 | contig 76064 bp, 67 predicted proteins | sample 5400521 | NCBI WGS metagenome assembly WNEZ01 (sample SAMN13153339, study PRJNA577476) | soil metagenome | isolation source: 120 cm saprolite under Douglas fir tree site 2 hole 1 replicate 1 | place: USA:California | collected 2015-04-18
TACCTCGCCTGGGTCGCCTCTGATGGTGAGACGGCGCACGTCGGAGTCGCCGGCTATCCGCGGCGCTTCAATCCCGCTTTGGCGCTCGACGCGTTTCGCTTGCGCGTGAAGCACCTCGCCGGCAGCCGCGTCATCGAGCGGCGCGGCGGAATGATTCCAGTCAACGGCATCCTGCGCAGGATCGGTTGCAGTCGCGGACTCCTGGTCGGCGACGCAGCCGGAGCAGTCTCCCCGCTCACCGCGGGCGGTCTGGACGCCGCCATGCGGCTTTCGACATTTGCTGCCGAAGTGACCGCAGCCTACCTTGCGCGCGAGGATCCTGCGATCCTTCGCGAATACGACGGCGCGCGCTTTCAGGCACGCTTTGTGGCGCGACGCTGGATGCGTTCGATGCTGAGCGTTTGCACGCATCCGGCGGTCATGGAAGCCGTGTTCACCGCGATGCGAACGCCGGCGCTGCTCGCGCTGGCGCGACACATTTTCTTCAGCCGCGGATCATTCCCCGAGCTGTCGAGCGATCACTTGTTGTTCGCGCGAAACCACTCCGCGAACGCCGGCTGATTGTGTTTCTGTGCCACCTCGGCGGCATCCTTGCCGTCGTCGGTCCGCGCCTTCGAATCGGCGCCGTGGTCGAGAAGAAGCTTCGCCATCTTGACGTCGCCGTGCGCCGCCGCGCCGTGCAAAGCCGTGAATCCCGACTCCTGTCGCGCGTTCGGATTCGCGCCGCGTTCCAGCAGCAACTTCATGGTGTCGAAATCGCCGACCGTCACCGCGGCGTGCACCGGCGCTACACGCTGTGGATTCTTCGCGGCCGCGTTGACGTCCGCGCCGCGCTTGATCAGTTCCCTGGCGAGCTCGGGATGCCGGAAAAAAATTGGCAACCCGGCAACCGGGTAACCGTCGTCGCTATACGAGTGCAAAAGCGAGGGATCACGGTCGAGCAGCTCCATCGCTCTTTTTCGATCGCCGACGGCGCAGGACTCGGCAAACGTCAGCTTCGCACCGCGGTCCGTAAATAGTTGTGCAATCTCGGGATGTTGGTGATAAACCGCCAGCAGAATCGCCGAGACATTGCCCGATTTCGTCTCCAGGAGCGCGCGGTCTTCGTCGAGCAGCGCCGCGACGCGCTTAGCGTCCCCCTTTTGGATCGCTTCGATCAATTCATTTGTCTTCATACGGTTCCCATCGTAGGCCCCGCCGGCGGCCTTCGCTTCTCGAAACGTGCGAATTCTACCGACAGGAGAGAAATGCCGTCTCGGCACTCTTCTTGATCACACTGTCGGTGGATGAAGACGAGCGGCACGAAACGCTGTGAGTTCTGCGGTCACTCTTTGGCGGCCCACGTCGACCGCGTTCAGTGTGCGCTCTGCTCTTGTCGCTCCGAGGCGCAAAACTTTGTGCAGCAATCGTTCGCGTTTCGCGATACGCTTATTGTGAGCAGATCGAGAACCACTGCTCGAAAGCGGTAACTCATCGGCAGGATTACTTCACCTTCAACCCTCGTTGTGAGTTTCGTATGAACGATAAGGTCAGCACGCGGCCCCCCAAAATGATCGCGGTGTCGGAGCGCAATCTTCAGAACGCAGCCATCCGACTGCTGCCGAAACACAACCGGCTGGTGACGCCGGAGGTGGATTACCTGCGCCGCGTCCTTGGGGAGAAGGCCACGCAGAGCGAGATCGACGAAAAGGTGCTGGCCGTCCGCAAGCTGCCATGGTCTGAAATCGTCCGCGAGTAACCCCTCGTCATGCGTTGAGTAACCGATTCGACGTCATCGTCATCGGTGCCGGGGCCGCAGGACTTGCCGCCGCGCGCGATCTCTCCGGTGCAGGCAAAAAAGTCTGTGTTCTGGAGGGCCGCGATCGCATCGGCGGCCGCATCTGGACCCTTCACAGTGCCGATCTGGCGCTTCCGATCGAGCTGGGAGCGGAGTTCATCCACGGCGAGGCCGAGGCGACATTCGCCATCGTCGAATCGGCCGCCCTCCTCGCCTATCAGCTTCCCGACACGCACTGGTGGTCGTCGCGCGGCCGATGGCGTCTGAACAACGATTTCTGGGAAAAGATGAACGCGATTCGTTCACGAATTCCGGCGGGGGCGCACGACATCTCCTTCGCGGAATTCCTGAGGCGGCAACGGAAGTTGGCGCCGCATCTCAAGCAGATGGCGCGAAGTTTCGCGGAGGGCTTCAACGCCGCGCATGCCGATCGCATCAGCGCGGCATCGCTACGCAGCTCGGACGAAGACGAGGACGATCCGAACAAACAATTCCGAATCGCGAACGGCTACGACGCGCTGATCGAGTGGTTGCGCGCCGGCCTCGATCCCGAACGCTCGCAGCTTCACCTGGGCAGCGAGGTCACCGAGGTCTCGTGGTCGCGCGACGCGGTCGAGGTTCAGACCGCGCGTGGACAGACATTTCGCGCAAAGGCGGCGGTCATCACGATTCCGATCGGTGTCTGGAAAGCGACCGCCATCCGATTCGATCCCGTGCTGCGCGACAAGCGCAAAGCGATCGCGAAACTCGAAGTCGGCCACGTCGTGAAGATCATTTTCCGTTTCCGCAAGCGATTCTGGGACGAGCCCGATTTCGTCAAGCGGCGGGCGAAGACAAAGAATTGGCAAGAAGGGATGCCGCTCAATTTCCTGCAGACCGCCGATCGATTCATTCCGACGTGGTGGACGACCGCCCCCGTTCGCGCGCCCCTGCTCACCGGCTGGGCGGGCGGACACGCCGCTGACACGCTGCTCGCTGAAGGTTCAGAGTCGATGGTCGATCGCGCCCTCGACTCGCTCGCGACCGCGTTCGCGATCAAGCGGCGCGAAATCGACACCTTGTTCGATTCCTCCCACACCCACGACTGGCAATCGGATCGATTCAGCCGCGGGGCGTATAGTTATCCGGGCGTCGGCGGTCAAAAGGCGCACGATTCCCTCGCCAAGCCGATCGCCGGGACGCTATTCTTTGCCGGGGAAGCGACAACCGCTAAGGAGACTGGGACCGTCGCGGGAGCGATCTCAACCGGAAAACATGTTGCAAAGCAGATTCTCTCGACCTAATATGCTGTGACGGCATATCAAATAAGGAGGCTGCATGACCCGCGTAGCCCGACTCGTCGCCGCGTTTCTCCTCTTCTCTGCGATTTCCGAAGCCCGAGTTATTTCGTATGCGCCGTACACAAATCGCGCGTCGATCCCTGCCGTTCAGAATCGGCTCAATCGGCATTTCGTGCTGATCGAGCAAACCCCGGCGGGTTCGAGTTCGATCATTTCTCCACCTCCTCCGTGCTGCAATAACCCCACACCGTCGCAGCTCGTCCTCTACGACGCGCAGGGCCTGGAGGAGCCGCGCGTCATCTTTCCTGCCGATGGGTCGTCGTCTGCCATCAGCAGCGCGACGGTTCGCGAAGAGGCAGGCGTTGTCTCCATCCTCATCCAGACCAGCGCCAATTTCCTCGGCGCCAACCCGACCAATCAGTTCATCTGGCTGCTGACGAATGACAGCGGCGCGAGCTGGATGAAGGTGGCGATTCCGACAACCCCCACCGTGACGACCCTGGCGGCCGACTTCGGCGGACCGTTCGCGCGGGGCCGCTACAGCAACGTACGGGTCGGGACACCTGAAGTGCCGTTCGTCGTCGGCAATTCGCTGGGTGTATTCGCCGTGTCGAATGTCGGCACGGTGAAGCAAATTTTCACTTCAAGCGTGATGTCGACAATTCCGCTGATCGGCTCCGATCGCGAAGGGCGACGATTCCTCGTCAACGCGCCCAACACGATTTACACCGTCGATATCAACGGCAATCAAAGCGCAGTTGCGGCGAGGCCGGGCGCGGTTACGATCGAAGGTTGGATCACCCCCGACGGCGCCGCGTACCTCGAGCAGGCATTCAGTCCAGGCAATGTCGTGCTGTTTTACGCGAAGGACGGCAATATCACACCGGTCGCCGCCTCGTGGGATGGCCCGCCTAACGCGCAGCCACCGATCAATTCTTCGTGGATATTTTTCGCGGTCCCGACCAGCGACTACTCCGGCGCGTGGGTCATGCGTCGCGGCGGCAATCGCCCGACGTCGCTTTTGCTGCACACGCCGACTGCTGGACTCGTTCAGCAATGGCAGGACGTGTCGGCGCCGCAGGTCGAAGCGCTGCACGCCGCACCGTCAGGGACGAAGCTTCTGGTCCAGGTGCATCGCCCAAGACAGAGCGTCGATAACCTCCTGTTCAAAGATCCGGCGCTCGCGGTCTGGCCCATCGGCAGTCCTGCACCGCGCTCGTACGACGAATTATTTCTGAGCGAGACATCGACCAAAGGGTTCGTGCATCTCGACGTCGACGCCATCGCGGGCGGTGCGACGTTCGTTTTCGATTCCGGCGTCCCGCAGCCGCTGGGCGGCGGCGTCATCATCTCGCCCGCGCCGCCGAGCGCCGGCGGAAGCGACGTCGTCCAGGAGTGGGGCGTCGTACGCGGCTCACTGCGGCAACAGCTCGTGCTTCCCGGCGTCGGCCGCACCCCTGGTGCTTTCGGCAGCAACTGGGCGACGGACGTCACGATCTACAACCCGTCCGACGGCCCGCTGCAGGTGAACCTCAATTACGTGCCGAACGGCGGCGCTCCGGTTGCCGACGTCTTTGTCAATCTGTTGCTGCAGCCGCGTGAGATCCGCTCCATTCCCGACATCCTCGGCACCCTGTTCAACATCGACAACAGCAGCGGCGCGTTGTACATCTCTCCCGAGCAAGGCGGCGGCGTCAACATCACCAGCCGCACCTACAACAAGGCCGGCAACGGAACTTACGGCTTCACGATGAACGGGATCGATGTCTTCACCGCCGCCGGTCCACGCTTTCCGCTGACGTTCTCCGGCGCATTCGAAGGGGCGAACTTCCGCACCAACGTGATGCTGACCGACGTCTCCGGCCGCGGCACCGAAGTCTCCGCAACGGCCGCGAGCCCGAATGGATCGAGCGCAACGGAAGCGGTGACGCTCACCGGCCCGAAGTCTGGGCAGACACAGATCAACGGCGTGGCGCCGCTGGTCGGACTGTCAACGACCGATACCGGCGCGCTCGTTTTGCGGCCTAACAAGGGTGAGCTGCTGGCCTCCGTCTTCGTCGTCGACAATCGCACCAACGATCCGACCTTCTTCCCGCCCGATATTCCGGCCTCCGTCATGCGCGTCATTCCCGCCATCGGACACCTCGACGGCGCGAATGGATCGAAGTTCCGAAGCGATCTCTATCTCTTCAACAACTCTGCGCAGGTGAAGACGCTGACGCTCCAGGCGAAACTGTGGGACGTCTCGGAAAATCCGAGCACCCTGCAATTCACATTGCTCCCTTTCGAGGCCCGCGTGATCCGTGACGTGTTGATGACGGCCTTCGGCAAGACCGGCATCGCGCGATTGCGCTTCACAGCGCAAGGCACGACCAACGACACCAGCGTTCGCGTCACTTCGCGCACCTACACCATCGATCCCAGCGGCGGAACGTACGGCTTCCTCATGCCGCCGCTCAACAGCTTCCAATCCGGCGGCCCGGGTGACACGCTCGAGATTCTCGGCGCCACCCTCGATCCTCGTTTCCGCACCAACCTCGGCCTCGTTGATTTGACGGCCTTTCCGGGACCGAGGGCTGCGCGCGCGAAGATCGAGATCATCGACGACGCGGGCAAGGCGCTCGACAGTTTCGAGGTCAGCATCCTCTCCGCCGGCGGCATGCAGATCAACGATCTCTTCCACGGCCGCAGCCTGCCGGAGAGCGGCAAGCCGGTGCTGATTCGAGTGACGACAATCGAGGGCATGATCGGTGCGTACGCCGCCTTCGTCGACAACGGCACCAATGACCCAGCCTACGTGGCGGCCAATTTAGCTGCGAAGGAGTAGCCGCCCACGCGCCCGGTTGGGACGTTGGGATGTTGGGATGAGGGCTGTATGGCAGCCCTCATCTTCGTCTGACGTAGCCGATGTATCCCTCCAGGGCGCGTCGCGATTCGTCGAGAGTTTCGAAGGGTTCTTTGCGCCGCAAGTAACCTACGCGTTCAGCGATGATCAGCTGCGTCTCGAGCTCGAACAATGATCCACGGGCCTGACTCAGAAATTGCCTTCGCTCACCCGAAGTCAGACGTCCTTCACCTTCAGCAATATTTGAGGGGATTGAGACCGCACTCTTTCGCACCTGATGCGTCAACCCGTAAATTTCTCGGCCGGGAAAAGCGTCAGTCACACGATAGATTTGCTCACAGAGAGTCATGGCGTGTTGCCACGCGACAAGGTCCTTGTAATTCATGAGTGATTGACGGAGCGACTACGGGAAGACGCGATCGCGCCTCGTGTGGGACACAGATCCTAACATCCTAACGTCCCAACCGGGTGGGTGGGGGGTCAGTGCGACCGTTCGTTCCCAATCCGCGTCTGGCTGAGCGTTTCCTGAAATTGCGGCGCGGGGACGGGGAAGCCGAAGTAGAAGCCCTGCACCTCGCGGCAGCCGTGCTCCCTCAGAAAATCGAGCTGCGGCTTGGTCTCGACTCCCTCCGCCACGACGCGCAGGTTGAGTCCCTGCGCGAGCTCGATGACCGACCGAACGATGGCGGCATCTTCGAATCGGTCGGGCAGGTCCTCCACGAAATTGCGATCGATTTTGAGGCAGTCGATCGGGAAGCGTTTCAGGTAGCTCAGCGATGAGTGCCCCATGCCGAAATCGTCGATGGCGATGCTGATACCGGTGCGGCGCAAGCGCTCGAGTACCTTGAAAGTCAGATCGACATTCTCCATGGCCACGCTCTCGGTGATCTCGAGCTCGAGACACTCCGGTTCGATCCGCGCCTGCTTGATGGCCGACTCGATTCCGTCAACCAGCGAGAGCTCGCGGAACTGGCGCGCGGAAAGATTCACGGCCACCCTGAAATCGGGGAAGCCGAGGTCCCGGAAGGCGCGGGCCTGATGAAGGGCGGTGCGCAGCACCCAATCGCCGATCAACACGATGAATCCGCGCTCTTCGGCCACGGACAGGAAACTTCCCGGCGACATGAGCCCGCGCTCCGGATGCCGCCATCGCAGGAGTGCCTCCATGCCCACGATGCGATTGGTGCGGATGTCGATCTGGGGCTGGTAGTAGACCTCGAACTCGTTCCGCTCCATGGCCTGATGCAGACCGCTTTCGAGTGTCAGGCGCTCCTGCATCGAGCGGCTCAGCTCCTGGGTCGACATCTCGTAGCAATTGCGGCCGACCGCTTTCGCTCGATACATGGCATTGTCGGCGTTCTTGAGCAGCGTCTCGGCGTCCTCGCCGTCGTCGGGATAGACGGTGATGCCGACGCTGGCGGTGATGTAGAGGCGCTGGCCGTCGATGTCGATCGGCTCGGCGATGATCCGCAACACGCGCTGCGCCATCGATGCCGCGTCTTCTTTCTTTTCCAGCTCCTGAAGGACGATGGTGAACTCGTCGCCGCCGACGCGGGCCACGACATCGCCTTCGCGCACGCTGTTTTTCAAACGCGTTGCGATCTCGCGCAACAAACTGTCTCCGAGTGTGTGACCGAGGGAGTCGTTGACGACTTTGAAGTTATCGAGGTCGAGGAACAGCACCGCCACCGGGCGCCGCTTGCGCTGGGCAAGGGCAAGCGCGAGCGTCAGATGTTCCTGGAAGAGCCGGCGGTTGGCGAGTCCGGTGAGCGCGTCGTGATACGACTGGTACTCCATCTGCTGCTCGGCGCGCTTTCGGTCGGTCAGATCGAGAATCTTGCCGATGACACCCGAGACGTTGCCCTTCGAATCAAACTGCGGGCGGTAGGAAGCGGTGATCCATCCCTGCCGGTCAGTTCCGGGAATCATGTACGAGGTCTCGGCGAGCGAAACTGTCTCGCCCATCAGGACGCGCGCCAGGATGTCGTCGATGGGCTGTTCGCCGAGGACGGGGAAGAAATCGCCGGCGCGTTTGCCCAGGACTTCCTCGGCGCGAAGACCGGTGAACTCTTCCATGAAGTGATTCCAGACCTGACAACGCAGCTCCCGGTCGTAGACCACAATTCCCTCGGCGACATTCGACATGATGTCGGTAGCAAGGTCGGGATCATGGCGTACGCTCTCGGGGGTGGGGGCGGGCTCGGGCTCGCGCGATTCGCGGGGAGCGCTCCGCTCGCGCATCCGAACCAGCTGGGGCGTGCGTCCGGTGAGAGCGAGGGTGATCGATACGAAAGCGGAACCGACGACGATGCACACAGCCACCAACGCGGCGGAGATGGCTATGGCGAGGACAACTAGAGCGGCGGAAATCACTACCTCAGCCGGCATCCGCAAAAATAGTGTCGTCGACTCGCGAAAATGTTGCAAGAAAAAACTTTAGGGTAATTATCGACAGATTTCAGTCTCAAGATCATGAGCTATTGCGATTCGCGCCCGTTTCTGATCAGCAGGAGCTCGCGACCAGGTAGGGGCTCACGCGGCTAGGGGAACGCCCAAAGCACGCCAGCCGCAACGATGGTGAGCACGGTGGCTCCCCCGTAGCAAATGACGGCAATCAACCCGTACAGGTGCTCGAGCTGCAATCCGTCGTAGAGCGTGTAACGGAAGCGATGCCCCCAATGGAAGAACGAGAGTGACACGAGCACGAACAGCGACAGCCGGACCAGCGGATGCTGCAGCTTGTGGACGAACAGACTGTAGGACGGAGCTTCGACCCAGCCGATCGGAACGGAAATCAACAAGAGCAGGACAAGCGCGGGGAGGAAAAGCGCCGCTATTGTTCCGCCGCCGCTGAACAAAACCCAGAAAAACGGCTCTCTCGATCGCGGCATGGGTCACCCCTGCAGAAAAAACCAGAACACCAGCCACGAGGCGGCGAGAAATCCGAGATAGTGAGCGAGTAGCACCATTCGGCCTGGAACCTGACGATGCCTCACACGGATCACCATCGCTTTCGGTGCCAGCTTGAGCCAGGTGATCGTATGAAAAAGCACGGCAACGAAGATCAGGGTGTGGAGAATCAACGCAAGAGGAGACTGCAGAAACCGCATGAACCGCGCGTAGGTTTGCTCCCCGCCGCTGAGCATCCATACGAATACGACCAGAAGGACCGCCGAGTAGCCGACCGCAAGACTGGTCAATTCGCGGATGATGAACTTGATATAGGAGAGTCTTTCCAACCACCAGAAAATCGGCATCTGGGCGCGGTACCACCTCGGGTGGTAGAGCTTGTAGGTCGGATTCACTGTTTTCCCCACGGCATCAACACCGATTTGATCCAATCCATCGTCGCCTGCACCTTGTAACGCTGAATCGCGCCAGCCGGATCGACCTTTTTCGGACAGACCACCGAGCACTCGCCGACGAATGTGCAGTTCCAGATGCCGTAGTGCGTCGACAACACATCCATCCTCTCGTCCGATCCCTGATCGCGTGAATCCATGTTGTAGCGCTGCGCGAGGGCGATGGCCGCCGGGCCAATGAACAGCGGCTCGAGCGGATAGATCGGACAGGCCGAATAGCACAGCAGGCAGTTGATGCACATGCTGTACTTCTTGTATTCCGCCAGCTCTTCGGGTGTCTGCAGGTACTCTCCCTCGGAGAGCGGCTTCTCATGTGTGCGAGTGATCCACGGCTTGACGCGCTCGAGTTTGTCGACGAAGTCCTGAATGTCGACGACAAGATCGCGAATCACGGGAAACGCTTTCAGCGGCTCGACGCGGACCGGGGCCGACACGCTGGACAGATAGGTCGCACAAGTGAGCACCGGCTCGCCATTCACCATCATCCCGCAGCTTCCGCATACGCCCATCCGGCACGCCCAACGGTACGAGAGACTCCCGTCGAGATGATCCTTGATGTAATTGAGGGCATCGAGCACCATCCACTCGGAGCGGGCCGGAACCTCGAAGACGTCCCAGGAGGGCTTCTCCTCCTCTTCCGGCCGATAGCGCTGAATCTCGACGGTGACCAACTCTGTCATTTCACCTCCCGTATACCCGATCCGCCGGCGGCCAGCGGGTGATGGTTACCGGTAGATACTCGATCCTTGGTGCTCCCGCTTCGTTTTTGTAGGCCAGGGAGTGAGCGAGAAACTTCGAGTCGTCTCGCTGTGGGTGATCGGTGCGCTGATGGGCGCCTCGCGATTCCTTCCGCTGCAGTCCGGAGTGGATGATCGATTCGGCGAGATCGAGCATATACGAGAGCTCCAGGCATCCGACCAACTCGGTGTTGAAGGTGCGGCTTCTATCCTCCAGTGAGATGGAATGGAATCTCTCCTTGAGCGCAGCAATTTTTCCAGCCGCCGTCTCCAGACCACGCTGATCCCGATAGATGCCCGCCCCTGCCTCCATGGTCAGCTGCATGTCGGTCCTCAAGTCGGCCAGCCGCTCCTTGCCGTTTTTCTTCTCGAGGAAATCTCCCAGCAGGTGGCGCTCCTCATCCATCGCCTGAGCCAGCACAGCGCGACTTGGACCGCCCTGAGTGGTCGCGAATGCGGCGGCGGCCTTTCCAGCGCGCGCTCCAAAGACGAGCAGCTCGGTGAGGGAGTTGGAACCGAGGCGGTTCGCCCCATTGATGCTGACGCAAGCCGCTTCGCCGGCGGCGTAGAGTCCGGGCAGAGGCGTCGCTCCCTCAATGTCGGTGTGGACCCCTCCCATCATGTAGTGCACCACCGGTCTGACCGGGATGAGCTCTCGCACCGGATCGACGTTCTCATACTTGAGGCATAGCTCTCGGACGAAGGGCAACTTCGTATCGATGAGTTTCTCGCCAAGGTGTCGAATGTCGAGATGAACGACGTGGCCGTGCGGCGTTTCGACCGTGCGTCCTTTTTCCATCTCCTTGACGAAGGCCTGTGACAGACGGTCGCGAGGTCCCAGCTCCATCGATCGCAGGACCGGCTTCGGCTCCGGCGTGCCGAGGTTGTAGTCCTGAAGGTAGCGGTAGCCATCCTTGTTGATCAGCCATCCTCCCTCCGAGCGCGCCGCCTCGGTGATCAGAATTCCGGTAAATGGGAGACCGGTCGGATGGTACTGAACAAACTCCATATCCTTCAGCGGGACTCCGGCGCGGTACGCCAGCGCCATCCCATCGCCCGTTTTGATGTTGGCGTTGGTCGTGAAAGCGAACACTTTTCCGCACCCTCCGGTGCAGAGGATCACCGCCTTAGCCAGGATGGCGTGAATCTTTCCGCTGGCCAGCTCGATGGCCACCACCCCCTGGCATCGACCTTCGTCGACGAGCAGCGTGGTGACAAACCACTCATCGTAACGAGCAACGGTCTTGTACTTCAGCGTGGTCTGAAAAAGCGTGTGAAGCATGTGGAAGCCGGTCTTGTCGGCGGCAAACCACGTGCGCTCGATCTTCATCCCGCCGAAAGGTCTGACCGCAATGTGGCCGTCGGGCTCCCGGCTCCATGGGCAGCCCCAGTGCTCCAACCGGATCATCTCTTCCGGAGCCTCGCGCACGAAGGCCTCGACGGCATCCTGATCCGATAACCAGTCGCTGCCGCTGACGGTGTCGTAAGCATGGGCGTCGAGGCTGTCGTTCGCCTTGATGACCGCCGCCGCCCCTCCTTCCGCGGAGACGGTATGGCTCCGCATGGGGTAGACCTTGGAGACCACGGCGACGCTGAGATTCGGATTGGTTTCGGCGATGGCGATCGCGGCCCGCAGACCTGCGCCTCCACCGCCCACCAGAAGAACGTCGTGAAAGGAAGTTTCCATCGCTCCCGGTGTGATTGTATTTCGCGAGTTCAGAGGAGTATATCGTGCGAAGATCCGTCGGAAGGAAGGCGTCATGTTCGAGCTCAAGCCGTTGTCGAAGGAAGCGATCCCGAAAGCGCTGGAGAGAGCGGATCGCTATCGACTGCTCAACGAGCCGGGCGAGGCCGAGAGTATCTGCATGGATGTGCTGGCGGCGGAGCCTGAAAATCAACGCGCTCTGGTGACGCTCATCCTGGCCCTGACGGATCAATTCGGACAGCAACGGTTCAATGTTGGCGACAATCGATGTGACGAATTCATCGCGCGTCTGCACGACAAGTACGAACGCGTGTACTACGCCGGTGTTGTTTGCGAACGGCGAGCGAAGGCCGCCTACAGCCACCATCAGGGTGGAACGATGGCCTATGAATGGTTTCGCGATGCCATGGGCTTTTACGAAGAAGCGGAAAAGCTCCGTCCGGCGGGGAACGACGATGCTGTTCTGCGATGGAACACCTGCGCGCGCATTCTTCAGAGCAATCGCGATCTGCAACCGGCCGAAGAGCAGGGCATCGAGCCCTACCTGGAGTGAGCCAGCCCCATCGCGTCGGCATACAGCCCATGAAAGTGATGTACGCCGTTCTCGCGCGCGGGCGAATAGCGGCCGGCGTGGTATGTCGGTGACCGCAGGCCGCGCTGCACCGCTTCGCAGATCTCCATGTCTTCGAGCTGGATCTCGTCGCTGAAGGCGATCGTCTCGTCAATCTGCTTTTTCGCGGAATCGGGATCGCGGAAGTACCACTCGAAAATCGTGAGCGTTCGATCGTGGCCGGCCGGAACGATCAGGTTCGTCGAGAAGTTGTCGGGATAGACGTTGAGCATCAGGTTCGGAAAAATCCAGAAGTACTCCGCTTCACCGTCGCCTCGAATGCGTTCGGGCCGTTTCAGCGGCGCATGCTGGATCGAGTAATGGGCGCGCGTCTCGGTGCGGTAATTGGGGTAGTCGATTTCGCGGAACAGCGACGGATGCACGATCGGGATGTGGTAGCCCTCGAGGTAGTTGTCGACGTAGACCTTCCAGTTGCAGTTGACCGACCACTCCTTCCGCGCAGCCAGCCGGCCTTCGAAGGCATGCCCGGCCAGATCGCCGAGGAATTCCTGGAGGGACGGAGCATCGGGCGAGAGGTTCACGAACAGCAGCCCGTTCCAGGCGTCGATTCGAAATTTCGGAAGCGCGACCGCCGAACGGTCCCAGCATTCGATGCCCTCCATCTCCAGCGCCGTCCGCAGAGTTCCGTCGAGCGCGTACGTCCAGCCGTGATAGCCGCACTGCAGCGAAGCGCGTTTTCCGGAGCCTTTCGCGACCGGACCGGCGCGATGCCGGCAGACATTCGACATGGCGCGCAGTACGTTATCGTCGCCGCGAACGATCAGCAGCGGCTCGTCGGCAACCGTGGTGGTGAAGTATTGGCCGCGCTCCCGAACTTGCTCCGCGTGTCCGGCCAGTTGCCACGTTCGCGCGAACACGGTTTGATTCTCGGCCGCCAGCACCGCCGGATCGTTGTAGAAGGCCGAAGGGATGGTGGACGCGCGGGAGAGTTGCGGCTCGAATCGATAGCTCATGGCGCCGTCTGTCGCTGCTTCAACAGAAGATATACCGGGAAACTGACAGCCAGAACCGCCAGGGCGATCAGACTCTTCCTGGTATCCGACACGATCGCTCCGACCAGAAACGCGACCGACGCTAGCAGGGCCAGACCGGTGGTGAAAGGATGTCCGATGGCGCGGAAAGGCCTGGAAGCGTCGGGCTCGCGACTGCGGAGTTTGAATAGTGATATAAATGATAGAGTATAATTAGCTACGAAAAAGAACGATAAAACTGCGATGACCTGATCGAACCGGCCCGACACGATGAAGGCCGTCGCCATCAGGCTGCTGCACAGCAGCGCGATCTCAGGGGTGCCGCCGGCGTTGACATCCGTCGCGCCGCGCCAGAAAAGACCGTCGCGGCTCATCGCAAACAGCACCCGTGGCGCCATCAAGACATTCGAGTTCACCGCGCTGATCATCGCTGCGATCGTCAACCAGCGCAGAACATTGTCGGCCAGCGGGCCAAAGAGATGCTGTACCACCACACCGGCCGCCAGCGGTTCGCCGGCCAGCGTCGGCAGCGGCACGACGCGGAGAAAAGCGACGTTCAACAGCAGATAGATCGCCGTGACGGCCAGCAAACCGCCGAACGTTGCGCGCGGAATGTTGCGCTGGGACTCCTTCACCTCTTCGGAAAAGTAAATGACCGCCGACCAGCCATCGTAGGTGTAGATCACTGCCTGCAGCGCCAGGATGAACGCCAGAAAGAGCGATCCCTCCGTCTCGATCTCCATGCTGCTGACGGCCGGATTGCGGCTGCCGAGGATGAAGCACGCGCTGATCAGAAACAAAAAAGCGGTGCCCTTGAGAAAGCTCGTGACGTCCTGCGACCACCCGCCCCACCGCACGCCCAGCCACTGCACCAGCGTGAGCACCGCGATCAGCGCGATCGCGACGACCTCCACCGCACGCAAATGCTTGACGTGGAGGATGGCGTATTCGCCCACCACCATCGAGACGGCCGCCATCGTTCCGCAGGTCGAGATCCAATCGCTCCAACCGACCACGAATCCCGCGTAGTCGCCCAGGGCGTGGCGCACGAAAACATATTGCCCGCCTGATTTGGGGAGCATCGTGCCGAGCTCCGAGAGCGCGTTGGCGCCCAGCAGCGCGTAGATCGCGCCGATGATCCAGACCGAGATGAACGGCCAGAACGTCGGCAGACGCGCGGCGATCTCGCCCGGCGTCCGGAAAATCCCGGCGCCGATCGTGTTGCCGACGATCACGGCCAGACCAAACGTCAGACCGAGGACGCGGAGCAGAGGACGACGTGCCGGACCCAGCACCTACACAGTGTAAAGGACTGGGGACTGAGGACTGAGAGTCAGTCGTCGCTCTCGCGAACCGAAACCGGCCCGTTGACCGTCGACATGCGTACGACAGTTGGTCCCGAGCCGAGCTCGATTTTGCGATTGTCCTCATCGTCCCACGTGCGTCGCGCCTCCCGACACGCGGCCGCGCGGCACGATACCGGACCGTGACCGTCCGATTCGACCACCACGCCCGATCGGAATCCCGCCGGGATTCGGAGGGATGCCGGACCGTTCTGCGTGTGCGCCTCGATGCTGCCGTCCCAAGTCGTGCCGCGCAGCCTGACCGAAACCGGACCATTCTCTGCGTTCAGCTTCATTGTGCCCGATCCGCCGTCGAGCGAGACCGGGCCGTTCTCGGTCTCGAGATGCATCGTTCCGCTCGATTCTTTGGCGCAGATGGGACCGTTGGTGGCGTTCGCGGTAACCGTGCCGTTGACGCTCCGGAGCGATATCGGTCCGTTGTATGTTCTCAGATCAAGGGACGCACCGCGCGGCGCGCGCACGATGAAAAAGACAGTCCATTCGCCGCCGCCGGGACCGTCGGCGGTCACCTCATTTCCACTGACTCGAGTTCGTATCTGACTGAGATCCTCGTCATACCAGGCTGCCTTGCAGGCCGTCACTTCGTAACCCGACGACCCTCCTATCACGTAGACCCCGCCATTCTGCGGCGCGCGGATGCTGAGCGACCGTGGCGAGCCGACCGGAACGCTCTCTTCGGCTCGAAGTGCCGGCCGATCATTGAAGGTGACGCGTACCGCGCCGCAATTGCTCACCAGATCATCGTCATCGATGGACATCGACATTCCGTGATGGCCGTGGCGGCCTGACGCCGAGAGGGTCGTGGCTACCGCGAAAAGGGAGAGCGCGAGGAGAGTTCTCCGCATGACAGTTACCTCCGTTCGTACCTATGGACGGAACAGCGCCATGAAAGTTAGCATCACCCATGCAAATCGTTCTTCTCACCATCCTCCTCGCCACTCCGGTGCAAACGTGGTACGGGCATTACGAGCGCGGACTGCGACTCGTCCAGGAAGGCCAACCGGTAGCGGCGCGCTCGGAGCTCGAGGCCGCTTATTCGCTTCGCGGCAAGGAACAGCTTCAGGCAGCGACGCGCCCTCAGGAGTACATCGACTATCTGCCCCATCTGTATCTGGCGATTGCCAATCAGATGGCGGGAGACATCGAGAGCGCGCGCAAGCACCTCACGCAGGCCGAGGATAGCGGAGTGGCCGCGAAGAGCGAGGTCGGCCGCCCGCTGCTGATCGCGTATCAACTCCTGCTTCGTGGAGACGCAACCGGGAAGTACAGCCGTCCGGCCTATGCCGTGTACACCGCCAGGCCGCCGGTGATCAGCGATGCCGAATTCAAGCAATTGCGGCAGGACGTGATGACGAAATGCAACATACCGCCTGATTCGAAGCACGCTCCGTGGTACGCGCGGTACGAATTGGGTCTCGAGCTCGAACGCAAAGGCGACTACTCCCGCGCCCTCGGCGAACTGATCGAGGCGGTGGCGCTGCGACCGAATCCGCAACAACGCGCGCGGATGTACGGCATGTGGCTGATCGATTACTACCCGTACTTCCACATCGCGCGATCGCACGTACGGCTGGAGAACTGGCAATGCGCGAAGAACGCGCTCGACATCTCGCAAAAAGTCAACGAGATCCCGCCCGCCGCCCCTGAATTTGCCGAGTTCCTGGCGTTACAACAGGAGACCGCGAAGAAGCTCGCGGAGAAGTAAGTTTGGTAAGGCCGGTAAGGCGGGTAAGTAGGGTGGTAGCCCCGTCTTACCGGCCTTACGTCCTTACTGTCCTTACATCGTAATGACCAGCTCCACGCGCCGATTCTGACTTCGTCCCGAAACGGTCTTGTTGCTCGAGACCGGATCGGCCTCGCCTTTTCCGGTCGCGGTGATGTGATCCTCGGGGATGCCGAGGGAAACCAGATAGTCGCGGACGGCCTGTGCGCGCTTTTCTGAGATCGTCATGTTCTTCTCAGCTTTTCCGACGTTGTCGGTGTGTCCTTCGACCGACACGCGAATGTTCTCATTCGCTTTGAGCTGATTCGCGATTCTCTGAAGCGTTTTCTTCGCGCTGGGCTTCAACGTCGTCTTACCGGGATCGAATGAAACGCTGGGCAGCGTCACGACGAGTCCGCGCGATTCGTTCTTCGTCGCGGCGATGGCCGCAAGATGTTGTTGCAACCGGAGCTGTTGCGCTTCAGCGTCACGGCGCGCGAGCTCCTCACGAGTACGCGCAAGCTCGGCCTGCGCTGACTGCGCGGCCTGACGCGATTTCTCCGCGTCGTACGCGCTCGCCTGCGCCTGCTGCGTCAGTTGCTGCTGCTGCGCTGAGGCTTGCTGCTGCGCCGCCTGCAACTGTTGTTGCGCTTGTGCCGCTTGCGACTGCGCGGCCTCGGCAGCCCGTGCCTGCTGCTGTGCCTGGGCTTGTGCCTGCTCGATCTGAGCGCGCAGCGCTTGCGCCTGCGCTTCGAGCTGCTGCCGCTGTTGCTGCGCCGCCATGATGGCAGCTTCGTGCCGCCGCTCAATCTCGCCGCGGGCGGTGACATCCAACTGCAGCTCGCGCTGATACTGATCGAGCTGCGCTTGACGCTGTGTCAAATCGGCCTGCTGATTCGCGTCGGTTCGAGCGGTGGTGATGTCCGCCGACAGTGCCTGGGCATCGAGTTTTTCGCGCTCCTGCACCGTTCGCAACGCGATCTCCGCATCTTCAACCTGACGGCGCAGACGATCGAGATCGGCGGAATTGCCGTTGACCGCGGCGGATTCGTACTGACGCATCGCCGCATCGAGTTTCGTCTCGGCGTCGAGACGGGCAGCGCGATCGCTTTCGATGCGCGTCTGCATCGCGCGACGCGTCTCATCGACTTGCGCCCGCAACCGCTCCAGCTCCTCGGCCTGCATCTGACGGTTGGCCTGCTCGGCCGCCAGTTGCCGCTGCAGCTCCGCCGTCCGGCGTTCGACTTCTTCGCGCTGCGCGCGCTCCTGATTCGCCTGCTGTTCGCTGTAGGTTTGGGCCAGACGCGTCCGCTGCAGTTGAACGTCGGGCAGAGAGCGACTCGCCTCGTTGAAGCGCGCCATGTAGTACGCACGGCGCGCGATCATCTCCCCGATGTAGGCCTGATAATCGGCCACGTCGGAATTGCTCGACGCGCGGCGCGCGCTCGCGACATAGGACTCGGCCGTCTTCAGATCGTTGTCCGCCACCAGCCGTTCGGCGCCGGCAGCGCGGGCCTGATCGATGGCCGCCTGCGCGGCAGCGATGCGCTCACTGGTGGGCCCGCCGCGCCGGTAATCGATGTTCGGATCTTCAGTCATGAGACTGACGTTCGACGCTCCGCCGAAACGACGGATGTCGATCTGAAGATTGGCGATGGTGGCATTGGTGGCAAGCCATCGGGCTTTGGCTCGTGCGGCCTCAGCGGCGAAGATCGCCTCTCGCGCGCGCATCTCGGCTTGCGCCTGCATCGACGACTTCGATGAATTGATGTTGTCCTGCGCGAAGCGGATGCGGTAAGCCGCATCGTCGTACAGACTCCTGGCGTAGATTTGCGCACCGGCCGCGTCTGCCAGCGTGAGCGCTTGCTGAGCCTGGCTGATGATTGCGACGTTCTGTTGTGCCGCCAGTGGGAGCGCCACCAGCCCGACGGCCACAACCCATCGGATGATTCGTTGCATATGACCTCCTCAGAGCCTGCGAGGAAGCGTTGCAAGAGGGGTGCTAATGCACGCGTGACGCTACGACGCCGGCGTTTCGCGAGTCCCTGACGTGTACGCGCCGCCCGCGCCGTGCTCGGCGATCTCCTTGGCGAGATTCACCGACATCACACTGTGCTTGCGGCCGTAGCTGAAATAGATCACCAGGCCGATTCCCATCCACAGGAAAAGGCGCCACCAGTTCTCCCACGGCAGCGAGAACATCAGCATCAGGCAGCAGAGCACGCCCATGATCGGGACGAACGGCACCCACGGGCAGCGGAACGGCCGCTCCGCATTCGGATACTTCTTGCGCATGATGAGGACTGCGGTGCACACGATCGCGAATGCGAACAGAGTCCCGATGTTGGTGAGCAGCAGCAGGAATTCGAGCGGCAAGAAGCCAGCGGCGAGAACGACGCCGGAGCCAATCAGAATCGTGGACTTCCATGGCGTTCGGAACTTCGGGTGGACGTCGCCGAAGAATTTACGCGACACGAGTCCGTCGCGCGCCATCGCCAAAAAGACGCGTGGACCGGACAACATCATGACGAGCATCACTGAGGTGATGCCGGCGGCGCCGGCAACGGCGATGAGGCCTTCCGCCCACCCGATCCCTTTCTGCTTGAAGGCCAGGCTGACCGGCGCGTTGATGTCGAGCGTGTCGTACTTCACCATGCCGGTGAGCACGGCCACCACCGCGATGTAGAGGACCGTGCAGACGATGAGCGACGTCACGATGCCGATCGGCACGTCGCGCTGCGGGTTGCGCGCCTCCTCGGTGTGCGTCGACACGGAGTCGAAGCCGATGTACGCGAAAAAGATGATGGCCGCACCGGCTAACATCCCCACCGGTTGTCCTCCGGCGTTTTGTTGTCCCGCGATTGGATGGCCGAAGAAGTTGAGCCCCGTCCAGCCGTACGGCGCGAAGGGATGCCAGTTGGCCGGATCGATGTAGAAAGCACCGACCACGATGACGAAGATGACCGCCGCGACTTTGATGGCGACCATGATCGCGTTGAAGGACGCGCTCTCCTGAATTCCCTTTACCAGGATCATCGTGATGATGGTGACGATCACGATGGCAGGGAGATTCATCAGTGAACCGGTGCTTTCGAGGTGACCCTGGACAAATCGCCAGGGACTGAGCTGCAACGTCTTTGGAAGAACGATTCCCACCTTGGCCAGGACGTTCTGAAAGTAGCCCGACCAGCCGGTGGCGACGGTGGCGCTGCCGACGGCGTATTCGAGGACGAGATCCCAGCCGATGATCCAGGCGAACAGCTCGCCCATGGTCGCGTAGGCGTACGTGTACGCCGAGCCGGCCACCGGAACCATCGATGCGAACTCCGCGTAGCAGAGCGCCGCGAAGACGCAGGTGATGCCGGCCACGGTGTACGAGAGCATCAGCGCAGGGCCGCCGACGTTGTGCGCGGCGGCGCCGGTGGCGACGAAGATTCCGGCGCCGATGATCGCGCCAATGCCGAGCGATGTCAGCTGAATCGGACCGAGGATGCGGCGGAGCCGGTGCTCCCCCTTCATTTCCTCGAGCAACAGCTCGAGGGGCTTGCGGTCAAAGAGACCCATCGTCGTTTCGTCCTTTCGGGCGGCATCTTACATTAGCCGCCGAGATACGCTTTCTTCACTCGGTCGGAAGTCAGCAGCGCTTTGGTTGTATCGTGCAAAACGATCTTTCCGGTCTCCATCACGTAACCGCGATGCGCCGTCATCAGGGCCATGTGAGCGTTCTGCTCGACGAGCAGAATGGTAGTCCCTTCGCCGTTGATTTCCCTGATCACGCGAAAAATTGCCTGCACCAACTGCGGCGCCAGGCCCAGCGAGGGCTCGTCGAGCAGCAACACGCTCGGCTTCGACATCAGCGCGCGCGAGATCGCCAGCATCTGCTGCTCGCCGCCCGACAGCGTGCCGGCATTCTGTTTCATGCGCTCCCTGAGGATCGGAAAGAGCGCGAAGATGCGCGCGTACTCCGCGTCGGTGACTTTGTCCTTGCGCAGATACGCGCCTAACTCCAGGTTGTCCTGAACGGTCAGGTTCGCGAAAATGCCGCGGCCTTCCGGCACGTGCGACACGCCCATGGCGGTGATGGCCGCCGGTTTCGTGCCGGTGATGTTCTTGTTCTGATAAACCACTTCGCCTTTCCGCGGCTTGAGCAGGCCCGAGATCGTGCGCAGCGTGGTGGTCTTGCCGGCGCCGTTGGCGCCGATCAGCGTGACGATCTCCCCCTTCTCGACTTCGAGCGTGATTCCTTTGAGGGCCGGGATCGTGCCGTAGGCGACCTCGAGGTCGCGGACGCGCAGCATCATGCTTCCACCGGCTCGCCGAGGTAGGCCTCGATCACCACGGGATTGGCGCGGACCTCGGCCGGCGTGCCGTGCGCGATGGTCTTGCCGAAGTTGAGGACCACGATGCGCTCGCAGATGCCCATCACCAGTTCCATGTTATGTTCGATAAGTAATATCGTGACATTAAATCGATCGCGTATTTCGTGTATCTTTTCCATCAGCGCGATCGTTTCGCCGGTGTTCAGCCCCGCCGCCGGCTCGTCGAGCAGCAGCAGCTTCGGACGGGCGGCCAGTGCCCGCGCGATCTCGAGCCGCCGCTGATCGCCATAGGGCAGATTCCTGGAATCGTCGCGCGCGCGCCGATCCAGATTGAAGATGCGGAGCAGCTCGATGGCCTCGGCTTCCGCCGCCTCTTCCGCCTGACGGAAGCGCGTGGTGTGCAGGACCGCGGAAGTGCCGGAGTACTGGTAGTGGATGTGGCCGCCGATCTTGACGTTGTCGAGGACCGTCAGCTCTTTGAAGAGGCGGATGTTTTGAAACGTGCGCGCCACGCCCAGCGCGGTGATCTGGAATGGCTTGAGTCCAAGCGTCGACTTTCCCTCGAAGAAAACCTCTCCCTCGCTCGGTTGATACTCGCCGGTCAGGATGTTGAAGACGGTGGTCTTACCCGCGCCGTTCGGTCCGATCAATCCGACCAGCTCGTGCGGCTCGATGGCAAGATTGAAATCGGCGACGGCGGTCAGGCCGCCAAACCGGATGGTGACGTGTTTAGTTTCGAGAAGCGGCATCCGGCTCCTCGGTCGGGGCGTCTTTGCGCCGCGACAAAACCTGCCACAGCTCGCGCCGGCCTAACAGACCCTGCGGCCGCGTCAGCATCAACACGATCAGAGTGATCGCGTAGACAATCATCCGCGGATCTTTTCCGCCCGGGATGTAGTTCTTCACGTCGCGGAGCACTTCCACCAGCACCGTGAGCACGGTCGCGGAAACGATCGAACCGGAAATGGAGCCCAGGCCGCCCAGCACGACGATGACCACGATCTCGAATGACTTGATGAACTCGAACGTGCGCGGATTCAGGTACATCACGTAATGAGCGAACAGGCCGCCTGCGACGCCCGCCAGAAACGAGCTGATGACGAAGGCCTTCACCTTGTATCGCGTGGTGTCGACGCCCATGGCCTCGGCCGCGATCTGGTCTTCACGCACTGCCAGGAATGCGCGACCTACGGACGACCTCACCAGTCGCCACGAAATCAGAGTAGTGACGCCGACGAAAAAGTAGACCCAGAAAAAATTGGCCCACTTCGGAATCCCCGATAATCCGCGCGCCGCGCCGACTTTGTCAGTGTTGAGAATGAGCACACGAATGATCTCGCCAAAGCCCAGCGTGACGATGGCGAGGTAATCGCCCCTGAGGCGCAGCGACGGGAGGCCGACCAGGTATCCCGCGACTGCAGTCGCCAATCCGCCGCCCAGCACGGCCACGATGAGCAACCCGTTCTGCAGCAGCCATTGCTGCGTCCCCTCCGGAAACTTGCTCACGTAGGGCAGGAAATAGAAAACGGTCAGGAAGGAGGCGAAGTAGGCGCCCAGAGCCATGAAGCCGGCGTGCCCAAGAGAAAATTGTCCGGCGTGACCGCTGATGATGTTCAGCGAAACCGCCAGCATGATGTTGATCCCGACCAGCACGATGATGCGCTGGTAGTAGAGGATGCCGGCGATGTGGATGGCGTCGAGCCCGTACGACGCGCCGATCAGAATGGCGACGAAGATCGCGGCGTAGGTCAGGTCGCGCAGCCACCAGGGCAGGCGTTTCAAACTTTCTCCGCCTCGTACTTACCGAAGAGTCCCGACGGCCGGAACAGAAGGATGCCGATCAGGATCACGAAAGCGATGGCCGGAGTGAAATTCGAAAAGCGGCTGCCGCCGACGAACGACTCGATGATGCCGATGACGAACCCCCCCACCACCGCCCCGGGCACGTTGCCGATTCCGCCTAACACCGCCGCGATGAAGGCCTTCAGTCCCGGCAGAATGCCCATGAGCGGATCGATTTTCGGGTAGGAGAGTCCGTAGAGAATGCCCGCCACCGCCGCCAGAGCGGAGCCGATGACAAAGGTGGTCGAGATGATGCGATCGGTCGGAATCCCCATCAACGACGCAGTCTCGTAGTTGAACGACACCGCGCGCATGGCGCGACCGAATTTTGTGCCGTAGACGATGTATTGAAGGACCGCCATGAAGACGATCGCCACCACCAGCACGATGAGCTGGTAATTGGTGGTGGTGATGCCGCCGAACTGGATCAGGTGTTTTTCAACCAGAGTCGGAAAAAACTTCGGATCGGGCCCGAACACGAATTGACCGCCGTATTCGAGGAAGAACGAGACGCCGATGGCCGTGATCAGCGACGCGATGCGGGGCGCCTTGCGCAGCGGGCGGTACGCGATGCGCTCGTTCAGATAACCAAACGTGCCACAGACGATCATCGCGAGAAGCATGACGCCGGCGGCGATGAGCCACGACGTGAGGGTGCCGGCCTGGTCATGCGTGTGGGCGGCCGCCCACCGCCCGGCGTAGTAGCCCGTGAACGCGCCGAGCATGAAGACGTCGCCGTGCGCGAAGTTGATCAGCTTGAGGATGCCGTACACCATGGTGTAGCCGAGGGCGATGAGGGCGTAGATTGCCCCGACGGCGATTCCGTTGAGCAGGTTCTGCAGAAGTAACTGCATTCGCTGCGGCGAGCTTACTGCGCTGCGGTGGCCGTTTGCGTCACGTTGTTCGGGTCGATGGTGGCCCGCAGGGTGAGCTGACCGTTCTTCACTTCTTCGATGATGATCTTCTTGCCGACCGCGTTTCTGTCCGGTCCGATCGTGATGGTGCCGGTCACGCCCGCGAAGTTCCTGGTTGCTGCGATGGCATCGCGCACCGACGGGCCATCGAGCTTCTTGGCGTGTTTGAGAGCTTCGGCAAGAACGCGGGCCGCGTCGTAGCCGAGCGCCGCCATTCCGTCGGGGATCGCGCCGTATCGGTCCTTGTACTTCTGCACGAAGTTCCGCACCACCGGGGACGCGTCGGCATAAAAGTAATGGTTGGTGTACATCGAGCCGTCGAGGGCTCGGCCGCCGATCTCGATCAGCTTCGGCGATTCCCATCCGTCTCCGCCTAACAGCGGCTGCTTCATGCCCAGCTCACGCGCCTGAATCGCGATCTGTCCGACGTCGGTGTAGTACCCGGGAACGAAGATCGCTTCCGGATTCGTCGCTCGAATAGCAGCCAGTTGCGAGTGAAAATCGTTGTCGCCGTTGGAATAGCTGCTCTTCCCCACGATCTGGCCGCCCAGCGAAGTGAACACGCGCTCGATCGTGGATGTCAGGCCGGTCGAGTAGTCATTTTTCACATCGGTGAGAATCGCGGCGCGCTTGATGTGCAACTGCGTCGCGGCGTAACGGGCGATGTTTTCGCCCTGGTAGTCATCCGTGAAGCAGACTCGGAAAATGTAATCGCCTTTCTTGGTGACCTGGGGATTGGTCGATGACGGCGTGATCATCGGCACCTTGTTGGACTGGCAGACGTCGGCGCCGGCGATCGAATTTGACGACGCCACTTCTCCCAGCATCGCCAGCACGCCGTTCTGCGAGATCAGCTTCGTGACGGCCGTCGATGCCTCTTCCGACTTCGACTGATCGTCCTCGGTGAGCACTTTGATTTTGCGTCCGTTGACGCCGCCGGCGGCATTGATCTCGTCGATCGCCATCATGATGGCATTGTGCGTCGACTGGCCGAAGGTCGCCTGCGCGCCGGTCAGCGAGCCGTATTCGCCGATCAGAATGTCGCCGCCGCTTGTCGCGGCATTGCCACCGCCGCCACCAGCCGATTCGTTTTTCGGCGGACAGCCGACGAGCCCTACCGCCAGGGTAATGGTTAGGAATTTCAGGAAGTTACGTCTCATGGCCGCCGTCCAGTGCAAAGAATGAGCGCAATTCTAGCGCATCGTCGCGGTGTCCCCGACGTGAATTGTTCCGCCCTGTGCAATGTCACCAAAAATACCGGCATGCCAGTGTGGCCGCAGAGGCTCCTGCATCTCTTTCATGAGGCGGCAAGGTGGATTCTCACCTCGAATATTGATGACGCAGCCGCCCAGGCTGAGTTGTTTCCCGCGCGAGTTTTCGAGATCGACACCGCGGAGCATCACATTGGCGCGACGCAGCGAGGGATCGACGTCGATTCCAAGCTCCTCGGTCGCGGCATTCCATGCCGCTTCGTCGATGATGGTCACCTGCCGCCACCCGCCCTGATCGGCATTGCCCGCGATCCCGCGCCCGGCGACTAACTCCGCCTGCTGAACAGAGTCCAACGGTAAGCGGTGTGCCCGCTTGATCCAGATGGGGACGATCTGCCCCTCCATCCTCGGCATTCTACAAATTGCGCTCGTCCTCATGACGCCGCAGCAGTGGCGCGAAGACCTGCGTTTTGCGGCGCGCGAGATGGAGCGGGCGCACAAGAATCTCTATCACAGCATCTCGCGTGAGCAGTTCGCGGCGATGGTGAACACGCTGGATGCCGAGATACCGTCGCTGGCGCGACATCGAATCATCGTCGAAATGGCGAAAATCGCGGCCGCGGTCGGTGATGGCCACACCAATCTGGCGCCCACGCGGGATCCCAAGATTGGCTTTCACACGCTTCCGATCGCGCTCTACTTTTTCGAGGACGGACTTTTCATCCGTGCAGCGCACAAGTCGCAGGCCAGCCTGGTCGGTGCGCGCATTGTGCGCATCGGGAATGCGACCGTCGAGGATGCATACAAGGCCGTCAGAACGATGATCAGTCGGGACAATGAACAAGGCGTCCGTTATTGGGCGCCGCAGTTTCTGGTGATGCCGGAAGTCTTACACGCCCTTGGTTTGATCGACGATATCGAAGTGGTGCCCGTGACGATTGAGCGCGATGGCAAACGCGAAGTTGTGACGCTTCGAGCGCTCGGGCCAGCGGAGATGATGCCTCCGGACACCGATATGACCTGGAGTCGCCGCGCTGATTGGATCGATGCGCGCGGAGACAACGATCCGCTGTGGCTGCGCGATGCAAAATCGCCGGCTCGCATGGAAGTACTTCCCGGAACGAAGACTCTGTACGTCCAACTGAATCAAATCAGCGATGACCTGAAACAGTTCTCCGAAACGATGCGGCGTAGGATCGTCGCCGATGACGTCGATCGTTTGATCCTCGATCTTCGACTCAATCGCGGTGGTCACGGCGACTACAACGTTTTCCTCGTTCGCGCGGTCATTCAATCGCAGTCCATCGATCAGGACGGTCGCTTCTTCTGCCTCATCGGACGCGCGACGTTTTCGGCGGCGCAGTCGCTGGCGGATCAACTCGAAAAGTACACCAACGTCACGTTTGTCGGAGAGCCGAGCGGATCGAAGGGCAACGCGTTCGGGGATTCGCGGAAGATCATTCTGCCTAACAGCGGCATCACCGTGCGCGCGTCGGTCTTCTACTGGCAGGAGTGGTTTCCGCTCGACAAGCGTGAAGCGACCGAGCCGAAAATCGCCGCCCCGCTGACCTTCGACGCTTACCGCAAGAACATCGATCCGGCGCTGGCGGTCATTTCTTCAGCGCCGCCGTCCAGTTCTGAACGAGCGTCAACGGCGCGATCTCGGTCTGCTCCATCGGGGTATTGACGAGAACGCGCTTTCCATCAGCGCTGAAGTCATATTGCGCGCCGTTGATCCGCTTCATGTTGATGGGAAACAAAACGCGCGGAGTTCCGGCCACGAAATCGTCTCGGCCAGGAGCAACGTCCACAGCCATCAATCTGAAGTCAGGTGAAACGTAATAGATCCGCTTTCCATCCGCGCTCCAACGTGGGCGGCTTGCGCCACTTGTCGAGATCTGCCATTTCCCACGCTTGCCGGAAAGAGCCATCACATAGACTTCCGTTCTGCCCGATTCGTCCGTTTGGTACAAGAGCCAGCGGCCGTCCGGTGAGAACCGTCCGTTCGTCTCCTGAAACGGAGTTTGCAGCAGGACGGTGGCTTTGTGATTCTCGAGCGAGTACATCCACAAATCGAAAGCCATTTTGGGACTCTGCTCAAAGAACAAGATGGTTTTTCCATCGCGGGACCAGTCGGTCGGGACTTTCAGGTACTGGTTGGCGTAGAGGACTTCTTCAGCGCCGGTTCCCGAGCTGTCCTTGATCATCAAATCGCCCGGACCTTTGGCATCCGAGCTGTACACTACCTTGCTGTCGTCGGGCGACCACTGCGGCGCAAACTCATTGGCAGCGTCGAACGTCAGACGCGTCGACGCACCGCGCTGGAGATCATCGATCCAAATGTCGAGGCGCCCAGATCCGCTGTCTGCGATGCTGGAAGCCACTTTGCGCCCGTCGTGCGAGATGATAGGGGAACGGTAATCAGCCACTTTCGGGAATACGCCCGACTCCTTGCCGGTCGCGTCGACCCAGCGCAATTGTGAATTGGCTTGACCGGCGCCCGTTTGATAAACGAGCGTCCCTTCGTCGGAAATCGAGAAATAGGCGTCGCCGCGCGGGCTCCTCGCGACGGTTTCTGCGATCGGAGCAAGGTTGCGTTCTAACGTCAGCGTTTTCGCATCGAACTTCTGCGCCACCAAAGAATGGTCGCGCCAGTAGACGAGATATCCCGAAGGCGCATAGCCAACATTGGAGCTGCCGTTGAGGAGCCGCCTACTCATATCGCCATCGACCGAACCGACGACAATGCTGCCGGTATTGTCGAGATTGAGCGCGGACCGCTGGGCGAGATAAAGGAAGTGACGCCCATCCGGCAGAAACGATGGCAGACGATGCGTGACATCGCCGCGTTCGCGATCGAGCTGTGTAACAGGTGTGGCAACGCCGCCATCGTCGGATACTTTCGAGAGACCGCCACTCGTCGACGGCGCAAAAACGATCACGCCCGCAGGCGACCAGGTTCCACCGCGCGGAGTCGGCGCATCGGCGAGCGTCTGCGCGGGACCGCCGGAAGCATCGATTTTTTTCAACTTGCCGCCGGCGAAGAATCCAATCGACCGTCCGTCCGGCGACCAGAAGGGATAAATGGCGTCATCCGTGCCAGTGAGAGCTTGCGCAACACCTCCGCTCAGCGCTCGCACATATAGAAGGCGTGGTCCGGCGCCCGCAGGCTGCGCTGGAAACACGATTCGCTTCCCGTCGGGCGACAACGCAGGAGGGCCGGCAGCTTCGAACGCGAATTGAGCCTTCTCAGGCGGCAGGATCGACGATTGGACCACGTGCGGCGGCTCGCGTCGCAATTGGATGATTCCCCAGGTCAGACCGACTGCGGCTGCCGCGGTCGCGAGATGCAGCATCCACGATAGTCGCTCGCGCGTTCTCCGTCGTGCGGTGATCGGGGCCGCCACGCCCGCCTGCGATCCCTTGCTCCTGATCCACTTCAGCTCTTCGGCGACGTCGTGCGCGCTTTGCCAACGGTCGGCAGCATCCTTCTCCAGGCATCGTTCGATCACGTGTTCGAGCGGGGGAGGCGTCAGCGGCTGCACTTGCGAGAGCGGCGCGGGGCGGCCGCTCACGATCGCCGCGATCAGGCTCGTCTTCGTCTTCCCTTCGAAGGCGCGCTTGCCGGTCGCCATCTCGTACAAAACGGCGCCGAGGGCGAAGATGTCGCTGCGCGGATCGGCGTCGACGCCCTCGAGCTGCTCGGGCGACATGTACTGAAAGGTCCCGACGATCGTCCCTTCCTGCGTGAGCGCTTTCTGCTGCGTGGCCCCAGTCAGATCAACCGGAGCGCCTGATTTGGCGAGTCCGAAGTCGAGCAGCTTCGCACCCGTCTTCGTCAGCATGACGTTGCCGGGTTTCAGATCGCGATGCACGATCCCTTGCCGATGCGCCCGATCGAGCGCCTCGGCGATCTCCACGCCGTAGCGCAATACTTCCTCGGTCGACATCGGACCGTGCGTCAGGCGATCGGCGAGCGTTTCCCCATCGAGAAGCTCCATCACCAGATAATCGGAGCCGTTCTCGTGTCCGATGTCGTAGAGCGTGCAGATGTGCGGATGATTGAGCGCCGAGATGGTCTTCGCTTCGCGCTCGAAACGGAGTTTGAATTGGGCGTCGGCGGCGAATTCAGCCGGCAGAATCTTGATGGCCACGTTGCGATCGAGCCGCGTGTCGCGCGCGCGATAGACCTCGCCCATCCCGCCCGCCCCAAGAGGCGCAACGACTTCGTACGGTCCGAGCCGAACTCCGGGGGCAAGAGCCATTTGGATTGGTAGGAATTATAGGTTGACCCAGACCGACTTGGTCTGGGTGTACTTCTCCAGCGCGTCCTTGCCCTGGTCGCGGCCGAAGCCCGATTCCTTGAATCCGCCGAAGGGCAGGGCCGGATCGTAGAGGTTGTAGGTATTGATCCAAACCGTTCCGGCCTTGATGGCGCGGGCGATGCGATGCGCTTTCGAGATGTCGCGCGTCCAGACCGCCGCCGCGAGTCCGTACACGGTCGCGTTCGCTTTCGCGACGGCATCGTCGGCGTCCTTGAATCGGATGGTCGCCAGCACCGGTCCGAAAATTTCTTCGCGCGCGATCTTCATGTTCGAATCGACGTCGTCGAAGATGGTCGGCTTCACGAAGTAGCCCTTGCCGGTGCCGATGTCGGCGCGCTCGCCGCCCGCGACGAGTTTCGCCCCTTCTTTCTTGCCGGCCTCGATGTATTTCATGACGGTCGCCAACTGCTCCTCGGAGACGATGGCACCGAGGCGCGTCTTCGGATGCAGAGGATCGCCGGCGACCATTTTCTCGGCGCGGTCGCGCACCTTGACCATCAGCTCATCGTGAATGGACTCTTCGACCAGCAGCCGCGACCCGGCAGCGCACACTTCGCCCTTTCCGTAGAAGATGGCGTTGAGCGCGCCGCGCGAGGCGGCTTCCAGATCGGCATCGGCGAAGACGATGTTCGGAGATTTTCCGCCTAACTCGAGCGAGACTTTCTTGAGCGTCCTGGCGGCACGCGCCATCAGCTCCTTGCCGACTTCCGTCGAGCCGGTGAAGGCGATGGCGTCGATGCCGGGATGATCGACCATCGCGTTTCCGACCACGCTTCCGCGACCAGGGATCACGTTGAGCACGCCCGCCGGCAGTCCGCATTCTTTTGCGTACTCCGCGAATTTCAGAAGCGACAGCGATGTGTTCGACGCCGGCTTGACGATGACGGTGTTGCCGCACGCCAGGGCCGGAGCGATCTTCCACACCGCCAGCATCAGCGGAAAGTTCCACGGCACGATCGCCCCCACCACGCCGATCGGCTCGCGCAGCGTGTAGGTCAGCGCATTGTCCTGAATCGGAATCGTTTCGCCGGTGACTTTTCCCGACCATCCCGCGAAGTAGTACAGGCATTCGGCGGCGGCGGGCGTGTCCACAAACTGCGATTCGAAAATCGGCTTGCCGTTGTCGACGGTCTCGATCCGTCCGATTTCCTCCGCGCGCTTCGCAAGCATCTCGCCCATGCGCCACAAAATCTTGCCGCGATCGCGCGGCTTCATCTTCTGCCAATCGGACCCCGGCTCCATCTGCCCGCGCGCCGCGCGGACCGCCGCGTCAACGTCCTCCGGGCCGGCGGATGCGACTTCGGTGATCCGCTCTTCGGTCGCGGGATTGATGGTCGGAAAAGTCTTGCCGCTTTTCGCGTCGACGAATTCGCCGTTGATGAAGAGCTGGTTGCGCAAGGTCTGCTCGGTAGCGATGGCGGTCATGGGAACACATCCTAACGCAGTGCTACATTGCCCTGCCGAGGAGGATGGAGATGTTGAGGAAAACGACATGGGTTGCGACACTGCTCGCCCTGGCAACATCGGCGGCCGGCCAGGCCGTACATAAACTCGAGCCGTCGCCGGCGACCGTGGCCTGGGGTCACTACGATGCGTCGACGCCGCCGGTGCTGCGGATCCAATCGGGCGATATCGTCCAGGCACACACGCTGATCACCTCCAGTCCGGCGCGGTTGGAGGGCGCCGGCGTCCCCGCAGACCAGGTCGAGCAATCGCTCCGAGACATTCATCGCGAGGTGACCAACAAGGGACCGGGCGGTCACATCCTCGATGGTCCGATCTATGTCGAAGGTGCCGAGCCGGGCGATGTCCTCGAGGTGCGCATCCAACGTGTGGAGCTGGCTATTCCGTACGCCTACAACGGTTTTCGTCCAGGACGCGGATACCTGCCGGAGGATTTTCCGTATTCGCGCGTGAAGATCATTCCACTCGATCGCACCCGGATGATCGCGCAGTTCGCTTCAGGCATCGAGATCCCGCTGCGCCCATTCTTCGGCAGCATGGGAGTCGCGCCGCCGGAGAGCGTCGGCCGCATCGACAGCGCGCCGCCGTGGATCCACGGAGGAAATCTTGACAACAAAGAGCTGATCGCCGGAACGACGCTCTATTTGCCTGTGCATGTCAAGGGCGCTCTCTTCCAGGTCGGCGATGGGCACGCTGGACAGGGGAACGGAGAGATCGACATCACCGCCCTCGAGACGTCACTGATCGGAACGTTGCAGCTCGTGGTTCGCAAGGACATGCACCTGCGCTGGCCGCGCGCCGAGACGCCGACGCACTACGTGACGATGGGACTGCACGAAGATCTCGCCGAAGCGACCAAGCTGGCCATTCGCGAAATGATCGACTATCTGACGACCGATCGGCATCTCAGTCGCGATGACGCTTACATGCTCGCCAGCGTGGCCGCCGACTTGTCCATCACCGAGCTCGTCGACGGCAACAAGGGCGTCCACATGATGATCCCGAAGTCGATTTTCGTGACCCGGCGCTAGGCGCCGACCGCAACCTCGACGTAGGGCGTGATGTCGAAGTTACGCTCGTGGAGTTCGTGAATGCGCTCCATCTCGGCGTCGCTGAGCGGCGGATGATCGGATGCTGATGCAAACTCGCGGAGCTGCTGGTCGTCGTAGATGTTGGGCAGCACGGACACGATGCTGCGATGCGCGTACTGCCACAGGAGCGCGAACTGGCCGATCGTGACGCTTCGCGCGTCGCACATCGGTTTGAGTCGATCGACCTTCTGCAGTCCTTCCACCAGCCACGCGCGCGGACGATGCGAGCGGTGATCGTTCTCATCGAACTTCGTGTCGAGCGTGTACTTCCCTTCCAGCATGCCCGACGAATGCGGCACGCGGACGAGAAATTGCGGCTGCGGGTTCGCCTTCCAGGCGCGGAAATTTGAGTCGAAGAAGCTCGTGCGCGTGCAAAGTTTCTTGTGCGTCTGACCCTGCATCGCCTCCGGCACTGCCGGATACGATGCGCCGCGCTCGGCGGCCAGCATGAACTCGCGTCCGGGATCCTGCTCCAGGAGGTTGTAGATCATCTGCGTGACCGGAGCCTTGCGCATTGCGGTAGCGTAAATGCCCTCGTCACGCCATCCGATCGCCGGACCGAGCGACGGGCCGTACGACTGAATCTTTCCTTCGCGTTTCAGCGCCTCGAGCGTGTCCCAATGCTCGTCCTGCATGAGGACATCCACGCGCGGATTGTGGGGTTGATAAATCGCGATGGTGCCGACGCCGAGGCGCTGCAGCGATTGCTCGCAGGCAAAGCGGATGAACTTCGGCGACATGTCCTGCGGCAGCTCGCGCTGACCGCGCGGGCGCTCGGGGTTGTTGTAGAAGTCGTATCCGAATTTCGTACCGATGACGAGATCGCGGTGCTCTTTCAGAATCGGCTTCAGGATCGATTCGCCGCGGCCGTTGCCGTAGGCATCGGCGGTGTCGATGTAGTTGATGCCGAGGTCGATGGCGGAGCGGATCAGGTCCTGCGCTTGTGTGTCGGTGTAGTCGCCCCACCAGCCCGTCGACACCGTCCAGGTACCGAAGCCGAGCTCGGAGAGTGTTAGGTCTGTGCCGTGTAATTTTCGGTATCGCATGGTTGCTGGGTTACTGGGTTGCTAGGTTGCTAAAGGGTTGCTCAGCAACCGAGCAACCCAGCAACTATTTTCCCGCAAATTGCGGTTTACGTTTCTGGTTGTATGCCCCCAGCCCTTCCTTGGCATCGTCGCTCTGGAAGAGTTGCTGCTGCAGCTCGCGCTCGACCGCCAGCGCGCTTTCGAGCGGGATTTCCCAGCCCGTTTGCACGGAGCGTTTGATGCGGCCAACAGCTTTCGCGGCTTTGTTAGGCGGACAGAAACTCCACGCGTACTCCATGACGCGGTCCCACCACTTCCGCCCACCCTCCTCTGCCGGCCACACGTAGTTGACGATGCCCCATTCCCGCGCCTGCTCGAACTCGAACAGATTGCCTTCGCCCATGAGCTGGATCGCACGTGACTTGCCGACCAGGCGCGACAACCGCTGGGTGCCGCCGGTGCCCGGCAGAACGCCCAGCGTGACTTCCGGCAGACCGACTTTGCCTGCGCCCTTGAGCGCGATGCGAATGTCGGCCGCCATCGCGATTTCCAATCCACCGCCGACGGTGTGGCCGTTCAGCGCGGCGATCACCAGCTTCGGCGTCTGCTCGAGGCGCAGCAGCGTCTCATTCGCATGCAGGCAGAAGAAGTATTTGAACTGCGGTGTGACCTCGGAAAGCATCTTGATGTTTGCGCCGGCGGAGAAAAACTTCTCGCCTGCGCCGCGCATCACGATCACGTGGACGTCGTCATCCATCCGCGCCTTCAGGATGCAGTCATCCAGCTCGCGGTTCATCTCGTAGGTGTAGGTGTTGGCGGGAGGGTCGTTGAGCTCGAAAATCGCAACGCCCTTCTCCACGCGGTAGTCGATTAAGTTTCCAGCCATCCTGTCTCCTCGCATTCAGCGCGGGATTGTACTCATAGACTGTCTCCAAACGAGATACCGAGACTCCGCGCCGTTGCCACCAACTCACCGTTCGGGTCGACATATTTCGGATTCGATACCGCATCCCGAATTGGGGCCGCCACGATGCTCTCGCCGCGAAGCGCGACCATCTTCCCGAAATCGCCTCTCGCGATCAGATCGGCCGCTGCCTTGCCGAAGCGCGTCGCCAGGACGCGATCGAACGGGATCGGCGATCCGCCGCGCTGAATGTGACCGAGCACCGTGACGCGAATCTCGAGGTTGATCTCGCGCGAAATCTCGTCGGCCACCTGATACGCGATGCCGCCCAGGCGTTTGGAACGGCGGTCGACGTAGCGCTCCGCCCCACCCACCCGCTTGGCGCCCTCCGCCACCACGATGATGTCGAATGGCGAGCCTTCCGTTTGCCGCGACCGGATCGATTCGACGATCGCCTCCGGAGTGTACGGAATCTCCGGAATGAGAATGATGTCCGCTCCCCCCGCCAGCCCTGCGTGCAACGCGATCCAGCCGCAGTGGCGCCCCATCACTTCCAGGATCATCACGCGATCGTGGCTCTCGGCCGTCGTGTGCAGTCGATCGACGGCATCGGTCGCGACCGCAACTGCGGTCATGAAACCAAACGTGAAATCGGTCGCGGCCAGATCGTTGTCGATCGTCTTGGGCACCGCGATCATCGGAATGCCCATCTCGAACAGGCGCTGCGCGATCTTGAGCGTCCCATCGCCGCCGATGGCGATGATTCCGTCCAGTCCCAGCTCCTCGATGTTCCTGCGCACAAGCTGGGAGCGGTCTTCCTTCCCGGCTTCGACCGGAAACTCGAAGGGATTGCCGCGATTGGTGGTGCGCAACAGCGTTCCGCCTTTGGGAAGGATTCCGCGAATCAGCTCGCTGGTGAGCGGAATGCACGACTTGTTGAGCAGGCCCTCGAATCCGAGTTGGATGCCCAGGACTTCCAGGTCGTGGTCGCGGGTGGCGGTGCGGACCGCCGCGCGAATCACGGCGTTGAGTCCCGGACAATCGCCGCCGCCGGTCAGAATGCCGATTCGTTTGATTGCGCGCATGTATGCAGTCCTGAGTCCTGAGTGCGAGTCCTGAGTTTATATGGCTCAGTCTGCTCAGGACTCAGCACTCAGGAATCGGCACTGTGCTTGCTCATCCATTAGCCCGTCAGCATCACGCTGACGAAAGCTTGGAGGAAAGAGCATGACTATCCTTGGATGGCTGTTGTTTGGTCTCATCGTCGGCGCGATCGCAAAGTTCCTCATGCCGGGACGCGATCCTGGTGGCTGGATCGTCACCATCCTGCTCGGAGTCGCCGGCTCCTTCGTCGGCGGCTTCCTGGCCACGACCCTTCTCGGACGCCAGGAGCAGACAGCCGGCTGGATCGGCTCGATCATCGGGGCGATGGTTCTCCTTTTCATCTATCGGCTGATCGTCGGCCGCCGAACTGTAGTTTAAACTCCTCTCCTGCTGTGGTTTTGGCCCCGCGCGAGCGGGGCTTTTTGTTTGCCTATCGTTTCAACGGCCGCGGCGAGCCGGTCGTACTATCGACGAAACAATTCGTCGGGTTGTTCGTCACACCTCCTAGACGGCAGCCGCAGGCGGGTGGAAAATACCTGGACCACGGCCAACGTTCTTCAACCCACAAGGAGCACTCAAAAACCATGAACTCACGCACCAAACGCATTTTGTCGACCGTCGCGATCATCATCGCGTCGGTCGCGTTCGGCATCGTCCTCAGCGCCGACCTCGGTCTGATGCGCAAGTCGAACGCCCAATCCGCGCCGGCCATTCAAATCTCGTCCGGCCCGGCAGTGGCAACGTCGGTGAGCATCCCGTCGTTCGCCGACATCGCCTCGCGCGTCGCGCCGGCGGTTGTTTCGATCACCTCCACCGAGGTCGTCAAGACCAGCGACATGCGGCGCAGGAATTTCGGGATCGATCCGTTCGACTTCTTCTTCCCGAATCCGAACGACGGACGTCGCCGGCCGAACAATCGCGATCAGGGCGATGACGACGAGCATGCCCAGCGCAGCGGCGGCTCGGGATTCATCATCTCGCCCGACGGCTACATCCTCACCAACAACCACGTCATCGACGGCGCCACGAAAGTGGAAGTCCACTACGGCGCCGATGCCGACGGCAACGGCGGCCACACTGTTCCCGCCAAGATCGTCGGTCGCGACCCGGCCACCGATATCGCTCTGTTGAAGATCGATGCCGGAAGCGGCCTGCCCAACGTTCCCCTGGGCGACTCGGACCGCATCCGCAAGGGCGATTGGGCGATCGCAATCGGAAACCCGTACCAGTTCGAAAACACGCTGACGGTCGGCGTCATCTCCGCCAAAGGCCGCTCGCTCGGACTGAGTCAGGAGACCCAGTCGTTCGAGAACTTCATCCAGACCGACGCCGCCATCAACTTCGGCAACTCCGGCGGTCCTCTGCTCAACATCAACGGAGAGGTCGTCGGCATCAACACCGCAATTCGCGGCGGCGGCGCGCAGGGACTCGGATTCGCAACGCCCATCAACACCGCCAAGCGCCTTCTTCCCGAGCTGAAGACCGGCAAAGTCGTTCGCGGTTACCTGGGCATGGGAATCGTTCCGGTGACCGACGACGTCAAAGACTCGTTCAAGCTGGCTGAAGCGCGCGGCGCGCTGGTGCAGAACGTCGAAGCGGGTAAGCCGGCAGAAAAGGCGGGCATCCAGCCCGGCGATGTCATCGTGGAGATCGACGGACGGAAGATCAACACCAACCGCGAGCTGATCGACTACATCTCGTATCTGCCGGTCGGCTCGAAGGTGAACATCACCGTCGTCCGCGACGGACAGCGCAAGACGCTGACCGCGACCACGACCGAGCGCACCCTCGAAGCGGAGAACCTGGACCGAAGCGACAACAACAGCGTTCAGCCGTCGCGCAACCGTCTGGGCATGTCGGTCGACAATCTGACACCGCAGAACCGGCAGGCCTACAACATCGACGACAAGATTCGCAATGGCGTCGTGGTCACGAACGTCAAGGAAGTCTCGCCCGCCGGTGAGGCGCTGAACGAAGGGGATGTCATCACCGAGGTGCAGGGGACGCGAGTCAATGACGTCAACGATTTCCGCACCGCCATCGATCGCCTGCGCAGCGGGCAGACGGTTCACATGTACGTTGTGAGCTCCGGCCGCGGCGGCAACAGCCGCCTGCTCCAGGGCTATCGCTTCATCAAAGTTCCCTGATTCTCATTTCTTTCTTGGCAGTGGAGCGCCGCCGACTTCGGCGGCGCTTTTTTTTTGGGGTCATAATTCCGCGCCGTGGACCATGAACGCTTCATGCGGCGCGCGCTGGAGCTGGCGGAGCGCGGCCGCTACTCGGTCAGCCCCAATCCGATGGTGGGCTGCGTGCTGGTACGCGGCGGTCACATCGTCGGCGAGGGATGGCATCAGCGCGCCGGCGAGCCCCACGCCGAGGTCAAGGCGCTGCAGAGCTGCCACGATCCACGCGGCACGACGATGTACGTCAACCTCGAGCCGTGCGTGCATCATGGCCGCACGCCTCCCTGCTCGCATGTCGTTCGTGACTCAGGCGTGTCGAAGGTCATCATTGCGACTGCAGACCCGCACGATATCGTCAATGGTCGCGGGATCGAGGAGCTCAGCGCCGCAGGTGTGCCGGTAGAAGTCGGCGTCCTCGAATTCGAGGCGCGACGCCTCAACGAAAAGTTTCTGCATGCTGTGACGGCCAGGAAGCCGTTCGTCTGCCTCAAAGCGGCCATGACACTCGATGGCAAGCTGGCCACGGTCGCGCGCGAGAGCCAGTGGATCACGTCGGAAGCGTCACGGCAGAAGAGCCTCGAGCTTCGCGAAGAGTACGACGCGATCCTCGTCGGCGGGGGCACGGTCTCCGAAGACAATCCGCAACTGACTCGCCGCCTCGGATGGAACAACGCCATCACGCCGTGGACGCGCGTCGTTCTCGATCGCGACCAGCGCGTGCCGCCGACCGCCCGTGTGCTGACGGACGGCGGCGCGACCCTGCACATCACTCGCGACGTCGACCTCGATGCCGTGCTCGGTGATCTGTATGGCCGCGGCATTCAGTCGCTGATCGTCGAAGGGGGGGCTTTCGTTCTCTCGGAGTTCATCCGGCGGCGGCTCTGGCAGAAAATGATCGTCTTCACGGCTCCGATGTTCGTTGGCGGCGGCGATGCACCGTCGATCCTGGCGGGCGAGGGGGTGCGGCGGTTGACAGAGGCCTATCGGTTTCGCTTTGATCACGTCGAACTCTTTGGCAGTGATTTGATGATCACGGCGTATCCGTAATGTTCACCGGCATCATCCATAGCAGCGGCGTCATCGAATCGCTCGAGCGACTCGAAGCGGGCGGGCGGATGCGCATCCGCGGTGTCGACGATCAGCCGTTTATGCGCGGCGAAAGCGTGGCCGTGAATGGTGTGTGCCTCACCGTCATCCCGAACGGCATCGCACTCATGACCGAGATCTCGAACGAGACATTGTCGCGCACGACCCTGGGCAGTCTCGGCATTGGCGCGCGCGTCAACATCGAGCGCGCCCTCGGCGTCGGCGATCGATTGGGCGGGCATTTCGTGCAGGGACACGTCGACACCACCGGAACTCTGATCTCGAAAAAATCGGAGGGCGAATTCGCCGTGTATCGATGGAGCTTCCCGGCCGAATTCGCGGATCTGATCGTCAGCAAGGGATCGATCGCCGTCGACGGCGTCTCGCTCACGGTGGTCGACCCCGACGAATCGAGCTTTGCGGCCGCCTTGATCCCCGAAACGCTGCGCCGCACCACCCTGGGCACCGCGCGCATCGGCGAGCGGGTGAACCTGGAGTTCGACATGATCGCGAAATACGTGCGCACGCTGGTCGCGCCGTACCTCGCGGTACGCCCTTGATCATCTATCGCAAAGCGCAGCAGCTCCGCATGCAGCGAAGCGCGATTCCTGCTCCCCCGTTTTGGGCCGCCACCGCGATTGCGCCCTACGGCCCGCGGCGCGCGGCGCCGATCGCGATCGATTACCTCGATCTGCGCGCGAGCTACGCCGATCGAATGGAAGTTACCGTGTGCGAGGATGTTCGCGATGCGCTCGAGCGAAGCCCGCGCATTGCCGAGCCGGCGCTGATCGATGCCGCCGAATTCGCCGAGGTCATCTTTCGACGGGGGGAGGAAGTGCTGCGATTCTGCTGCGACACGGGGGCGACGGCCGTCCACCTCGTTTCCACGCAGGGAGCGTTACCGGCAGCGGCCTGCGATCGCGCGGTCGTGGTCATCGCGGCGTGGCCAGTCGATTTTCCGCGGCTCGAAGAAATGTTCACAGGCGCGAAAGGCATGCGCTGGGGCGTCGTGGTTCCAGTGATCTACCCAGCCACGACAAATCTCGAGGCGCTCCGCCACATCGCGACATTGGCTCACGAACATGGCGCAATGTTTCTGGCGGCCCTCTCGCTGGAGCTCGACGCTGGGGCGCGGAAGGCGATCGCGGACGATCGCGAAGAGTACGACATGTTGTTTCACACCGACCTGGAGCCGATTCAGGTCGCGACAGAACGACACATCGCGGCGCTGGCGGCGGAGGTCGGCCTGGCCGACTTCATCCTGCCTCCGCGCTGGAACGAACGGTCGAACTGGAACGCCGCGATCCTGCTCACGCTGACCGCCACGCGGATGATCGGAATGAAGCGCGATGTCGAGATCGCCTCGCGCATCGCGCGATCGGCGCGAGCGGTGGCGCAGCTCGACAAGCCCCTCCAGCGCGTCGCCTCGGCCGCCAGCCTCTCCATCGTCGAATCGCTCGACGAAATCAGCGTCGACATCCTCACCGAATGGCTGGAGACCGGCCGCTCGGCGTACGTCGATCACATCAACAAACAGTGGCGGCTGCGGCGGGATGTGGGCGTCCAATGAAGCTCATTTCGGTCAATGTCGGCCCTCCTCGCGAAGTCGTGTGGCGCGGACGCACCGTGAAGACCTCGATCTGGAAGACGCCGACGAGCGGCAGAGTCGTCGTGCGCAATCTCAACGTCGCAGGCGACGCGCAATCTGACCTGACCGTTCATGGCGGTCCGGACAAAGCCGTCTACGTCTATCCCAGCGAGCACTACGCGTTCTGGCGTGCGGAGCTTCCTGACATGGAGTTGTCGTGGGGCGCGTTCGGCGAGAATTTCACGACCGAGGGGCTGATCGAGTCGGAGGTGATGATCGGCGATCGGATGCAGATCGGTTCGGCGGAGTTCCAGGTGACGCAGCCTCGAATGCCGTGCTTCAAGCTCGGAATCCGCTTCGGCCGCGACGACATGATCAAACGCTTCCTGCGCAGCGGCCGAACAGGTTTTTACCTTGCCGTTCTGCGCGAAGGCGAGGTTGGGGCAGGAGATCCGATCGCGTTCGCTGAGCGTCGCCAAGGCGGGCTGTCGGTGGCCGATGTGACATCGCTGTACGCTCGCGATGCTGATAATCAGGCGCTTCTGCGCCGGGCCGCCGAAGCAGAGGCGTTACCGGAGAGCTGGCGCGAGTACTTCCGCAAGCGATTGTGGGAAGCGGATTCATAGACACTGACGAATGCGCCGCGTTTCCGCTTGCGCTAGCACGAACAGGACGTTCGTGCCCCACCCTTAAAAACTTCCTTGAATCCTACCGGGGTCCGAGGAGAATAGCAGAATTTCACTGTGGCGTCACAACGTTGCGGGATGCAATGTCACGCAAAGCGATCGTCATCGGGGCCGTGGCGGTCCTTCTTGTGATCGGCATCACATTCGTCGGCTGGTGGTATTTCCTGAGGACGACCCGCCATGCCGTGACGGAAGTATTTACTCCGCACGAGGAACAGGTCGATCTGACCACGCTCGTCACTCGGGTGCGGGCCCTCAATCGCCTCGAGACAGCGTCGATGCGCGTGGTGCACGTGAGCACCATCACACAGTCGTATGAGTACGTCCCCGACGGCCTTACTGGCGATCAACTCACCTTCCTGGCGGCCGGCGACGTGATCGCCGGAATCGATCTCTCGCAACTGCGGCAGGAGGATGTCCGGCGCGAGGGCGACGGCACCATCGTGGTGCGCCTCCCCCCCTCCCAGGTCCTGGTCACGCGCCTCGACAATCGGGAGTCGCGCGTGATCAATCGCAAGACCGGCCTGTTTCGACGGGCGGACGTTCACATGGAGGGGCGCGCGCGCCAGTACGCGGAGCAGGGCATCCGCAATGAGGCCGTCAAAAAAGGGATCCTGAGCCTGGCCTCAGAAAACGCCGAGGTCAAGGTCGCCGAGTTGCTCCATATGTTCGGCTTCCAGCGGGTCCGCTGCGAGGCCGTGCAAGCATCGCCTTCGCGAGGCTGATGGCCTTCCGCAGCGCCGCCGCTTTATTGACGCACTCGTGGTACTCGTAGGCCGGATCGGAGTCGTAAACGATGCCGCCGCCTGCCTGCACGAACGCGCGATCGTGCGCCAGAACCGCGGTGCGGATGGTGATGCACGAGTCGAGATTGCCCGAGAAGCCGAAGTAGGCCACCGCGCCGCCGTACGGCCCGCGGCGACTCTTTTCGAATCGATCGATCAGCTCCATGGCGCGGATTTTCGGCGCGCCGGTGAGCGTGCCGGCCGGAAAACACGACAGGAAAGCATCGACGGAGGTGCGATCGTCGCGAAGTTTTCCGAGGACGTCCGTCACGAGATGCATGACGTGGCTGTAGCGCTCGACGTAGCAGAACTTGCTGACGGCCACCGATCCGCTTTTCGAGACGCGGCCGAGATCGTTGCGGCCGAGGTCGACCAGCATCAGGTGCTCGGCGTTTTCCTTCGGATCGGCGAGCAGCGCCGCCTCGAGCTGCGCATCTTCCTCCGGCGTTGCGCCGCGCCATCGCGTGCCGGCGATGGGCCGCGTCTCCGCGATGCCATCCTCGACCCGCACCAGCATCTCCGGCGACGCACCGACTAATGTGCACTCGGCGGTCCGCAGCAGAAACATGTAGGGCGACGGATTGACCGACCGCAAGGTCCGATACAGGGTCAAGGCCTCGGCCGTCGGATAGGGAGTCTCCCAGCGCTGCGACAGAACGATCTGATAGATCTCGCCGGCCGCGATCTCCTCTTTCGCTTCACGGATCATGGCCTCGAAGTCAGGACGCTCGAAGTTCGAGCGCAATTCGACCTGCTCGACATCCGCCGGCATCCCAAAAAGATCGACGGTGGCGGAGCGCAGCTTCATGACGGCGCGATCAAGGCGGGCCTCCGCTTCCGCCAGCGAGGCATCCGGATCTTTCGTGAATATATTTGATACTAAATATAATCTCTGTTTAACGTGATCAAATACTGCAACATTATCGAAAAACAGCAACCGCGCGTCGGGGATGTTGAGATCATCGGCGTGCGAGTCGGGGATGCGCTCGGTCCAGCCGGCCACGCCGTGGCCGAAGAACCCGACCGCGCCGCCGCAAAACGGCGGAAGCTGATCCTCGTTGTACACCCGCAGCGGACGCAGCTCTTCTTTCAGCAGCCCGGCCGGATCGGGCGTGGTGCGATCGAAGCGCAGCGTGCGTCGCGGATCGAATCCAACGAAGGAATATCGGCCGAGGTTTTCGCCGCGCTCGACCGACTCGAAGAGAAACGCGTCATTGGCATCGCCGGAGAGGGCCGCGAAGGCCGCCACCGGCGTGAGCGCATCGGCGCTCAGCTCCCGCGCGATGGGGACGATGTCGTAGTCGCGTCGCAGCTCGTCGAGATTCATCGAAAGGCCTCGAGGAACAGTGCATTTTGACGGATTGCCTGTGCCTGGAGAAGCTGGTGGCCACCACGATCATACGCTGCGGCGATGGTGGTCATTCCCGCAGGAATGGGAAGGTGAACGCCGGGCGGAAGCGTGTCGACGACCAGATCGCCCTTGAACGCCGACAGATTCTCGAGCGGCTCGGCGCCGAATTTCGGACTGCGATTGTAAATCCGCACTTCCTTTCCGCTGCGTCGGAGCGCAACCATTGCGGCCCGCGCCGTCGCTCCCGCCCCCGCCACAGCCGCGCGCCGCGCGTGCACCCCCCGCAGCAGGATCTCGAAGCCGTCGACGTCAGTGTTGTCGGCGATGATGCCTGCCCGCGTCCGCACCAAGGTGTTGACGGCCTCCGCTTCTTTTGCGTTAGGCCCGACCTCCGCGCCGACCCGTTTCGCGAACGCCAGCGCCTCCGTCTTGAACGGCGCCGTCACGCTGAGACCGGCGATGCGGCCGCCTTCGAACGATTTCGTGATCTCGTTGAAATTTTCGAAGGATGCGATGGTGTAGGCGCCCGCCAGTCGGTGCTTTCGAAACAGCGGATTGTGAATCGTCGGCGAAAGGCTGTTGCCGGCCGGGTCACCCGCGATCGCAAAGATTTTCTCCGGCTTCGGGAGTCTGCGATCGCCGTAAATCGCGAGAGCGCGATCGAGCGGCAACTGTCCCGGCGCGGCATCGCCTGCGAAAAACAGCTCCGATCCGAAAAATGGCGCGAGGATCCTCGAATAGAGCCCGCGCTCCCCCATCCCGATGATCGTCATTCCCGGCTTGATCGCCGCCAGCAGCGCTTCGTTTTCGCGGAGCGTGTGCGGCGTGACGGCGATCTTGGTGTAGCAGCAGCGCTCCGCCAGCATCTTGTCGATCAGCGGCTGCACATCGGGCAGGCCGTCGAAATCGTGGAACGACAACACCGTCCGCTCGGGATGCTTCACTTTGCGGCCGTATTCGACGTCGATGAGTCCGAAGTCGGCGTCGATCGGCTCACCGCCGCGGTTCGTGAAGAGGATCGGCTTGGACGTCACGCGCCGGAAGGCCTCGGCGTCGCGGCCGCCGAAGGCATCGAGGCGCACTTCGATCATGTCGTGATCGTCGCGCAGCGCCCGAATGGCGTTGATAGCGGCGTCCGCTGTCGGTTCGTAGATGGTGACGACGAGCTGCACGGCGGGAGTGTACGCTGTGGTCATGCGCCCCGAGCGCACCGAAGCGATCATCCTCAACACTTTTCCGGCGCGCGAGCGCGACAAACTGGTCGTCTTTCTCACTCCCGATCACGGCAAGAAAAAAGGTTGGGCTTACGGCGCGCGGAGCCTCAAAAGCCGCTTCGGCGCAGCGCTGGAGCCGCTTGCCAAAGTGAAAATCGGATTCATGGAGCGTGAATCGGAAGAAGTCGTCCGGATCGAATCGGTCGATCTGATCCGATCGCTCTTTCCAGCGCAGCAGAATCTCGTCAGCAACGTCGCGGCCTCGTACATCGCGGAGACGGTCGACACATTCGCCCAACCCGGCGATCCGGCGGACTTGATTTATCGCCTTCTCGATCGCACGACCGCCGCCCTGCTGGAGGGGGCGGACCCGATGGCGGTGGTCGCCTACGCGGAGATTTGGATCCTGCGCCTCGCAGGAATCTTGCCTCCGCTGGACAATGCCATCGAAGCGCTGATTCGCCTGCCCATCGAGGAATTCGTGGAGCGTCAACCGAAAGTCCCGCTCCGCGGGATGCGCACCCTGGCCGCCAAAGTCCGCCGCGAATTCCTCGGCCACGAGCTGAAGTCGTACGACATTCTGGCGGGAGTGCTCGGTTAGACCAGCACTCCGCCCCGCCCTTCTGCAATCAGCTCGCGGCCGTGGTAGTGAAATTCGTTGAGCGCATCCAACAGCAGGAGGCGGCGCTCGATGCGCTCTTCGTCCGCGCGGGTGTAGACGGTGGCCTCGAGAAAAGCGGTGCCGTCGCTTCGCAGCTCCACCGACGGAAGAAACGACGCCACCAGGGCGCGCACGATCTGCGCCGACTGCGTTCGGCGCAGCGCGGCATCGTATTCGTCGGATGACGCGATGACGGTCGTCATGCGCCATGACGCCGACCCGATGATCTCCGAGATGACCAGCCAGTATTCGAAGATCGCGGATGGCGTGCGATCGACCTCGAAATATTTGAAGAGCGGCTCGTCAGGAACGACGAAGGGTACGCTGAGGTCGCCGTCGATCTGGTACTGAACACGTCCGTCCAGATGAACTCCCTCCGCATATTCGAGGAGCGCCGATGCGAAGATCTCGAGATGCGCCGTGGGCGGAGTCTCGCCTGGAACAAAGGTGTCCCGAAATTGCGCGGCGGCAAGCTCGTGTGCGCGTGCGATGCGATCGCGGATGCGGGTTACTTCGACTATCGGAATGGTCGTCATCCTGAGCGTAACGAAGGATCTCAATATGCGAACAGCGTGGCAACCTGAGATCCTTCGCCGTCTGCGCGGCTCGGGATGACGATTACCGCACTTGCTTGAGGCGCGCCACGAACGCCTGCGGATTTTCGAATCCGGTCAGCCGCTGCGCGTTCAGTTCGTGTCCGCCTGAATCGAGGAAGACGATCGTTGGCACACCGACGATCTTGTATTGCTCGGTGAGTTTTTGCACGGCCGGATCCTCGTTGTTGGTCAGATTGGCTTTCACGCGAACGAATCGGTCGAGCTCCGTGGCCACTGAGCGATCGCTGAATGTTTTTTCGTCCAGCTCTTTGCAGGGCAGGCACCAGTCAGCATAGAAGTCGACGATGACGGGCTTGCCGGCATTTGTGATGGTCTTCGTGTCATATTTCTGCCATTCGACGCTCGCGCCCTTCGTACGCGGCACGACAAATGCCGCGCCCAAGATCAGCAACAGACTGGCACAGGCCAGCCGAAGGACGCGACCGCCGCGCTGTCCGACGCCGCGGCTGAAGAACAAAAACAGCGCGCCGATGAGAAGACTCGCGGCCACGCCCCAGCGAAACGCGCCGTCTCCGATCAGCGGCCGCAGGAAGTAGAACGCCATGGCGACGAGAACGAAACCCATCGCTTTCTTGACTTGCACCATCCATTCGCCGGGACGCGGCATGGCGTTGAGCGCGACCAGATATGGCGACCCGAGGCCAAGGGCGAGAGAGCCGAACATGACGAATCCGAGCAGGGGCTTTCCGATCCCGGCCACCAGCGTGAAGAGCGCGACCACAACCGGACCGACGCACGGCGCCGCGACGATGCCCACAAACAGCCCCATCACCGCCGCCCCCACCAACCCGGCCCGCCCCCCCGACCGCCGCCCGATGAACTGCGGCACGGTCATCTCCCACGCCCCAAACATCGACGACGCCAGCACCAGCATCAAAAGCGCGAATCCAATCAGCACGGCCGGATGTTGCAGCCACGATCCGAACAGCTTTCCGGACAGCGCTGCCGCCACGCCTAACGCGGAATACATCACCACCAGGCCCGCGACATAAAAAGCGGAGAGCGCCAGGCGTCGCGATCGGCGGCCGTCGCTCTGCATCGCGAAGAATCCGAGCGTGATCGGAATCATCGGGAAGACGCATGGCGTCAGGTTCAGCGCCAGCCCGCCCACAAAAAGGATCAACAGCGTCAGCGGAAGGCCGTGCGATAGAAACGCGCTGGTGACCTTGTCTTTGGGGGCGGCGGAGAGGGGCATGAAGCTGGCGGGTGGAGCGCCGGCGGCCTCGCCGGTCCGCGCCGCCGCGGTCGGCGGCGCTCCACTCAGCGAAATCGCGAGCGTCGCGTTTCGTGGCGGAAGGCAGACATTGTCGTTGCACGCCTGATAGTGCAGCTTTGCGGTGATGTTTTGAGCAGTGGTTTTGGCGGTGAAGGGAATCGAAATCGTTCCTTCATAAACCGCCAGCTTTGTTCCGCCGCTGAACGTGAAGCTCTTGATCAGGTGGGGCGGGAAGTCGGCCTTCAAAAGGTCGGCGCTCTCGAACGACAGCGTGGTCGGGATCGCGAAGGATTCGAGCGGATGCGCCGAGTTGACGTGCCATCCCTTCTCGATTGCGGCGGTAATCACGCCTCTCACCTGATCGCCGCTCTTCTGGGTGATGGCGGCGGTCAGCGTGACGAGATCCTTTTTTGGAATCGGAGATTCGAATTGCGCCGGAAGGGCGGCGGCCAGAAAAGAAGCGACGGCTGCGAAGAGTGGAGCGCGCACCGGCTAGGGCTGCTTGACGCGCTGCTCGAGCTGCGGCAGGACGACGTCGACATTCTGGATGTAAGGCGACTTCGGGAAGTTTGCCTTGAAGGTGCGGAACTCGTTGACGGCGTCCTGGAAATTTCCCTGGATCATGTAGATGTCGGCCGCCAGGAGGCGGGACCTCTCATACGATTCGCCTTTGCTCTGCACGGTGGCGAATTTTCGGATGGTTTTCAATCCGGCGTCGTATTTCTTTCCCACCACCTGGGTCATCGCCAGCTCGTAGTAGGCCTCGTCACGCACTTTCTGCGGGACGCCGGATTCCGTCGTGAGCGCTTGCAAGCGCGATTCGGTCTCCGGCAGCTCGAAATGCGTACGGAACTCTCGCGCCAGGTCGAGCCGCTTGTCGTAATCCTTCGAGATGGAGCCTTCGGACTTCACGCGCTTCAGAAAATCTTTGTACTTCGACTCCGTCTCGGTCATGGTGCGAACGTACTCTTTTGCGGGCGCGTAACCGCGAATCATGCCGGCGACCGTACCATTTGGAGTGAGGAGAATCGTGGTGGGGAGGCTGGCGACGCTGAACCTCTGCGACAACTGCGTCCCCTCGCCGTTATCCTCGGTGTTGAGACGCAGCAACACCTTGTTCTCAGTGGCCTTCTGGAACGCCTCGCTGGGAAAAACGTCCTGCTCCATCTTGTGACACCAGCCGCACCAGTCGGCGAAGAGCTCGACGAAGATCAGCGCGTTGCGCTCCTTCGCTTTCCTTTGCGCGGTGGCCAGAGACTTCAGCCACGGGTCGGCGGGGAGTTGTTGCGCCGCCAGCGTGGCGACCACTGCCAGCAGCAGGGTTCGTTTCAATGCCGCTCCTCCGTGGCGCATCAACCTACGCTCTCAAAACCCTATTCCGCTTCGGCCGCGCCGACCGGTGACAAATCGGCGGAGCGCTTCCGCTTTTTCTCCGCGTAGCGCCGTGCGGCGTCCACAAATGCGCCAAACAGCGATGCGGCGGACGACTCGCCCGCCATGTCTTCCGGGTGCCACTGCACACCGACGTAGAACGGGTGGGCGGGATCTTCCAGGCCCTCGATGATTCCGTCGGGCGCGTGGGCGGTCACGCGAAGGCCGTCGCCGACGTGGCGAATGGCCTGATGGTGCGACGAGTTCACCTCCAGCTCCTGCTGGCCGAGGATCTGGGCCAGTCGGGTGCCGTCCTGGAGGAGAACATCGTGTCGATGGCGGTCGCTCGGCTCGCTGGCATGCTCGATGTCGGTCCGCATTTCCGAATCGATGTCTTGAATCAACGTTCCACCGGCTGCGACATTCATCACCTGGACGCCGAGGCAGATGCCCAGGGTGGGGATGCCGCGGTTCCGGGCGACGCGCGCCAGCGTGATGTCGTTGTTCTGCCGTCGCGGATCCATCGGCTCCACGGTCGGGTGCGGCTGCTCGCCATAGACGGCAGGATCGCAGTCGTCGCCTCCGGCCAACAGAATTCCGTCGAGTCCTTCGGCGATGGTCTCAGCATTCTCGGGCTGAGGCGGTATGACTACCGGGACCGCGCCGGCGCGGCGCAGCGAGTCGATGTAGGTGTTGTACGCGAAGGCGCGGTCGCGCTCGCCTTTCTTCTGAAGAACATCGGAACCAATTCCGATGATCGGCTTGATCATGCATTTTTCCTGTTGCAAGTATGAGGCAAATCAGCGGACGGTGATCGTTACAGAATCGCGGCGGCCTTCGTCGTCGACGGCGGTGATCGTGTGCCTGCCCCCGCGCAGAGACCACGCGTCATCTGTGTGACGGCCATCGACCATCCACGTTACGGGAGCGGTGGCTTTGAGCTGAAGCGCCTGGAACTCGGCACGAAGGGTTGGATCGATCCAGTAAGTCGCGCCCTCGGCGGGATTCAAGATGTGAAGGACAGGCGAGCGACGGGCTGAAGCCGGACCCACATCCCAGGCGCGATATTCAGCAGGCAATTCAACGCGCTGCGAGTGATGCCACGAACAGAATTCGACGCGATTTGAGGCGGGCATCCACTCGCTTTCGACGGCGGGACACTCCATCGACGGACGATGGCCGGAGAGCGCGCAAATCGGCCGCCGCTCGAGATCGGCAGGACGATCGACGATCGTTCCCCGCCCGCCCCCCACTCTCTTCACGGCCGCCAGCATCACGTCGTGAAAAATCGGCGCGGCGCCGGTGATGCCGCTCGAGTTGCGCAACTCGCTGCGATCGAAATTCCCCACCCACACGCCGACAGTGATTTCGCGCGTGTACCCGACCGTCCAGTTGTCGCGATAGGCCTGCGAAGTTCCGGTCTTCACGGCGACCTGGAATGGGAAATCGAGACTGCCGCCCGATCCGAAGATGTACTCGCGGGCGTGTTCATCGCTGAGGATGTCGGTGATCCAGAACGCGGTGCGCTGCGACATCACGCCATCACCGCCGCGCGCGAAGATGGCATACGCCGTCACCAACTGCTCCAGGGTCACCTCGGCATCGCCGAGCGTCAGGCCGACTCCGTAGTAGTCGGCGGTGTGCGTGAGATCACGGAAGCCGGCGTGGCGAAGGAATCGCAGCAGCGACTCGGGACCGATTTTGGCGAGCGTCGCCACTGCCGGCACGTTTTCCGACCCGGCAAGCGCGACGCGCGCGCGCAGTGGTCCGCGAAATTTTCCATCGTAGTTGCGGGGCGTGTAGATGACGCCCGGCTCAGCAGTCGCGAAATGCGACGGCACGTCCGCGATGACCGTGGCGGGAGTCAAGCCTTGCTCGAAAGCGAGCGCGTACGTCAACGGCTTCAGAGTCGATCCAGGCTGGCGCAGCGTCGTCACGCCATCGATCGCGCCGCCGAAATTTTCACCGAAGTAATCGCCCGAGCCTTCCCACGCCAGCCATTCGCGCGTCCGATTGTCGAGGACCGCGATCGCGACGCTGTGCGCGCCGTGGCGCAGCAGATCGGAGCGATGCGCCGCGATGATGCCGTGGATTTCGCGCTGGAGATTTGCATCGAGAGAGGTGCGAATGATCGCCGCCGAGGTCGACGGCGCTCCACTGAGAATCCGCGCGACAAAATGCGGCGCGATCATCGGATGGCGTCCGCGGTCGAACGACAAACGCTCCGCGCGAGCGGTGCGGTAGTCGGGCTCGGAGATCATCTTCAGCTCACGCAGGCGGCGGAGGATCAAGCGTTGACGCTGTAGCGCGAGCCTGGGCGTTCCGGGTCGTCGCGGCAAAGCCGCCAGATATGCCGCCTGCGCGATGGTGAGTTGATCAGGCTGGCAGCCGAAGTAGCGATCGCTCGCGCGCGCGATTCCCACGGTCTGCTGGCCATAAGGGGCCAGATTCAGGTACAACGCCAGAATCTCGGCCTTGGAGTGACGATGCTCGAGTCTGAGCGCCGTGATCGCCTCGCGAACTTTCGAGCGGACGCTGCGCGGCGCGCCCGGAACCATGAGCTTCGCGACTTGCTGCGTGATCGTCGATCCCCCTTCGACGACGCGCACGTGCAGGAGATTGTGGAAGGCCGCTCGCGCGGTGCCGATCGGATCGATGCCGATGTGATGGTAAAAGCGGTGATCTTCCGCGGCCATGGCGGCCTTGGCGATGTTGTCGGGAATCGCCGTGATCCAGGTGCTGCGCGTCCCATTTGCCGACAGCGGCTCGGAAAGAATGATGCCGTTGCGATCGACGATGGTCGGCGTCGTCTCGGGTCTGATCTCTGGAATCGGCCCAATTCGCATCCAAATAGCGAGACTGATGACCGACAACAGACAACCGACAACCGACAACTTTTTCAAGGCTTGACCTCCACGACGTCGGTGGAGGTGCGGCCGAACACTTCCGGCTCATACATCTCCTCGACGCGCGCAGGGGCGGCGATGAATGTGCCGGCGGTCGTGGCGCGGACGAGGTACGTGAATTCGTGGACGCCTTCATCGAGCCGCGTCGCAAAAAGATTGACGCGATCGTCGTGGCGCTCGATGTGATCGAACCCGCCGTGGCGCCACCACGACGTCCAGTCGTAGTTCTCGGGATTGTCGGTTCGAAGCTGCTCGGACATTTCCGAGGCCGTGGTCGCGAACCAGGTGTCGACCGGCTCGGTGCCGGCCGGAATCGGATCGGTGACCGCCACGTAGCGGCGCTCCTTGGTGTTGCGCAAGCGGAGCGTGACCTTGATCAGATCGCCGGCTTTGAAATCCTTCTGCGAGTAATGCCGCTCGATCGAGAATCCGCGGTCGGCAGAATCGTGGAAGATGCCTGTCAGGCCATACTTCAGCGTCACGAGGTAGAACAGCGTGCCGGTGCCCTCGCGGTTGAAGATCACCGCCGAGGTCGGCGGTGCTCCACTGAGCTTCATCATCGGCACGTCGTGCGTCTTGGCCTCGGTCGTCCTTCCGCGGAATTCGTCGCGCGCGATGACGGAGTCGGCAACCGTCGCGGTGGCGGTGAAATTCGGCGGTTCCTTCTCGTAGCGCTTGTAGTAATCGATGAGCGATTCCATCGCCCAGGCGTTCTCCTGCGTGTTGCCCCAGCGCCCTTTCACGCGCACCTTCATCAGCCAGCGCACGATCTGCTTTGTCATCTGCTCATCGGCGGTATTGCGGACCAGCGCGTCGAGAACGATGGCGCTGCTTCGCACGTTGGAATTCCAGAACCACAGCAGGTACGGATCGGCCAGCTCCTCGACATGCGCCGTTCCACCTTCGGGAAGAATCGCGTTGTTGATGCGGCGCAGGAGCTCGGTGCGATGCTGCGGGTCGGCATCGGCGAGAAATGCGATGCCGAAGACCGGCATACGATCGACATACGAATACAGCCGGTTGATATGGCTGTCCTCGTTGCGTCCGCCCTCGACCAGCACTTTGACCGCGAAGGCTTGCCAGGCAGTGTAGGCCGGCCACCAGCCTTCGTTCTCCGGCCGCTGCTCCTTGAGACTGCCGTCGAGATAGTCGTACGCGCGTTTGAGAACATCGGCGCTGACGTCGTAGTTCAACTTCTGTCCGCGCTGCAGCACGTGAACGACGTTGGCGGTCAGATATGGCGACGTGAACCGGCAATCGCCCGGCCAGTAGGCGAATCCGCCGTTGGGACACTGGAACTTGTATAGCTCGATGATCGTCTGCTGCGCGATGGTACGACCCTTCTTGGCGTCGATGCCCGGCAGCGCGAAGGCGTCGCCGAGGTCGGCGGTGAGCATGAGGGCCATGGCGCCGGACGCGCGTTGCTCGGCGCATCCGTACGGATATTCGACCAGATACTCCGCCCCCTCGGCCAGACCGACCATGGCGGTCGATGACAGCTCCAGGTGCAGGCCGCCAATCGACGGCACGACGTCGTGCGGAACTTCGAGAGTTTCCCTGGCAGTCGGTTTCGCTTCGCCGTAGGCCGCGACAGTTTCGGTGGGACTGAGCAGGCGAACCGGTAGCACATCTTCGAACGCGTCGCTCTCGCCGTTCAGATTGACGGTCATTTGAAGGCGCGCGACGCCGACCGATTTCGCAGCAGCGTTGAATCGAACTTCCGCCGTCCCCTGCGGCCCGACATCGATCGCTGAAGTTGGATCGCCGGTGATCTCGACGATCGCCGGATCGAGCGATTTGATCGTGACCGTCGCTCTACCGCCTTGTTTCAACTGCGAGTGGACCACCGATCCGAAATAGGCCTTGTCGCCGAGGGCCAGGAATCGCGGGAAGGCCTGGGTGAGCAGCACGGGCTTGTTGATGCGGATCTCGTTTTGTCCCCAGCCGAATCGCGAGACCTTGTCACCCGCGACGGCCATGATGCGATAGGTCGTCAGCGATTCAGGCAATGTCACGTCAGCGTGCGCGCGGCCGCGCGCGTCGGTCGCGATCGAGCCAAGCCAAAACGCCAGGACGCGGAAGTCGCGCCGCATCATCCCCGGCCCCGACTCCGCCCCGCCGCCCCCACCCTGCGTCGCTCCCTTGGGCGTCAACACACGCCGGCTGACGATTTTCTGCCGCGAATCGTCGTTGACGACCTGCAGCGCCTTGCTGATGTAGATCGATTCGAGCACGTCCGGCGTTCGGTAGCCGGTCAGCGAGAGCACGCCGTAGTCGACTGCCCATAGCGTGACTTCAGAACGAACTGCTTTCCCATCCACGTCATGAACGTTGACGTCGACGCTGGCCCTGGCGGCCGGACGAAACTCGCTGCTGTTCGCTTTGACGTCGACCTTGAGGCGCTTGGTTGCATCCTCGACTTGCAGCTCGACGTAGCCGAGTCGAAACGTCGGCTTGCCGGGGTCGCTTTCGTCTTCGACGCCCTCCTTCGTCCGGCCTTTGACGAGCAACACCGAGACGAAAACATTGGGGATCTCGTGCTCGGTGATCGGCACCGTGACGGTTTGCTGCGTCGAGGTCAGCTCGAATGGCGTCCAGGTGCGCACGCCTTCTCGCTCGGTGGTCAGCAGCGCTGTGGCGCGCTCCCACGGCGACTTGATCATGATGCGGGCCGTTTCGCCGGGGCGATACGTTTTCCGTTCCGGCACGAGGTCGATGCGGTTGCTGTCGTATCGCGCCCATGCCGTGTAGCCGGGACCGAGGGCGTAGAACCAACTGCGCGTGGTCGTCGATCGGCCTTGCGCATCGGATGCACGCGCAATGAGGACGTATTCGCCGCCGTCGTTCAAGGGCACATGCAGCGGCACCGGTTGCCCCTCCGAAGTGATCGTCCACGTGCCGGCCGGGATTTCCTTACGCTTCGTTTCCCAGGTGTAAAAACCGTTTCCGGTGGCGGAGCGGACGCTGTTCCACTGGATGCGGTGCAAATCGACAGTCACCGTGACGCCGGGAGCGGCCTCGCCGTTCAGCCCGACCGCGACGATGGAAGTGTCAATGCCCCTGGCAGCCTCAGCGAAGTACGGTGGCGCCTTGGTACCAATGTACCAAGGTAGCGGATCGACTCGGAAGGAGGCGCGGTTGGCGATGTGCTGGCGCGAGACGTCGGTCACGTCGCCTTCGAGGGTGTACGTGAACGGCCAGCCCGCCTTGAGGTCGGTGTCGAGATCGAGAGTGAGCAGCCCCTTGGCGTTCACCTTGGCGTCTTTTTTCGCGATCGTCCCGCCGGGGATGTTCTCCTCGTAGTCGCGTCCGAGAAAAGTGAATTGGTCTTCCGGATATCGATCGCGGATCGCGGCCGGCACGTCGTAGGCCATCGATTTCGAGTACGTCCATTGCACCGGCCGCGAGGCCATCGGCGCGCCGAAGAGATACTGCGCGCTGACGGTGCCGGTCAGCTTCGTCCCAGCGATGGTGCTGGGCGAGTTGAGCGTAACGTCGACTCGGAAATCAGGGCGCCGATAGGCCGCCACCAGAAAACTTCCATAGACGCGAAGATGTTGCCCTTTCGCTCGTGCCAGAACCTGATAGCCGCCCAGCACGCCCTCGGCGGGAATGGTCATCGTCCATTCGGAGCTGCTCCACTCGTTGAGGTTGACGGTCCGCTTGTCGATTTCTTTGTCGTGGCTGTCGCGGACGCTGACGTCGACCGCGGTTTGTGGCAGCAGCTGCACTCCCGTCGGCGTGTCGCCGCGCAGGACGGCCTTGAAGTGCACCTCTTCGCCGAGCTTGTAGACGCCGCGGTCGGTGAAGACCTGGCCGCGAAGCAGCGAACCTGCTTCGGCCAGATTGAAGCTCGTTCCGAATTCCCACGGCTGCACGCCCTCATTCCAATTGCTGGCGGCGTAGGCCATGTCGCCGTCCTTTTCGGCAACCACGATGAAGTGAAGATCGCCGAGCGCCGGCCACTCATTGACGTACTCCTCCTCGTCGGGCTTGGGTTCTTTCCGTTCGGCTCGCAGATCGGTGTTAGGCGCGACGACAATCCCATGCTCGTCGGTCGAACCGGTCCAAAACACTTTGTTGTCGGTTGTCCGAATCGAGACCTTGACTCCCGCCACCGGCGCCGCCGTGTCGAGTCGGGCGATCAGAATCAGCGTGTTCTGCGGGCTGTCCTTGATCGAAATGCCGAGGTTCGTGACTTGCACCAGGGTGGAGGCGGTCTGGCCGACGATTGCGTGTGCGCGTGGGATGGGTTGGCCGGCCTGCACTGCCGCCCACACAAATCCGTGGCCGTTGGCGCCGAGCACCGATTTCAGATTCAAACCGTAGGATTGGATCTTGTCGGGAACCGGAGCAAACTTGCGTTCCGACGAAGCGGAAGGCGGCGTCTGATGAAACCCGTTCTTCTCCAGCTCGAGCATGGTCGGCATCATCTGCTCGATGGACAGCGGCATCATCCACTGCGTCGCGTTCTGAAAGTTTCGTGAGTGGAATGGAAGTACCGTTCCTCCGCTCGACTCCCACACCCCGTGTCCGTCCCCGAAGCTGATGAAGGCCCGCTTGTGCCAATACTCGATCAAGCCCGTCCAGGTGTATCCGAGCTTTTGACCATCTTCGGATTCGAGATTCGGATCGACCCGGACTGCGTATGTGTGCGCCGGCTGCAGCGAGAATCCGAGCTCGTCGAGACTCACGGAACTCGTGATGTTCCGCCAGTCGGGAACTTCGCGCTTCGCCCGAACGAGCGGAACCTTGTGTGCGGGGTCCGTTACGTCCGCGACCTGGACCGCGTCGCGGATGTGCTCCCAGCTCGCGGAAGCGCGCAGCCCGATGGGGTTGTAATCTTCCGGCTCGCATTCCTTCTTGCACCAGAGCCCCGACACGAACAACGTTTGCCCGAGCTGAATGGTGTACGACTGATTGCGCCCGCTTGCGACTCTTCCGCTTCTTTCGACGAGCTTCTCATCGAGATAAACCTGAATCCAGGTATCGGGTGGAATTCCAGGCTTCGTTTCGACCACCACCAGATCTTTCGCGGGCGGAAAGAGCTTCTTGTCCCACTCGGTCGGAAAGAACGACAGAATCGGGACGCCATCGGACGCCGCTGCCTCTCGCGCCGCTGCAACTTTGGCCTCGAAGGCAGAATCGTTTTCGGCCGGAGCGTCAGGCTCGGGTAATTCGTGCGCTTTCGTTCGAAGCTGCAGATGCTGGCCGATGGTGTTGGCGTCGACGGGCTGATTGAATCGCAATGCGATCACGACCGGCGCATCGAATCGGCCCCCCTTGCGATTCCAGTTGGTATTGAGAAGCGCGATGGTCGGCGTCGTGAACGAAAAGTCGTAGGCCTGATCGAGCGTCTTGCCGCTGACGGCTTTCGCGTCGGCGTCGATGGTGACATCGAATTTCGTCGCGAACGGCAGCGGCGTTTTCGGATCGGGTGTGAAGATCAGCGTGGTCGTGCCGGACCAGCGAAAAATTCCGCTGACTTGCGGCGCGATGTGAAAAAAAGGAGCGGCAACGACTTTCGGGATTTTGCCGAGGACTACCATCGGCTCAGAGAAGACGACCCGAATCTCGTTCGCTTCAGCGAGGCTGGCGATCTCGCCGACCGGACCCGCCTTGACAATGGTCAGCTTGTCGGCCGCGCGGGCGCCTGCCGCCACGAGCATGAGGAGGATGCAAACTGCCGCTTGACGAATCATGTCGATGCCGCTCCCCTGTCAATAAAAGTCGGCGATTGGGCATGAGCGAGGAAACCGAAAGGAAAATTTTGGACGCGATTGTGGCGGAAGTATGACTCACTCGGCCGGAACAAGCGCGGCCGCCGGCCTTCCCAGCAGAAATCCCTGCACTTCCTCGCAGCCGGCGGCGCGCAGAAATGCCAGCTCCGCCGCGGTTTCGACGCCCTCAGCCACCACGCGCAGGTTGAGTCCACGGGCCATGGCGATGATGGCGGACACGATGGCGCGGTCGGCGGCACTCCAATCGATGGCGTGCACGAATTCCTGATCGATCTTCACGCTGTGAATCGGAAACCGCCGCAGATAGCTCAGCGCCGAGTGACCGGTGCCGAAATCGTCCAGCGCCAGCTGCACGCCCATTTCGTTCAGCCGGTTGAGGGTCGCGATGGTGCGCTCCGAGTTCTGCATGGCGGCGCTCTCAGTGATCTCGAGCTGCAGATCGCGCGGAGCAAGTCCCGATTCTTCCAGCGCGGCGCTGATCATCTTGACCAGGTCGGTGTGCTGAAACTGCCACGGTGAAAGGTTCACCGACATGCGCAGCTCGGGATAGTCCCGCTGCCATCGCTTGGCCTGGCGACAAGCCTGACGCAGCACCCACTCCCCGATGGGTACGATCAGCCGCGTCTCTTCGGCAATGGGGATGAAGTCGGCCGGCTCGATCGGCTCCTGACCGGGACGATTCCAGCGCAAGAGCGCCTCCATCCCCACCATCGATTCGGTCGCGACCTTGATGACGGGCTGATAGTGCAGGCTGAATTCGCCGCGCTCGATGGCATGCCGCAGGCTGTTCTCGAGCGACATCCGCTCCATCGCGCGCGTGTTCATCGAGGGCGTGAAGAGCTGCACCAGGTTGGGCCCGGCTTCTTTGGCGCGATACATGGCGTGATCGGCATTCTTCAGCAGCGCTTCGGCGGTGTCGCCGTCGTTGGGAAACAGCGCGATGCCGACACTGGTGGTGATGAAGATCTCCGTCCCTTCGACACGGAGCGGCTGCGCGACGACGTCGAGGATCTTCTGCGCGATTCTGACCGCGTCATCGGCAGTTTTCAGGTTCGCGATGAGAATGGTGAACTCGTCGCCGCCCATGCGCGCGATCGAGTCTTCCTGCCGCAGCGCGCTTCGGAGCCGGATCGCGATGGCCTTGAGCAGCTCGTCACCGAAACTGTGCCCCAGGCTGTCGTTGACGTCCTTGAAGCGATCGAGATCGAGAAAGACAACCGCCAGCGGCGTGTCCATGCGCCGCGCGTGCGCCAGCGCGATGGTCAGGCGGTCGCGAAACAGCCGCCGGTTCGGCAAACCGGTCAGCGCGTCGTGGTAAGCCTGATGCTCGATCTGCTCCTCGACGATTTTTCTTTCCGTGATATCGCGCGAGACGCTGATGAACTCATCGACGTCGTTGGTGAGGGGATTTCGCACCGAGCGGCTGGTGGTTTCGAACCACGCCGATGCTCCGCTCTTTTTCATGAGCCGGTAGGTGTAGGTCGTGGGCGTGGTCTCGTTGATCAGATAGCTGAGATGCCGCGTCTCTTCACGATCATCGGGATGCATGAATTCGTAAATCGATCGGCCCACAAGCTCCGCGGCTTCATAGCCGATCAGTCGCCGACAGGCATCGGAGGCGTAGAGGATGATGCCGGAAGTGGTCGTGCGCGAGATGATGTCGGTCGAGTTCTCTGCCATCAGTCGGTAGCGGGCCTCACTCTCGCGCAAGGCGCGCTCCACGCGATTGCGCTGCAGCGCGTTGATGAAGATTTCGCCGGTGATCCTGAGCAGCGCCACGGTCTCGTCGGACCATTCCACTTTCGAGGCGCTGCCAACGCCCAGGACGCCGATGGTTTCACGGTTGTACAGCATTGGGATGGCGATGGCAGATCGATTGCCCCCTTCTTGATAGACCTCGCGCTCTCGTGCGGCCTCTTCCGGCATGTCGTCGACGTCCACCACGATGTGTTGCTGCTGCAGAAGGTGGCGCATGGTCCACGGAAAGTCGGCGATTGAAAAATTTCGGTCCGAACCGGTGGCGGGCCATTCATAGACCATACGCGCTGTTTTCCGATCATCAGAAAACAGATAGACGGAGGAGTGATCGGCGCCTACGAAGCGAGCAACCGTGCCGAGGGCCTCACTGATGCCGTTGTCGATCTCCTCGGGCGGAAGATTGATGAAGTTCGTGGAAATCGACGAAATCAGCTTCTCGAAGTCGAGACGGTGGCGCAGCGAATTCGTCTTGGAGACCAAGCTTTGGAATCGTAACAAATGCGGTTAGGAGCAGCGTTCCAGCGGGTAGATTTTGACGCTCACTTCGCCGGCGTAATGCCTCATGGGCTGCGTCTCGGCGTGGCGAATGCCGGCCGCCCACGTCATCGTCTCCTGGCAGTCGTCGACCACGGCGCGCTGCACACGGTAGGGCCGATGGTGGACGCGTGCCCGACGGAGTCGGCGGTCGTCGCCGGTGGTGTAGAGGATGTAACGCTCGATGAGGAAATGCTCGATGGTATCGGGACTCGCCTGCGTGACGATGCCGTCCATGGCGCGGTAGCGAATTCGCAGGTTCGCGGGCGTGGTCCCACGGGGATCGTCACGCCTGGCAACGAAGTCGATCGTCGGAAGAGCCTCGGTCGACGCGAAAAAGTCGATCCTGGAATGGAAATACGGCAGCTTGTAAGCCGCTCGCGCCGCAGCCACCGCGATCGCGCTCGACGCATCGAGGCTGAAGAACCACACCCCGGGATCGCGGCCGCCCAGATGCACGTAGGTCCGCACGTTGACTTCATGAAAATTCGAGATCCACGGAAGCGGCGGCGTCATCACCGCCCGAACACCCGTCATGGTAAACGGCACCAGACCGACATAGGCCTTTCCGTCGAACGTATCGACGGTCAATTCCGGAGCGATCAGCTTCTGCAATTCCTGCGGAGGGACTTCCCAATGCAGAAACAGCAGGTGGTGCCAGTTCTGATGCATGACCACCGGCGCGTCGGGCTGGCGAGTGGGCGCAATGCGGTCGATATCCAATAGAATCCAATCCGATGAGGCGTTTTGGGCTGCTGACTTTGTCTTTCGCCATTTTTGCATGCGCGAGCTCGAAGCAGGCGGCCTCGAAGCCAAAAATCGCCGAGCCGGGAATCGGGCTGGAGCAGGAGGTTGGGCCCGCGCAGCTTGGTTACCCGTACGGCCCGATCGAGATCAAGTACAACCTCAGCGTTCAAAACAACGCCGCCATCGCCATCACACTGATCCGCGTTGACATCCAGTCGATCAATCCGGCCGGCGGCGCGTACAACCTGCGGCACAGCTTCTACAACTTCAAGCAGGAGATTCCGCCTAACAGCGTCGGCGTGGTGACCTTCTGGGCGAGGGCATTCGGGTGGGGCCGCGGACTGCGTGAAAACGAACCGGTGAGCGTGCGCGGAGTGGCGTACTTCGAATCGCCGAGCGGGGCGCTGCAGAAGGTGTTCATCCGCGAACTGTCCCAGTATCCGGACTAACGCAGTGGACGCATCCGCTGCTGCAAGAGCCAGCGCGCCATTCCGGCGTCGGCGTAGGCAAGATCCCACGCATCGTGTCCAATGCCCGGATACTCGGTGTATGTCACCGTTCCACCGCCGCGCCGAAGAGCTTCGACCATGTTGCGCGACTCGCGCACGGGAACTTCATCGTCCCTGGTTCCGTGAAACGCCCACACCGGGGTCGTGCCGATTGCCTGTGCCAATGCCGAATATGGATCGGGCGCACCGACGATGCGCGCGATGTCCGGCGGCAGCTCGACCGGAAACGGATCGGCGGGATCGCGTGCGACTTCGCCGCAGATCGGAACCACAGCCGCGAATCTCCGGCGATGGCGCGCCATGTACCACGCACCCGTCCCGCCCATCGAGATGCCGGTGAGGTACACCCGTCGCCGATCGCCATGGAATTCGCGAATCGAGCTTTCGAGCGCTGCCATCACCTGCGATTCCATGTCGCCGTACCACTCCTGCCCGAAGCCGCATTGCGGAAAGATCACCACCGCTTTGTACCGGTCGCCGAAATGCTCGAGTGCCGGAGCGAGACCTAACGCCAGTTGCCTTTCGTTGTCATCGCCCCGCTCATTGCTGCCGTGCAGAAAGAGAATCACCGGCCAGTGATGCACCTTCGTGTAATGCGGCGGCAGCCAGACGCGATAGCGATACTGATGATCGCCGAGGGAGACGCTGCGCTCGAGAAAACGAGACTCGCGGGCGCAGGACAGGAGAAGGCAGAAGGCAAAAAGCAGAAGGCAGAAGTAAGAAGATTGCTTTGCGGTTACTTCTGCCTTCTGCCTTCTGCTTTCTGCCTTTTCGATCACTCGAACAGATCGTATTCGGTGACCGGCAGCGGCGACGACTGCTCCGCCATGTCGGACTGCCAGGTCGCGAAGACATACAGATCCCAATGGAGGAGAAAAACCTCGCGACTCATTTCCCAGCGCGCGGCAAGGCCCGGCCACAATCCGCGTTTGCTCTCTTTGATGAGGTGGCCGAGGTTGTAGACGATGGTCTGCTGTTGCCGGAAGCCGGCGTGCGAGCAGAAAAAGTTGAGGGCGGCCTCGATCTTGAAGCGCTCCTGATACCGCACCGGAACGGTCTCCCACACTGCCCGGCGCATGACTCGGATGCCGGAAAGAACTGGACCGACCTTCATCTGCAGATGGAAAAAGTTGCGGATCCAGCCGCGGCTGCGCACGCCGATGTTCATGTCGCATTGGTCGCGCAGAACGGGCGTAATGAGCGCTGCGATGTGATCGTCGGTGACGTCGAACATATCGCCATCGACAAAGAAGAGGATGTCGTGCCGGGCGTAGTCCACGCCGACGCGCATGGCGTATCCCTTGCCGCGGTTCTCGCGCAGGGCAATGGTGGTGACATCGAAGGAGCGGGCGATCTCGACGGTGGCATCGGTCGAGCCGTCGCTGACCACGATGATTTCGTCAATCAGCCGGTTACGCGTCAGTACCGTGAGGACTTCAGCGATCGTTTTCTCTTCGTTATACGCGGCGATGATTGCCGAAATCCCCAAACTTCACCTCAAAACGCCACTCTCTTTGCAACCGGCAGACCATAACACACCCGCCCACCCGCCCGGTCCTGAGTGCTGAGTCCTGAGTCCTGAGTCCTGAGCGGGCGAGTGTGTCTCAGGACTCAGAACTCAGGACTCGCTTTTGCAGAACTCGCCAGCATGAGACGCACACTTACTTACGTATCGGTTTTGTTTTTGTTGAGCGGCTGCAACACGCTCGCGAATCTGCACATCATCAACCCGACCTATTCGATTCGGGGTATCGACCCGCGCGTCAACCTCGGGATCCCGCCCACGATGGACTTTGACTTCACGGTGGGCGTCGACAACCCGAATTCAGTCGCGCTGCGACTCGATCACTTCGATTTCGATTTGTTGATCAACAACAATCGGGTGCTGAACAACGTTCGCAGCGATCAGGGCATCCACATCCCGGCACGCGGTACCGGCGACGTGCATCTGACATCGCATGTCACGTACGACAACCTCCGGACGATCTTTAACGAAGTGGCAAACGTCGTCCAGGGGAACCGCGCCACGTACGCCATTCAAGGCAATGCCTATTACGACACGCCGGCGGGCCGGGTGCAGTTCCCCGTAACGGTTTATTCGCGTTAGCCGCGAACGTTGCGCGTGACGGTAATGGTGTCGGCCAGAAAGCGGCCGTTGCCGCTGTTGCCGCTGACGTTGATCTGGTCTCCGCGCTCGAGATCGGTGACGTTGTATCCGCTGTTGCCCTGGTAGACGACCTTGGTGCGGTTGTCGTAATAGATCGACTGATTGCCCTGCGAGTTGCGCAGATTGTTCACGTACTGGATGTTGACATCGATCCGCTGATTCGTGGTGTCCACGAAGTTGACGGTCGCCTGCACCGTCCCCGAATTGCTGCTCGACGTCTGCGGAACGCCGAAGATGCTGCCGAGGTCGCCAAGACCGCTGTTGGAGCTACAGGCAGCCATCAGCAGAACCAGCGCCACAATCGAAAGCTTACGCATACAAAACCTCCTATCGGTCGTGCACAATGAGAGAGCAAGGATCAAGCCGTTGTCGGAACGCCAGCGCACCCCTCTCGCCGTGGGCGCGATCGCAGCCGTGCTCTACTTTTCGGAAGGTCTGCCGTACGGCATCGTCACCGAGCTCGTCCCGCTGTATCTGCGCGTCGAGCACATCGAGCTCAAGGTCATCGGTCTCGCGAGCAGCGTGACCATCGCCTGGACGCTGAAGTTCTTGTGGTCGCCGCTGGTCGACACCTTCGGCACGTATCGGCGGTGGATCGCCGGTGCGCTCATCGTGATCGCGGGTGTGTTAGGCGCGATCGCGGTTCTGCCGGCCACCGTCACCGCCATCTTTTACGCGCTGGTGGCCCTCATGGCCCTGGGATCCGCGACGCAGGACATCGCGGTCGACGCATTCACGATTCGCGCGACGCCCACATCGATGCTCGGCCCCGTCAACTCGATCCGAGTGACTGCCTACCGCGTGGCAATGATGGTCGGCGCGGGCGGACTGGCCATCGTCGCGGGGCGGGTGGGATGGCGGACGGCGTGGGGCGTTGCGGCGACCCTGGCGGCCGGGATCCTGATCTTCGCGCTCATGTTGCCCGACGATCGTGGCGAACGGAAAGAACAGTCGAGCGTCTTCGCCGATCTCGCGCATTGGCTGCGCAGGCCGCGCGCCGGAATTCTGCTCACCATCGTTTTTCTCTATCGGATCGGCGAGTTTGCGATCGTGACGATGATCAAGCCGTACTGGGTCGACCGCGGCTATTCGCCTGCCGAGATCGGTACCATCACCAGCGTGGTCGGCGCACTCGCCATCATCGGCGGCGCGATTATCGGCGGTTGGTTCGTCGCGAAATTCGGAATGGTCGCCGGCCTGCTCTGGCTGGGCGTGGCGCAGACGCTCTCCAACCTCGGATACGCGATGGTGGCCACCATGCATGCGGGCCGATGGGCGATTTACGCCGCCGCGATTGTAGAAAACCTCGGTTACGGCCTCGGCAACGCTGCCTTCCTCGCCTATCTGATGTCGATCTGCGATCGCGAACGCGCCGCGACAGAATATGCGCTGCTGTCGGCAGCCTTCGGACTCACCGGCGCTGCCGTCCGCGCCGGCAGCGGCTACGTGGCGCAGTACGCCGGCTATCCGTTCTATTTCTGGCTCACCGTGTTCCTCGGCATTCCGGTGCTGTTTCTGATTCCGCGAATCCGCGATGAAGCATCGATTCTTCGTTCCTGATCGCGTTGAAGTCGGCGCGACCATCGCCCTCCACTCGGAGGAGCGACATCACGCGCGCGTGTTGCGAGTGCGCGAAGGGGAAGAAGTCGAGATCTTCGATTCGCAAGGCAGAAATTTTGTTGCGCGTCTCGACGATCCGGATTCGATCGCGATACTTCGCGAATCTGAGAGCCGAGAACTGAGAACCGAGATCCGACTCGCGATGTCGATCATTCAGCTCGAGAAATTCGAGCTCGTTCTGCAAAAAGCGACCGAGTTAGGCGTGGCGTCCTTCATTCCGCTGATCACCGACCGCATGGAAGTGCGCATCGAGCGTTTGCGCGGAAGAGAAGATCGCTGGAAAAAAATCGTGCTGGAAGCGGTCAAGCAATCGGGACGCTCAAAAATCCCGGTGATCGAAACGCCAACGGAATTCGACGACGCCATCAAACGTGAAGGGACAAAGATCATTTTCGATGCCGACACACCGCCAGCAACCGAGCAACCGAGCAACCCAGCAACCCTTTTCATCGGTCCCGAAGGCGGCTTTTCCGAACGCGAATTACAGCTCGCGCGCGCATCCGGTGCAGCGTTGGAACAACTCGGGCCGCGACGGTTGCGCGCCGAAACTGCCGCCATCGTAGCGGTCGCGCTGGTCGCTGCGAGAAGTGGCGACATTTGATAGGCTTACGCGCCCGATGGCCAGCGACACCCTGACGATCGTCGACAATCGAACCGGAAAAAAATACGAGCTTCCGATCGCCGACGGCACCGTCCGCGCCATCGACCTCCGGCAGATCAAATCCGACGGCAATGACTTCGGCCTGATGACCTACGACCCGGCCTTCATGAACACTGCTGCCTGTCGCAGCGCCATCACCTTCATCGACGGCGACAAGGGAATCCTCGAATATCGCGGCTATCCCATCGAGCAGCTGGCCGAGAAAAGCACCTACCTCGAGACATCGTTTCTTCTGCTGCAGGGACATCTTCCCAACAAAAAAGAGCTGGCCGAGTGGAGGCACGACGTCACCCATCACACCTTCATCAACGAGAACCTGAAATCGCTTCTCGATGCCTTCCGCTACAACGCGCATCCGATGGGCAAGCTCATCTCGACGCTGGCCGCCCTGGGCACTTTCTATCCGGAAGCGAAGAATATTTTCGACCCGCCCACGCGACAGAAGCAGATCACGCGTCTGGTCGCGAAGATGATCACCATCGCGGCCTTCGGCTATCGCCACATGATGGGGCAGCCCTACGCCTATCCCGACAACGATCTGTCGTACCCCGGCAACTTTCTCAACATGATGTACAAGACCACCGAGGTCAAGTACCAGCCAAATGCGGTGCTGGAGCACGCCCTGGATGTCCTGTTCATCCTGCACGCCGATCACGAACAGAACTGCTCGACCAACGCCATGCGCGCGGTCGGCAGCTCGCATGTCGATCCTTATTCGGCGGTGGCCGCCGCCGCGGCCGCGCTGTATGGACCGCTGCATGGCGGCGCGAACGAAGAAGTGATCCGCATGCTGACCGAGATCGGATCGATCAACAACATTCCGGCATTCATCCAGCGCGTGAAGGGTGGCGAAGGCGTTCGGCTGATGGGCTTCGGTCACCGGGTCTACAAAAACTACGACCCGCGCGCGAAGATCATCAAGAAAGTTGCCTACGATGTTTTTGAAGTCACCGGAAAGAGCCCGCTGCTCGACATCGCGCTGGAGCTCGAACGCATCGCGCTCGAAGACGAGTACTTCGTCAAACGGAAGCTCTATCCCAACGTCGATTTCTATTCCGGCCTGATCTACCAGGCCATGAAGTTTCCGATGGACATGTTCCCGGTCCTCTTCGCGATTCCGCGCGTCTCGGGCTGGCTCTCGCAGTGGGAAGAGATGCTGCAGGACGCCGATCAGAAGATCGCCAGGCCGCGACAAGTCTTCGTCGGAAACGGTCGCCGCGATTACACCCCGATCGACAAGCGCTAATGGGGTCAGGTCTTTGGTTCTCGATTCACTCTACGCTATGAAGAATCCGGACTGCTCAATTGAGCGACTTAAGCTTTTCACGGAAAGCTTGCCGCGCGTCGGTTTGCGCAGCTTTCTCTTTTTCAATCTGAAAGTTACTTGAAATTTCTACAGCCAGTATAGGAAAGCGAGAATCAAAGACCTGACCCCATCGTGGGTCAGGCTGTCACCCGCAGGCGCCATGGTCGCCCACCGAGGAGACGTCTTCCGTCAGCGGACTGTGGCATAACGGCTGCTCACTTCCCCACCGCCGGTCCCATGAGGGGTGAGTATGAGAGCCATCAGATTAGCGGTCGTTTGTTGCCTTTTCCTCGGTGTTTCCTCGGCCTTTGCACAGCTCAATGACACGTACGTGATTCCTGTCGCGGGCAATACGCCGGGAGCATTCGGCACGCGCTGGATGACGCAATTCAGCGTCTTCAATCCGCAGTCCTACGCGCTGAAAGTCAGCATCACATACGTTCCAACGCTCGGCGGAAAGGGGCTGGAAGCGCTCATTCGCGTTCCTGCGAACGCAGTGGCGTTCTCGAACAACGTTCTCAGCGATGTTTTCAATTTGTCGGGCGGCGGCGCGCTGCTGGTCGCGACGTTCGCCGAAGACAACCCCGGCGTTCCGAACGACGTGATCTCGCGCGCGTTTCTGGTCACGACGAACACGTTCAACAACTCCTCCGCCGGAACCTTCGGTCAGACGATCCCGGGCGTGTGGGCTGGGCTGATGGATTTCGACACCGATGGGATCAGCGCCGTGGCGCACGGCGTCCGCAACATCTCGCGTCAGGGGTGGCGGACCAATGTCGGCGCCGTCAACCTCGGCCGAACGAGCATCACCATGCGATTGAATGTCTACGACATCGACGGCAACACGGTCGCGCGCAACATTCCGTTCACGATTCCGCCTCTGGCGCACATGCAGGACACGCTGCCGGTGCAGCTCGATCGCGGCTCGATCGAGTTCTTCGTCGACGATCCGTCGAAGCAGGCCGTCGTTTTCCCGTACGTGTCGATCATCGATCAGCTTTCAGGCGATCCGACCTATCAGTCTCCGACGCTTCTGGCCACGCCCAAAGCGCTGTTTGGAAAGACCGCTATCGATCCGACGGCCATCGGAAAGAAGATCGACAACAACTTCGCGCGCGGGATCCGCGCCACCGCCGATCGAATTGGTGAGGTACAACTGAAAATCGAAAGGTAGAATGCGCGCCGATGTCCGGCGCGCTGCTCGATACTTCGCTCCCCCTCCCACTCGCCCGCCGAGGAAAAGTACGCGACGTGTACGACCTCGGCGAGGCGTTTTTGTTTGTGGCCACCGATCGCATCTCGGCCTTCGACGTCGTCCTGTCGCCGGGCATTCCCGACAAGGGACGGATCCTCAATCAGATTTCGAATTTCTGGTTCGCGCATTTCAAGAACATCGAGAACCATCTTCTCGAATCCGAGTTTCAGAAATTTCCTACTGAAGTACGCGCGCATCCCGAGCTGCGCGGGCGCAGCGTCATCGTGCGGAAGTGCACCGTGATTCCGATCGAGTGCGTCGCGCGCGGCTATCTGGTCGGATCGGGCTGGAAGGAGTATCAGCAATCGGGGACCGTATGCGGAATCCGGCTCGACCCGCGACTGAAAGTCGCAAGCAAGCTGCGGGAGCCGATCTTCACGCCGGCCACGAAGGAAGAGACGGGACACGACCAGAACATCCCGTTCGAACGGATGTCAGAGATGATCGGCGCGGACCTCGCGAAACAACTTCGCGAATTGACGCTGACGATTTATCGCCGGGCCGCCGAATATGCCGCGTCGCGCGGCATCATCATCGCCGATACGAAGTTCGAATTCGGCTTGTACGAAGGGCGCGTGATCTGGATCGACGAGGCCCTCACTCCCGATTCGTCACGCTTCTGGCCCGCCGATCAGTACGCGGTGGGCGAAAATCCGCCGTCGTTTGACAAGCAGTTCGTGCGCGACTGGCTCGAATCGACCGGCTGGGACAAGAACCCGCCCGCCCCCGAGCTGCCGCCCGACGTCGTCGCGAAGACGCGCGAGAAATACATCGCGGCGTATCGGCAATTGACGGGGCGGGAGCCGCTTTTGGAAGGCAGAAGGCAGAAGGATGCAGGCAGAAGTGAAAACTGAGTCACCTTCTGCCTTCTGCTTTCTGCCTTCTGCCTTTTTAGACCGACTTGATCAGCACCGCGCGCGACGCTGACCCGCCCACCCAACGAAATGTCACGGTGAAGCGGAAGATGTCGTTGCCGACGTTGTGGTGAATGCCGGTGCGCTTGAGGATGAACGCGCCGCGGCCTTCGGTATTGATCGCGACCGGGATGTGCGACCCTCCGAGGTCGACGGTCACGGTGCAGTCGGGGACGTCGGCGGAGAAGCGGACGTCGATATCGGCGTTGTAGTCGATGTAGTCGTCGCTGTCGGCGGCGGCACACAGAAACGGCGCCGGCGGAGCGTCGTTGAGAACTTCTTCGAATAGCTGCAGCACCGGCGGCGAGTCCCAGATTCGCGAGTGCGCGTAGGGAATGTTCGCAGTGGCATACGCGCCGATCGGAAGAAACCTGGAGCGCACATTCGCGCCTCGAAGCCACGACGACGACGTGATCGGAACCGTTCCATCGCCGGCATCTTTGCTGTGCGTCCACGCCCGGGACGTCCAGGTGTCAACTCCCCAGCCGCAGATATTCGTCACGGGCAGATCATCGAAATCTTGCGGAAACCCACCGTGTGCGGTCGCCGCGAGCTGCTGCATGTAATCGGCGGTCATCCATGACCCATCCGCAAGCACGTCGGGCGGCAGCAGATCGTACGCCGCTTGCGCATGACTCATGATCGTCGCGCCTTGCTCGGCGGTGATCCTCGCGAAGAGAAATCCGGCCGACTCGCCCTCCGTGATCGCATGGAGCGCCTCCAGCGTCCCGTTCCATGGAATGCCGAACGCCATCACCTGCTCGAATCGGGAAACGAGATCGGGTCGCGACTCCAGGAACGCCCGAAAGACGAGGCCGCCCGTGGAATGCACGATCGCGACGATCTTCCGCCCGCCCGTGGACAGACGGCTCACTTCGGCCGCCAACTTTTCCATCACCAGCTGATGCGAGATGCTGAGGCGCCAATCCCATCCGATGGCCGAGAAGTCGCTGCTGAGATGCGAGGTGTCGTATCCGAACCTGCCGCTCAGAATGTCGTAGAGCGACTGCGCCTGCTTGGCGACGCCGAGGATGTCGCGGATGGGAGGGCCGGCCTCGAGGTCGCCCGGCACCTTGATGAGGCGCTGAATGAGCGCCGCCTTTTTCGCCGGATCGATCAGCGTCGCAAGCGTGGGCGGAAAGACGGTGGCCTTGGTGGCGGCATCGCGAAGCTCGCTGGCCGGAAAGCCGGGAATGAACAGGACCGGTTTCACTTCCGGTGCTCGACCTGCACTTTCGTCTTGATGCCGCCGCGCACGTAAAAGTCGCCCTCGACGGAAATGAATCGCGGATCGAGCGCGCGCACGAGGTCGTCCGCGATCCGGTTCGTGACTGCCTCGTGAAACGCGCCTTCATCGCGATACGACCAGAGGTACAGCTTGAACGATTTGAGCTCGACACACTTTTGATCGGGCACATAGCGGATGCGGATGGTCGCGAAGTCGGGCTGCCCGGTCATCGGGCAGAGACAGGTGAATTCCGGCGCCTCGAATGTGATCTCGTAGTCGCGGTCGGGATTGGGATTGGGGAAGGTCTCGAGTTGCTTTGAGGGCTTGGTAGGCATGGTCTCGCGGTCTCGCGGTTGCGAGGTCTCGCGGTATCAAACCACGAAACCTCGAAACCACGAGACCCCGCAACCCTATCGTTTCATTCCCGTCTGCGAACCGGCGCCGGCCGCGATCAGCTTCTGATTGAGCTCCTTGATGCGCTCCTGGGCCTGCGCGATCTTGGCCTGCGCTTCGGCTTTGAGGCGGTCCATGTCGGCGCGCAGCCGGGCGATCTCTTCGTCCTTCGCGCCGAAGCCGCCGCGTTGATCCTGGATCTGCTGCTGGCGGTATTCGATGTCGCGGCGGAGGTTTTCGATCTCCTCGTCTTTTTCGGTCATGCGCTGCCGCCACTGCACTTCCTGCTCTTCGTAGAGCCGCTTGATGTCCATCAGCTCGGTGATCTGCGAAAAATCCGAATAGCTCGGAGCCATGTTCCCCCCTTCGCGCACGCGCTCTTCGATCTGCGGGAAGAGCTTGCGCACCTTGAGTGAAAGATCGTCGTTGTCGCTGGAGAGCGCCATCGCGTCTTCGTAGGTGATCTTCTGATTGACCAGCAGCGCGATGAGCGACTGGTTCATCGACTGCATCTTGAACAGCCCGACCGAGCTCTCCATCGCTTCCAGAATGTCCTTGGTGTGGCCATCCTCGATCATCTTCGCGATCTGGGGCGTGTTCTTCAGGACCTCGACCGCCGCGGTCAGCTTTCCTTCCTTGGTCTTGATGAGCTTCAGCGAGACGATCCCGCGCAGCACCAGCCCGAGCTGTCCGCGAATCTGCTTGTGCTGATCGGGCGGAAAGCCGTCGATGATGCGGTCGATGGTCTGGGCGGCGTTGTTCGTGTGCAGCGTCGAGAAGACCAGGTGTCCCGTCTCGGCGGCCGTCAGAACCGTCGACATCGTCTCGCCATCGCGCATCTCGCCGACCATGATGACGTCGGGGTCCTGCCGCATCGCGTTTCGCAGCGCTTCGCGAAAACTCGGCGTGTCCGTGCCGATCTCGCGCTGCGAGATGGCGGCCACCTTGTCGATGAAGAGAAACTCGATCGGATCCTCGATCGTCACGATGTGCAGCGGCTCTTTCTCCGCCAGCTCGGAGATCATGGCCGCCAGGGTGGTCGACTTCCCCGATCCGGTCGGACCGGTGACCAGCACCAGGCCGTCGGGAATCTGCGTCAGATCGTGAATGGCGCGCGGCAGCTCGAGCTGATCGATGCCGATGATCTGAATCGGAATGCGGCGGAAGACCCCGCCCACCGTTCCACGCTGCATGTACAGATTGGCGCGGAATCGCGCCACGCCCGGAACGCCGTAACCGATGTCCACCGACTGATTAGCATCGAACTTCTCGCGCTGCGGCTTGTTGAGGATGGGCAGCAGCATCTTTTCCAGATCGGCAGGCTTCAGAGGATCGGTCTTGATCGGAATGAGCTTTCCGCGAATGCGCACCAGCGGCGGCCGCATCGGCTTCAGATGGAGATCGGAAGCCTCCTGCTTGGCCATATAGATCAGCAGGTCGTTGAGGCTGAACGCGGGCTGCTGTTCCGCAGCCGGCGGGGCTGGTGTTTGGACCGTCACGGTACGAATTATAGAGGGATGAGGGCTGAGGGATGAGGGATGCACCCTTTCCTCCCTCATCCCTCAGCCCTCATCCCTGTTTCCTCATCACACTATCCAAAATCATCAGAAATGCTTCCTGTTGTTTGGGATCGGTCTTGTTGATGACCGCGATGGTCTCGCCGATTTTGAACCGTTCGTGCAGCTCGTCGGCCGAATGGGACGAGGTCACCACGATGCGTCGCGCCGGAATCCCCTTTTGGCGCGCATAGTCGACGAATTTCTTGCCATCCATCCCGGGCATTTCGAGATCCACGATCAGCAGATCGATGGCGTCGTCGATTTTGGGGAGGGCGTCATACGGATGGTTATAGGTTTCGACGCCCACCTGATCGCCGTAGCGCTCCTTCATGAAGCCCGACCACAGATCGCCATAGGCGGCGGAGTCGTCGACGATCACGACCCGCTTCATCGTTTTTGCCGCCGCCGAGGTCGGCGGCGCTCCACGGGCACGCGCAGATCGTACTGCACGTGGCCCCCGACGATGGTGACCACCACTCTTCCCTGCAGCGTTTCCCCGATGAAGGGCGAGTTGGAGGCCTTCGATCGAAAGGTGTTTGTCACTTGAAATCGCGTTTCCAGATCGAGCAGCGTGATGTCGGCCGGCGAGCCCGCGCGCAACGTGCCGCCGGGAAGATTGAAGATCCTTGCCGGAGCGCAGGACATCAAATCGATCAGGCGCGGCAAATCGATGAACTTTTTCCGCACCAGGCGTTGGTGGCAGATCGAGAATGCCGTCTCGAGTCCGATGACGCCGAACGGCGCCAGATCGAACTCCACGTTTTTCTCGTCGAAGTGATGGGGCGCGTGATCGGTCGCAATCGCGTCGATGGTTCCGTCCGCGATGGCGTCGATGACGGCATTGCGATGCTCCTCCGAGCGCAGCGGGGGATTCATTTTCAAGTTCGTCGAGAATGACCGCACCGTTGCATCGGTCAGCGCGATGTGATGCGGCGTCACTTCGCAAGTGACGTGTACGCCGGCTTTCCGCGCGGCCCGAATCGTCTCGACTGCGCCGGCGGTGGACAGGTGCGCGATGTGAAGGTGGGCACGCGTCAGCTGAGCCAGGATCACATCGCGCGCGACCATCGTCTCTTCCGACGCCGCCGGGATGCCGGTCAGCCCCAGGAGGGTGGAGTAGAAGCCTTCGTGCATGACGCCGCCGTCGCTGAGGTGCGCATCCTCTTCGTGTGCCACCACCGGCATCTGGAGCATGGCGCCATATTCGAGCGCCCGTCGCATGAGTTGCGGATTCGCGACCGGCCTGCCGTCATCGCTGACCGCGACGCATCCGGCGGCGCGCAGGTCCGCCAGCTCGGCCAGCTCCTCCCCTTTCAAACCCTTGCTGACCGCCCCGATGGGATACACCCGGCAGGCCCCGTTGCGCGCTGCCTCTGCGATGATCATTTCGGTGACGGCGCGCTCGTCGTTAGGCGGAATCGTGTTGGCCATCGCGCACACCGCCGTGTACCCGCCCGCCACCGCCGCCCGCGTTCCGGTCGCGATCGTCTCCTTGTGTTCCTGACCCGGCTCGCGCAGGTGCGCATGCAAATCGATGAAGCCCGGCACGATCACCAGGCCGGCGGCATCGATGGTTTCGGCGGACGACTTCACCTTCCTGCCGACTTCGGCAATCGTGGCGTCGGCGATCAAAACATCGGCTTTCCCGTCGAGTCGCTGACTCGGATCGACGACGCGGCCGTTCCGAATCAGCAGGTTCATGCGATGAAGTTCGAAGTGCGAAGTTCGAACTTAGAACGAAGAAATTCTGAATTCTTCGTTCGAACTTCGAACTTCGAGCTTCTCCTATTCAGCATGCGCCCCACCCAATCGGCGGAGGACTTCACCTTCCTGCTGACTTCGGCAATCGTGGCGTCGGCGATCAAAACATCGGCTTTCCTGTCGAGTCGCTGACTCGGATCGACGACGCGGCCGTTTGTGACCAAGAGGTTCATGAGAATTTCAAATTTCAAATTTCAAATTTCAAATTAAGAATGAAAAATGGGGTAACCTTTTTTGAATTTTTCATTTGAAATTTGAAATTCTTCATCTACTCGGCATGGGCGCCACCTAGCAGATAGAGCACTGCCATTCGCACCGCCACTCCATTCGTCACCTGATTGAGGATGACCGACCACGGTCCGTCGGCGACATCCGACGCGATCTCGACACCGCGGTTCATCGGGCCGGGATGCATCACGATCACGCCTTCCTTGGCGCGGCGCAGACGCTGCGGCGTCAAGCCGAAGGTGTTGTAGTACTCGCGCAGCGAGGGAAAGCTCAGCTTTCCCTGACGCTCGAGCTGAATGCGAAGCATCATGATCACGTCGGCGCCCTCGATCGCCTCATCGAGCGAGTGCACCACGCGCACGCCGAGCTTTTCGATCTCGACCGGAATGAGCGTGGGCGGACCGGCGACCGTGACGTTGGCCTTCATCCTGGTGAGGAGATGAATGTTCGAGCGCACGACGCGCGAGTGCGCGATGTCGCCGATGATGGAGACGTTAACGCCGTGCAGACGGCCGAGGCGTTCGCGGATCGTGAAGGCGTCGAGGAGGGCTTGGGTGGGGTGCTCGTGCGCGCCGTCGCCGGCATTGATGATCGACGCCGGCAGGCGGTCGGCGAGCATTTTCGGCGCCCCCGGATATTTGTGGCGGATGACGATCATGTCGGGGGCCATGGCCATCAGATTCTCGGCGGTATCGATGAGCGTTTCGCCTTTCTCGACCGACGATCCCGATGCGGAGAAGTTGAGCGTATCGGCGGAGAGTCGCTTCTCGGCGATCTCGAACGAGACGCGGGTGCGCGTCGACGCTTCCATGAAGAGATTGATCACCAGCTGCCCGCGCAGCGCGGGAACTTTTTTCACCGGCCGCTGGCTGACTTCCTTGAAGCCTTCGGCCGTGTCGAGGATCAACGTGATTTCTTCGGGAGAAAGGTGTTCGATGCCGAGGAGGTCCTTCGATTTCAGTGAGGAAGTCTGTGTGCGCATCGCAGTGGCCGGTGGCCGGTGGCTGGTTGCCGATGTGCGGGCAACCGGCCACCGGTCACCGGCCGCTACTTCTCCATAATCAACACTTCATCCTCGCCATCCAGCTCGGCCATGCGCACTTTGATCACTTCATCGGCATCAGTCGGGACCGTTTTGCCGATCACATCGGCGTGAATGGGCAGCTCGCGGTGGCCGCGATCGATCAAAACGGCCAGCATGACCGCGCGCGGACGCCCGAAATCGATCAGGGCGTCGAGCGCCGAGCGCACGGTGCGGCCGGTGTACAGGACGTCATCGACCAGCACCACGATCTTGTCGTCGATCGGCTCGGGAAGCTTGGTCGGCTTCACGACCGGCTGCGGCGCGATGGTGGTGAGATCGTCGCGATAGAGCGTGATGTCGAGGATCCCGAATGGAACGGGATGCTCTTCCATCGACTCGATCTCTTTGGCGATGCGTTCTCCGATCGGCACGCCGCGGCTACGAATGCCGACGATGATCAGATCTTTTGTTCCGCGGTTTTTCTCGACGATCTCGATGGCCATCCGGCGGATCGCACGGTTCATCCGCGCGCCATCGAGGAGCCGTTTTTTCACATTCATCGCGTCTGAAGAAATCGCTCCGGCCGGAGCGGCGCGTGAGGATACCACCGATCGGTATTGCCAACATCCGGATTTCCTCCCTAAATATGCCGTCACAGCATAAAAAGAACATGGAAGTGCTTGGTCCAATGTGATTTAGAGGCTTGACAGACCCCCCACCTGTCGTAACAATACCCCCCACCACGGGCCAATTCGCACCAACGGAAAGTTTGAGGTGGGAGCAGGAATGGATAAGCGTTACTCAACGATTATTTTTGTCCCGCACGCCCGGGCCAAATTTCGGAAGTTGAAAGTTTCGCACCGCCTGTTTTTCTCCCTCATCTCGATCGTCACCTCCTCACTCTGCCTGTCGACCTTCTTCTCGGTGCAGTACTTCACGTCGTTGTCGCAGACGCACGAATTGTCAAACCTGCAGCGCGAAAACCGCGAGCTGCAGTCGGCCAATGAGCAGTTCAGCAGGTCCGTCGAATCGCTGCGGACGCAGTTGCACACGGTCGAAGAGCGCACGCGCAAGCTCGCCATCATCGCGGGCATCAGCACCCTCGATGAGAGCAATCAGGGCGGCGGCGTGGGCGGTCTGCGGCCGTCCGGACTCGGCGAAAATCCGTATCGTGACGATCTCGACAAGATGTCGTTCCGTTCGCATCGCATCGAAAAAGACCTCTCGACCCTGGAGCAGAAATTCGTCGCGCAATCGCTGCTTCTGTCTTCCACACCATCGATCGCCCCCGTTCACGGCATCCTGACCGACGGCTTCGGCAGCCGCCAGGATCCGTTCACCGGCGAACCCGGTGTCCACAACGCCGTCGACATCTCCTCGGCCGTCGGCCAGGCGGTGCGCTCACCGGCCGACGGGATCGTGGTCAAGTCGGAGTGGGCGAACGGTTATGGAAACGTGATCTACATCGCACACGGCTACGGCTACTCGACACGCTACGGCCATCTGTCGACTTTCGCCGTTCATCCCGGCGATCGCGTAAAACGCGGCGACATCATCGGATACGTCGGTTCGACCGGCCGCTCCACCGGCCCGCACCTGCACTACGAGGTGCGTCTGAACAACTCGCCGGTGAATCCGCTCGAGTACATCCTCAACGCCTTCTAACCAACTTTCCGGTCAGGGCGGCGGTATTCCCTCCTACGAAGCCTACTGGCTTCCCAACACAAGGAGGACTTTTTGATGAGCCGCATTTCCGGGTCAATTCTTCTTTCCTGTACGTTGTTAATTCCGATCGCGAACGCGCGCACGATCACGCCCACGCGCGCGGTCGATGACGTCGCCGAGCGGCAGCGCGCGTTGACGGCGCTGAAGATTCAGGCCACGAACATCAGGCCACTCGCCGGTTGCACGCCGATCCCGCTCACGCCTCCCGCCACGATCAACGGCAATCTCTCAACGCTCTCCTGCGTCGACACGACCCTCAACGTTTACGAGGACATTTACAACCTGAACGGCGTCGCCGGCCAGACCGTGACGATCGACTACTCTTCGACAGCGTACGAAGTCTTCCTGTTCATGGAAGGGGTCGACGTCAACAACGTTTCGTTCCTGCCGGAGGTCAGTCGCTCGAAGATCACCTACACATTTCCGACGACTCGCGCGTACAAGCTGGAAGTGGAAGCGTTCAACGGAATCAACAGCTCGAGTCCGCATTCGGGTCCCTACACGCTTGTCGTTACGACCGGCGGCGGCGGACAACCGTCGGGCTGCACCGCGACCGCCACCACGATGTGCCTCAACAACGACCGCTTCGCGGTGTCCGCGACGTGGCGCGCCAATGACGGCACGAGCGGCAACGGCCAAGCCGTCCGCCTGACAGGCGACACCGGCTATTTCACGTTCTTCAGCGCCAGCAACGTCG
>WNEZ01000651.1_pt1 | contig 74529 bp, 71 predicted proteins | sample 5400521 | NCBI WGS metagenome assembly WNEZ01 (sample SAMN13153339, study PRJNA577476) | soil metagenome | isolation source: 120 cm saprolite under Douglas fir tree site 2 hole 1 replicate 1 | place: USA:California | collected 2015-04-18
CTAAAATGGTTGAGCAGTGTATACAGAGCCAGGATGGCCTGCTCATCAGCAGTGAACCAGTCGTAAGATCCCTGGTGGTAGAAAGGATTGTCGTGATCCAGGCCTGCACGCCGGTATATTTGCTTGAGGAGCCGGAAATAGGTGGCTGAAATACGCGAGAGCAAGTCACTACAAGCTTGCATGTCGGGTACGGAAGTATCATGATGAGTGAGACAAGCTGAAATCAGTCCATGATCCTCGCAGATACGCACAAAAAAGATACGCGCAAAAAGCATGTAGGTAGTTTGCAAACAGAATTCAACCTGTGGATTACTAAAGCTGCTTCCTACTCCAGCATGCCAGGCATGGTAGGCTTCGAGCGTTTTCTTGCTGAGCACGTAATCTTTCTCGAGGAGGTCCATGGTAGTGTGAGTGCATGAGGTCTACTGCTGGTATTCAGCATAATGCTGTTGATGCAGGGTGAATTGAGCACGAACCTGTTTATGCATTGAATCTAGCGCTGGTTTGAGTTGCTTTACAAGAGCTTCTACCTGCTCAGGTTGGTGCATGATTTCTCCTTCCCTCAGCAATTTTTTCTGCATTATGCATGAATTATGATAGAAATTCAAGACAATCAGTCTGAGGAAGTGAAGCCAAGATCATCTGAAGTGACATGGTTCGTAGCAGACGGGCAGCCTGTCAAGCGGCCTTGCGGCCTTTTGTCAAGTTGACAAAGACCACCTCACCGTGTACTATACAATGCGTGCGATACAGAGTCGTGGGTTTCCTCCTAATCTCTTCTCGTGCATCATTGGGGTGTGGCCAAGCGGTAAGGCAGGGGTCTTTGGATCCATTCACCGTTCACACCCTGACGAATTAGTGGTCATGATATATACTCCCCGAGTATCCAGCCGACTAAGAAGCCTGCGTTATCCGCTAAACGCTCATCATCAAGAAATCCCTCCTGGGCTAGCTCATTCATGTTGTCTTTGATGAACTCAACAATCATTGCAGCGGTTGGAGGGACGTTTGGCGTATCACCCTGGTGAAACCAGGAAATACCAGAAAGCACTCCATGATCGAACATACGATTGCCATAAGTCGGGGGCTTCCTCGTTACTTGTGTTGCCATATATTCTCTCTTTCTGGCTAGTCACCACTGGTGGAGGCACATATAAATCTACATATGCTAGTTTTTACTTGTTGATGCTAGTATATCTAATTTTTCCCCTTTCTGCCCTGGCCTAGTGGGATAGGTTCTTAGGCGGATTTGGTATGACACATTTCGATATTCCCATAAATACCTCACCCGCTCCTGAAAGCAAACACTTCCATAGCCAACTAGTGCATAAAGCACAGAAAATGTGATTCTCATCGACCGTGCACGTTATCTATAAGGAAGCATAACACAACAATAGGAAGGATGTTCCTGTGAGGATCCTCACAGGAGAGGAAATCGAATATGTCTAGCACTGCCTTACCTCATATATCCTCCAGCCGCAAGCAATGGTTCGCTCGAATTATGTTCGTAGTAGGATTCGTCTGTCTCCCGCTCTTTGGATGGGTAGTCAACACAACAACGACCTATGCAGGCGAGATACCTGGTGGCACTGTTAGCGATCCCGTTGTGCGCACGGTCGATATTGCCAGACCTGCCGTAGTGCGCATCATGACTACAATGGGTGGTCGTCTGACGGTGCGCTTTGCCCCGCTTCCCCAAAGTGCGACATTTCCTCTCAATGGCGGAAGTTATCCATTAACACTTTCTGGCAGTGGTGCATTCGTCAGCGCCAGCGGCGACATTCTGACGGCAGATCATGTTGTCAATCCCCCACACGATCAGTCATTGAACGAGTTTCTCTATGAGGCGGCAGCAAACGACGTTGCGAATTATATCAACCAGCACTTTTCGGTTAACCCGCCATATATGAAGGACGAAGTTCTATTTGAACTCGAATCTGGAGCTTTCCCTTCTACGCCCGCTTATACTTCAGCAACAAGCGAGGTGTACCTCAGCGCAGAGTATACCGGCCCGCAGAGCGTGTCAAAACTTGCCGATGTCCCTTCGACAACGCATGCAAAGGTTGATCGTATTGAGCAAGAAAGTTCGTTTGACAAGAACGATGTTGCCATTGTGCATGTCAGCACTATGACTGATATGCCCAGTATTCAACTGGGAGATTCTTCAGGTGTTCAGGAGCAGGATAATCTGACGATCATTGGCTTCCCCGGAAGCGGTGATGTCAACAATGCTCCAACAGATCTTCTCACCTCATCAGTGAATAAAGTCTTTGTGAGTGCGATGAAAACGACTGATAAGGGAGCGCCTGTCATTCAAGTCGGGGGCAACGTTGAACAGGGCGATAGTGGTGGTCCCGCCCTGGATGAACAGGGGAACGTTGTCGGCATTGTGAGTTTTGGCCTGGCCATTCCTAACACCTTTGGACAGACAACCTTTCTCCAAGCCAGTAACAGCGCGAAAACGTTGGTACAAGGGCTTCATTTGGAGACGACCCCTGGGCGCTTTCAAAAAGCCTGGTTCCAGGCTTTCACAGACTATGCATCCAGCTCACCTGGGCACTGGCACAGGGCCCTCAAGGAGCTACAACAGATCGCATCGCAGTACCCGCTTTTCCAGGCTGTGACATCTTACCTGACAGTTGCGCAGGCACAGGCGAAGAGTGAGCGCTTGCCGCGGCCACCATCCCAACCACAACCAGACGTTTCTCACATTATTCTGATTGTAGGGATAAGCGTTGTCATTCTGATGGCGCTGATCTTTTTCGGGGTGGTCTTTGCCAGGCGACGAGGAAAAAAGTCGCCCACAGCTGCTTCAAAACAGCCAACAGTTACCTCTAGACCTCCTGATGCTATCGTGCAGAACGATCAGATGAGGGCAGAATATGGGACACCGCCCGGCCTCTTGCCAGGCTATCCCCCTCCTCCATTCACATCACCACAAGATACATATGTAGTAACAGGCACACAGCCTTTTACGACCGATAGGCCAGGCGAAGAAGTCACGGCGACCGGACCATCACCTATGGCTGCATGGTCATTTCCAGTACCTGTACGACCATCTTCAAATCAGGAACTACGTTTATCGGCGTGTGGCCATCTGAATACCAGCGATGCACACTATTGCAGGATCTGCGGCATGCCCGTCATGCCAGGGTAATTTAAAAGTCGTCGGACCTCTTGTTTCGCGCGGACGTGTGGGGAAAAGCGGACTTTTAAATCGCCCTGTGACAATGCATCAATGCATTGGCATCTTGTTAATACCTTTGCAGCATGATATAATCGCAATGTGCCTGCGGTTCTGTAGGTTGATCGATGATCGGGCGTGGCCAAGCGGTAAGGCAGTGGACTTTGGATCCACGATCCCAAGTTCGAATCTTGGCGCCCGAGCCATTTTTTGTGAGATGATATGGGCCTGTTACAGGTCCCTGGCACCCCAGTCAGTATAGACTTTGTTGATTGCAATAATTAAAAAATACCAATGGTCATCAAAATACAGCGCTAGCTTGACCTATCATTCCTCTAGAGCTGCCAGAACAATATAAAAAAGGTTTGCAATTTCGCTATGAACACATTTGCGAGCGTAGTGCTTGCAGCAGGTAAAGGCACTCGAATGCATTCAACGCTGCCGAAGGTGCTTCACCAGGCGGCAGGCTTGCCTCTACTGGCTTATGTACTCAATGCCATCGAAGCCATCTCCTCCGCTTCTGCATTTGCTCCGCTGGCTGCGCTAACCACCAGCCATCGTCCCCTTGTCGTGACTGGATATGGAGCAGAACAGATCGAGGCAGCCTTTGGAGACCGTTGTCTCTATGCACTGCAGGAAGAGCAGTTGGGCACCGGTCACGCGGTACTGGCTGCCCGCGAGGTCGTTGATGCGCTGAATCCTCTACCTCAGACAGTGCTGGTTTGTTATGGTGATACCCCGCTCATTGGCAGCGAGATACTCGCTCGTGTGCTGGTCGAGCACCTCACAAGCCGGGCCACTGTGACCTTCCTCACTGCGCTCATCGAGCAGCCCTCTGACTTCGGTCGCGTCGTGCGCGATGCAGATGGCCGCGTGCGCGAGATCGTTGAGGTCAAACGCGCCTCCGCAGAACAGATACGTATCGGGGAAATCAACTCTGGTGTCTATTGTTTTGAGCGCAGCTGGCTCTGGTCAGCTTTGCAAACGTTGCCAAGGAATGCATCAGGCGAATACTATCTCACCGACCTTGTAGGTATAGCAAGCGCCCAGGGATGCAGGATTGCGACCGTCAGCGGTACATTTGACGAGACTATTGGCATCAACGACCGGGTACAACTGGCTGCTGCTGAGCAATTGCTACGCCGGCGTGTGCTGGAGCGTCTGATGTATGCAGGCGTAACAGTTATCGATCCCGCCACTACCTATATCAATGCAGAGGTGGAAATCGGACCTGATACCGTTATTCTTCCCGGCACCATGATTACAGGCAAAACACGTATCGGCTCGACGTGCCGCATTGGGCCAGGAACGTCCATCGATCAGTCCACCATTGGAGATGGTTGCATCGTGCGCAATTCAGTACTGGAAGAAACGACGTTTGAAGATGGAGTACGTATTGGGCCATTTAGCCATTGTCGTCCCGGTGCCTACCTTGCACGTAATGTACGTCTGGGCAACTTCGGAGAAGTGAAAAACTCGTATATTGGTGCAGAAACAGATATGCACCACTTCAGCTATGTCGGTGATGCCACGTTGGGCGAGCACGTGAATATCGGTGCCGGCACCATTACCTGTAATTATGACGGAGTACGAAAAAATCGTACGAACATAGGTAACGGTGCCTCCATTGGAAGTGATACAATGTTGGTAGCCCCGGTGACAGTTGGTGAAGGTGCTATGACAGGGGCCGGTTCAGTGGTGAACCGCGATGTCCCTCCCGGAGCCGTGGTTGTTGGCGTTCCGGCGCGTGTACTGCGGATGCGCCAACCATTGGATGGCTCCTCAAAAGAGGATGGCGAAAAGGAGTGACCGGTCTTATGGACGGCGCTGGCTTAGCCGGAAATATAGTGGCGACCCTTGGGGCCGTCCGCGCCGCTACCACTATACAAAGTCCGCAATTTGATGCTGAAGCGTGGCTGCAAATCATCATACTGATCGTGGCCTTACTGCTGGCTGCTATAGCTTCTGCTGCTGAAACAGCGTTTACCTCTGTCAGCCGCATTAAACTTAAGAACCAGGTGGAAGCGGGCGACGAAAAAGCCAAGAAGATAGAACAACTGCTGGCGCAACCGAATGTCTTCCTCTCTACCATCCTCGTTGTCAATAATGTGGCGGTCATCGTTGCTTCCAGTATGGCTACTGTGCTGGCGCTCCGTTTCTCGCCGAACCTGGGTGAGCTGATTGCTACAATCCTCATTTCCCTGGTTGTGCTGATCTTCTGCGAGATTACGCCGAAAACTGCTGCCGTGCAGAACCCCCTACGCTGGGCTCGCGCTCTGTTGAATCCTGTACGTGGCGCCGCGTGGCTGCTCCGCCCGGTTGTCTGGTTGTTGACCGGCATTACGAACTCCCTGGTAGGTCTCCTGGGCGGCCAGATGAAACACCGTGGTCCCTTTGTGACGGAAGAAGAGCTGCGTTTGCTGGTGAATGTGGGCAAGGAAGAAGGTGTACTCGAAGAAGAGGAAACGGAGATGATCCGCAGCATCTTCGAGTTTGCCGATACAACCGTGCGCGAGGTGATGATACCGCGTATCGACATGGTAATGCTGGAGAGCGATGCCACCGTCGATGAGGCTGTAAACCTGGCTTTGCAGGGCGGCTTTTCGCGCATCCCGGTCTACGAAGAAACAATCGATAACATTATCGGCGTGTTGTATACCAAAGACATGCTCAGGCAATTGCGTGAAGATCATAATTCCTTACCTATACATGACCTGGTGCGCCCGGCATACTTTGTGCCCGAGACGAAAAAGCTTGATGACTTACTGCGTGAAATTCGCCAGAGACGCATACACATGGTGATTGTCGTCGATGAATATGGTGCGGTGGCAGGGCTGGTTACTATTGAGGACCTAGTCGAGGAAATTGTTGGGGACATTCGAGACGAGTATGACCGTGAAGAGAACTTATACGAGCAAGTCAATCAGTACGAGTACATCTTTGATGCCAAGATCAGCATTGACGAGTTCAATGAGTTGATGGATACGGACCTGCAAGACGAGGATTACGATACCCTGGGAGGCTTTTTATTTGCCCAGCTCGACAAGATTCCTGTTGCGGGTGATACGATCACATTCAAAAATCTAACTTTTACCGTTTTAACCACTCGCGGGCGGCGCATTACCAAGGTGAGGGTGGAACGTGTACACGAGGCTACATCGACTCCTACGCAGCAAGCACAAGGGCAAGCGGGCCAGTTGCTATTGCCTCCTGGCAGAGAAATGAGTAAGGCTGACGAGCGTGACGCAAGCGAAGCCCCATCAAAGCCGGATTCGCGTTATGAAATTAAAGAGGTATGATCGATAATGCCCAGGCTTCCTGCTCTGCCACATGCAGTGCGCATCGTCGAAGTTGGTCCCCGCGATGGCCTGCAGAACGAAAAGGCGCTCATTCCCACCGCGCAGAAAATACAATTCATACAGATGCTTGCCGGTGCTGGCCTGCCCGTTGTTGAAGCCACCTCGTTTGTCAGCCCACGCGCCATTCCACAATTGAGCGATGCGAGTGAGGTCATGGCTGACCTGCCACGTCTCCCCACGACATCATATCCTGTGCTGGTTCCCAATTTGAAAGGCATGGAGCGTGCATTAGCGGCTGGAGTTCGCGCCATCGCCGTATTTACAGCGGCCAGCGAGAGCTTCACCCGGCATAACATCAATGCCACTATTGCGGAGAGCCTTGCCAATTTCCGCCCTGTGGTAGCCTTAGCGCGGCAAGAAGGAGTGACGGTACGTGGTTATATCTCGACTGTCTTCGGTTGTCCCTATGAGGGAGCGGTGGACCCACGGCAAGTGCTCAATGTGGCACAGGCGCTCTTAGAGATGGGCATCAACGAACTTTCTCTCGGCGATACGATCGGAGTAGCAACTCCGAACCAGGTTGTGGATGTGATTAGCCTCTTAGTCGACGACGGTGCTATTCCAGTCGAGCAACTGGCCGTGCACTTCCATGATACACGCGGTACAGCCCTGGCAAACGTGCTGATGGCCTTGCAGTCAGGTATCAGCATCGTTGACTCCTCCGCAGGTGGCCTGGGTGGCTGTCCCTATGCCCCAGGAGCTGCCGGTAATTTAGCGACCGAAGATCTGCTTTACATGCTGCACGGTATGGGCATCCAGACAGGCGTTGACCTGGACAAGGTGGTTGCGGCTACGCGCTTTATTGCTCCGCTGCTGGGGCATATTCCAACCAGTAAGTATTACCAGGCGGCAGCAGTATGATGGGGGCGTAGGGAGTGGAACCCTGGAGCAACACCGCATTGACAGCGGGCGGACGGCTATCCCATTATTCCAAAACTTAACTCACTCATAACGGACACGATTTCTGTTCTCATGACAAACTCAGTCTCACCGGTGTATCCCTCATCGAGTACCGTCACCTTCACCAATTCCGGGCCGATCCATTCGACGCGCCCGTGCCATTCCTTGAGAGGATTGGAAGGACAGCTTCTTGGTGGCAACAAATACGTGATGATATCTCCTTTGTCAATCTGCCGCAATGCTTCTCTCCTGATATGAGGTTTGTAGGTCTCCTGCTGGAAGTGTGCTATTACTGTGCTCTGTCTCCTTTCCATAAGAGATGATAGTAGTCACGTGGAATGCTTATACTGGTGAAGTTGCGAGTGGCATCGCCTTCTCAACTTCGGAGAGCAGATCGCAGATGTGAAAGGGTTTGCGTATCACCCGTTCCATTCCTGCTAAATCATCGTGTATCTTCGCGCTCGTTGTCAACACGATGATCGGTGGAGCAACATTCCATTTCGCGCGAAACTGCTGCAGGAACGTTCCATCGTTCATCGATGGGATACTGAGATCCAAAAGAATCAATGCAGGGGAATCACCAGATTGAATGGCATGATCTGCCCACACCAATGCTCCTGGTCCATTATAGATAGCCGAAGCACGATATCCTGCCAGTTCAAGCGCCCGACAAAGCATCTCCTGGATACCTGGAGCATCGTCGATGATCAAAACGTAAGCAGAATCTTGTGGGTCGTGCACATCCTGGTCATCATTCACTGCTCCATTTAGACTATCGCTTGCACAATTACTCCTATCTGATACCTTTACCATGCATATGCTCCTTATGAAACTGATAGTTTTTGGCTAACCATAGCCATAGCATCGGCAGATGATAGGAAGACTCTGCCTCCCTTGCATTCAATCATTGCTGTAAGTTGCCGAAGACGCGTTTCATCTTCGTATCGTGTCCATAGCGGAGAGTGCGCTGACCAGGAAACCACGTCCTTGCGGCTCGGCACAGTCTTGAGTATTTCAGGGGGAATGAAGCGAACAAATTGTCCCCGGTCATCGGCATAGAGCGGTCCTAAAATAAACCCGTCGCAGCCAGCAAGGATTCCTTCTGTAGCAATTCGTTCATACTCCAGATCAGAGATGTGCGGCAAAATTGGTCTCACTGCGATGAATACTGGAATTCCTCTCCGCTTGAGAGCTGCAACTCCTCTCATCCGCTCAACAGGTGGAGGGGTATGCGGTTCTACAAAAGACGCGGAATCCCAGCAACTTACCGAGATCAAAGCACTTAAAGTAGTCCCCTCTTCCTCCATGTGGCGCTGAATATCTTCGAGCGCATTGAGGGTTGGTACTTTGAGTGATGCTTTGGTACTGAAGTTCACATGCTTGCCTATCGTCGCCAGTTGTCTCAGCATCGTAATGCCGCGTTCTGGGCGAGCAAAGGGATCACCGTCATAGCCGAACTGGATCGTCTCGAACGAAGATTCCAGGGCAAACTCCCGGAAACGGGAGAGAACCTCTTCCATATCGACGGGCGTGAGGCCGACTTCGCCGCTCCGGGTATAGCAATATTGACATCCAAAGAGGCAAGGCTCTCCAACGGGAACAAGCACACGCTTCTTCTCCACTTTGAACAAGATGCGTCTGCTCATACAGGTCCTCCATAGCCCAGAAATTGGGTAGCGAAGAGCAAAACAGATCGTTGCGTACAAACAAGAGCTATGATCTTCTCACGCTTCGCGGCTACCACGCGATTCATACAGTCACTAAAACTAGTATAGCAAAACATATGTTAAAGTCAAGACAAATAGGAGTATTTTCAAAAAATGTAGCATATGTTAGACAGTTGCTCGATTTATGGTAATTGCTACGCTCTTATGCATTTTCTGATAGTTGTACGAATGGGAGAGAATCTGGACAGGATGAAAGAAATCGCGTATACTAAAGCAAGTTGACCGCTTTTGCCAGGGCACATGATACCTGGCGCGTTTTCCAGGTGAAGCTTGCAAGTCGTTATCCAAAACCCGGATCAGGTGCGTCCATCAAACGATATGAAAGGAGATGCTATATGCCAGAGATCCTTCAAGGAAACAATGCCGAAGCGAGACTCCTTGCGGATGAACGCTTTTTGCGCAAGATTGCCTATCTGTACTATCAAGACGGCCATTCACAGGAAAACATCGCCGATATGGAGTCTTGTTCCAGGCAGACCGTCGGTAAAGCCTTGCAGAAAGCCAGAGAGCGAGGCGTTGTCCGTATTTCTATCGTCCCTGATCTGCGCACCGGCTACCTACGCAATCTCTCCCGCGAAGTACGGGTCCAACTTGGCCTGGAGGATTTGATCCTGGTAGCAGGCCGCAATTTAGACGCAATTGCCTCCGAGGATAGACTGGATGATGTAGTAACTGAGATCGCAAGTGCGGCAGCCGAGTATCTCGATCAGCTGCTCACGGATGAGGATATTCTGGCGGTGTCAGGTGGCAAAACGTTTATGCGTAATCTTGTCAGATATATCAAGCCGACCAAGCTCCTGCCCCAACTGCAGGTGGTGGCAACAATCGGGTTCGTGGAGTCGCGCACCAGCTACGGGGACGCTAATTTGATTGCGTTTGACCTTGCCGAGGCCTATGGCGCCAGTCATGTGTGGTTTCCCTCTCCGGCCTTTCTGCCCGACAAGGAGCAAGTGCAGAGCACACGTAAACTCCCGATTATCAAAGAAGGCTATAACTTGATGAATCAAGCCAGTGTCGTCGTGACGAGTCTGTTTACTCCCCATTCGGATGATGAGTTAATGATACGCAGGATTCTCTCACCAGAGCAACTAGAAGCTATCGAGCCATACCAGCCAGTCGTAGACATCAACCACTGGGTCTTTGATGCATCTGGCAGGTGCATCAACGAATTGCTTGACCCGCCTCCCTACTATCTCTCAGGGCTGGAGATCCCTCGCCTGAAGAACAGAATTCAGCAGGGCAACACCAAAGTGATTCTTGTGGTGGGAGGAAGCGCCCGCTATATCCCCGCGATTCGAGCTGCGCTGAAGGCAGGGCTGGCGAATATCCTGGTCACCGATCATGTCACTGCACAGCTCCTGCTCATGAAGGCCTGACCAGGGGAGGCCGAGTTATTGAGGAGCAAAAGTGGTAGGCAAGCCCCAATGCCATGCACGGAGAGGGAAATATGAGAGTTAGGAATTGCCTGTGCCCAGAAGTCCAGGGCAATGGAAAGGTACATAAGACGGAAGGAGCGCGATGCCATGTCCACGCCTACTGACCCTCGTCAAGAGCATCCCAGCACGTATGTCGTGCAGGATCGCTCCAATGAAGAAGAACTCACCCGCCTGCAAATTCAAGATCAGATGTTAACCGCAGGCATGGGCGGGGTGCTGCCAGAGCAGCCGGACCCGACACGCTTTCAGCGGGTGCTGGATGTCGGCTGTGGGACCGGGGGCTGGCTCATTGAAGCAGCCAAGACCTATCCAGCAATGTCCCTGCTCGTGGGGGCGGACGTGAGCAGTCGAATGGTTGAGTACGCACGTACTCAGGCAGAAGCCCAGCAGGTCAGTGACCGGGTGCAGTTTGCCACGATGGACGCGTTACGGATGCTCGAATTTCCCACTGATAACTTTGACCTGGTCAATCAGCGCTTAGGACAGAGTTATTTACGCACCTGGGATTGGCCCAAACTCCTGCACGAGTTCCAGCGCGTGACCCGACCCGGTGGAGTGATCCGGGTCACAGAAAGCGATATCAATGAGAATACCAGTCCAGCCCTGACGCGCCTTCTAGAAATATCGCTTGATGCGTTCTACCGAGCGGGGCATTTCTTTACCCCAGACGGGAACGGGGTGACAAGCCAGTTAGCAGGCCTGCTGCACCAGTATGGACTCCAGAACGTGCAGACCCGTGCCTATCCGCTGGAATATCGAGCCGGCACTGCTCAAGGACAGCGCTTTTATGAGGATATGAGGCATACGTTTCGGACGGCATTGCCTTTCTTGCGTAAGTGGAGCCGCCTGCCTGACGACTACGAGACGATTTATCAACAGATGCTCAGCGAGATGCAACAACCGGACTTTGTGGCGATATGGAACCTGCTCACTGCCTGGGGGAACAAGCCGCCGAGGAAAAAGAAAACAGCGCCAATGCCGGAATAGCTATGAAGCAAGAAAGGAGCGCAATACCATGTCTACCAATCCCACTGATCCGCGTCGGCAGTATCCCAGCACCTATTTCGTGGACCGTTCCAATCAAGACGAAATGACCCGTCTGACCATCCAGGATCGGTTGGTCACGACAGCAATGGGTGGGGTGCTGCCAGAGCAGCCCGACCCTACCAACTTTCCCCGAATGCTCGATGTCGGCTGTGGCACTGGCGGCTGGCTCATCGAGGTAGCGAAAACCTATCCCACCATGACCCGGCTCGTCGGCGTAGACGTGAACACTCGCATGATCGAGTACGCACGAGAGCAGGCGAAGATAGCGCAGGTTGACGACCGGGTCGAGTTCCAGGTCATGGACGCCCTGTTGATCCTCGAATTTCCCAAAGGCTACTTCGACCTGGCGAATATGCGCCTTGCCAGCAGCTTCATGCGCACCTGGAACTGGCCCAAAGTGCTCGACGAGATGCAGCGTGTCACGCGGCCAGGCGGCGTGATCCGGCTCACCGAGATCGAGCGAATGGATTCGAACAGCCCGGCTCTGAACAGCCTGGTAGATCTCATGAGAAACGCCCTCTTCAATTCAGGACACCTCTTTTCGGAAGGCTCTCACGGACCAGCAAACGATTTAGCGCGCCTGCTGCATCAAGAGGGAGTCCAGAACGTGCAGACCCGCGCCTCGCTGCTGGAATTCCGCGCCGGTACTGCCGATGTCCAGAGCTTTGCCGAGAACATGCGGCTGGCGTACCGGACGACCGTACCTTTCTTGCGTAAGTGGAGCCGCCTGCCTGACGACTACGAGACGCTCTACCAGGAAATGCTGCGCGACATGCAACAACCAGACTTTGCGGCGAGCTGGAGTCTGATCACCGCCTGGGGAATCAATGCGCCGAAGAAAAAGAAAACAGCGTCAATGCCGGAATAGCTATGAAGCAAGAAAGGAGCGCAATACCATGTCTACCAATCCCACTGATCCGCGTCGGCAGTATCCCAGTACCTATTTCGTGGACCGTTCCAATCAAGACGAAATGACCCGTCTGATCGTCCAGGATCGGATGATCACGGCAGCAATGGGTGGGGTGCTGCCAGAGCAGCCCGACCCTACCAACTTTCCCCGAATGCTCGATGTCGGCTGTGGCACCGGCGACTGGCTCATCGAGGCAGCGAAAACCTATCCCACCATGACCCGGCTCGTCGGCATAGACGTGAACACTCGCATGATCGAGTACGCACGAGAGCAGGCGAAGATAGCGCAGGTTGACGACCGGGTCGATTTTCAGGTCATGGACGCGTTGCTGATCCTCGAATTTCCCAGAGACTACTTCGACCTAACGAATATGCGCTTTGCAACCGCTTTCATGCGCACGTGGAACTGGCCCAAAGTGCTCGACGAGATGCAGCGTGTCACGCGGCCAGGCGGCGTGATCCGGCTCACCGAGAACGAGTGCTTCCATTCGAGCAGCCCGGCCCTGTTGCGCATACTCGATATCTCAGGAGATGCCTTCTACAGAGCAGGACATCTTTTTTCGGAAGGCAAGACCGGAGACACCTCTTCGCAAGGCACTATCGGAGTAGCCAGCGATTTAGCGCGCCTGCTGCATCAATATGGCGTCCAGGACATCCAGACGCACAGCTCGCTGCTGGAATACCCCGCTGGCACTCCTGTCGGCCAAAGCTTTGCCGAAGACATGCGGCTAGCGGGCCGAACGGTCATGCCTTTCGTGCGTAAGTGGGGCCATCTGCCCAACGACTACGAGACGCTCTACCAGCAAATGGTACACGAGACGCAACAGCCGGACGCTATGTCATCCACGGACGTGATCACCGCGTGGGGTACCAAAACGTAATAAGGAGGGGCAACGCCGAGGGAATAGCCATCAACGCTAACGATTGGGGAGCAGCGAAACACAGCTATTAAAGAGGGCACATGGACAATATATCTGTCCTTGCGCTCTTATTTTTAAACTGTGGGATGATTACTCAGGCAGGTGCAGGCTCAACTATTTTGGCAAAGGGCACGTCAAATGTGGAATGAAATCGAACAAGCACGCCACACTCGGTTTCAATCCGCGCTTTTAACTCATCTATTATTAAGATGCGCGCCATTTTATATGACAAATTTGGCAGCATCCTCCTTTGTGAAGAGAACCGAAAAAGATGAGCTACAATGACTCGGCACATTATGTGGCAGAAACTTTCATCAAAAATTGTCTCGACGCGCTTCTCAAGACAATCGTTGGCATTAATCATGGCAAATGACACAGGAGCAGGTCTTTCATATGTCCCCGCTATTCGTGCTGCTCTGAAGGCTGGCCTCGCAAACATCCTGATCACTGACCATATGACTGCTCAACTACTGCTCTCATCAGAATAATACAGAAGGCATCACCATTATATGCGATACTTGCCGAGCTGATACGCCTGTGGGTTATGAATACGTAGCCAGAGTTCAACATACCCCACCTTGATATGCTGTACATCAAGGCCAGCTATAAACTTGTGCAAAAGAGCCAGTGCCTCGCTCGTGTCTCCATCCTCCTCACACTGCATTTCAACTTCTAAAAAATCCCCAAGCCCTTCCACATGATCGATATTCAGGTGTACTGCCCCATCTACATAGACTTCTCTTGTATTGTTGATGCACGCCAATTCAGCGAGATTGTTTTTTGTTACTGCCTCGCTAAAGTTGGACGAGGCAGACCAATGTGGTAAGAACCGCGTAAAAAGAGCATTCATTTTTTCACACGTGTTTGGATCGGGGAAGAGAGAAAAAACGCGCTCCGTACTCTGACGATGTGCTGTTTCGCCTTGCTCATTGAACTTAAATTCGAGTTGATAATCATTCCTGACGCGGACAAATACTGCCTGCTGGAGTAAATCGAATCGTGGTGTATCATAGTATCTGTCTATATTATGCGCTGTACCATCGAACGTCATGTGTTGGAGTCTCTCCTGCAGCTTTGGCAGTGACTTAGGAAATAACTCACATTTTAGTTCTACTTCGATCATGTTTTATACTCCTTTATTGAAAGCTGGAGATACCTTGAACTTGAGGTAATGTGATATAATTGGTTGGTATATTCAGGTTCGTTGTATAGTCGAATACACTCCTTGTGCCGGTTACTTGTATGCACGCAAATACACCCGAAAGTGAGAAAGGTCGGCCAACATGTCCCAAACACACGAAGGCTCTCTTGGAGCGTTCTACCATCCCTTACACGGTGAGCAGTTGGAAAACCCCTATCCTTTTTATGCCCGTGCTCGTAAAGAAGAACCTATCTTTTTCAGTCCTGATCTCAACACCTGGGTTGTCACCAGATATGATGATGTTCTGAGCATCTTAAACCAGCCGGATATCTTTTCATCGAAGGACGCTTTGCGCCCTGTGGTAACATTTTCTCCTGCAGTGTTTGCAGAACTAAGCAAAGGATACCGACTCGTCCCGAATGTAGTCGACAGCGATGGAAAAGAACATACCAGGTTTCGTAACGCAGTGGCCCAGGCATTTGCTCCGAAACGCGTTAAGCAGTTGGAGCCTTTCATCAAAGAGGTCGTGACCTCATTAATAGACGCCTTCATTAATGACCACAAAGCCGAGTTAATCTCACAGCTCGCGTATCCCCTTCCCCTTGAAGTCGCTCTCTTTCTGATCGGAGTTCCTAAAGAAGACATGGCCTTCACGAAAAAGTTGAGCGATCGTACGTCAATGCTCGTCAACTCCCCACTCCCGGAGGAGCAACAAGTGGAGTGCGCTCGCGATTTTGTTACCTTCCAACACTATTTTATAGGGCTCGTCAACGAGCGAAGAAGTGCTCCTAGAGAAGATTTGATTAGTGATTTGCTTGAGACGCCAGCGGGAGAAAGACCGTTTGACGATACACAATTCGCGAATTTGCTCACCAGTATGGTAATAGCGGGTCACGAAACCACGACACAGCTGATTGGGAATGGACTTGCACTCTTGCTCGAGCATCCTGAAAGATGGCAAACGCTATGTGCTCATCCCGAACGCATTCCGCAGGCCATCGAGGAGATCTTGCGCTACGACGCACCCGTGCACGCGTTCTTTCGCACGACCACGCGGGAAGTGACCGTAGGAGGGATCACGTTTCCAGCGGAAACCTTGCTCATGGTGGTGTTCGGGTCAGCGAACCGGGACGAAACGCGATTTCCCCGGGCAGACCAGTTTGATATGCAGCGGTCACCAAATCGCCACCTGGCATTTGGATACGGCATTCACTTCTGTATAGGGGCACCTCTGGCACGCGAGCAGGGACAGATTGCGTTGGAGACGCTCTGCCAGCGACTGCCAAATCTGCGGCTTGCAGCGGGGCAAACGCTCTCACACGCCCCAGCAATCAGGCAACGGGGATTGATACGCCTGGATGTCGTGTGGTAGAGCGCAGCAGAAGTCCGCGCGCCGATGAGACTTCATTAACTTGCATCATCGCGCCCCGCTGTCGTGCATCGGCTCACCGCCAGGGTTTATCGATCAATGCGATTCTAGATACTCAATCGCCTTGACCAACTGAGCATCTCCGCTATGGAGAATTTGCTGCGACGTCATATGCTCCTGATTCTCTTCATCAGGTGTAAGAGGGCTTACATTGGGGCCCAGCGGCACATTGAAGCCAGGGTTGGGAATAATACCATTACCACGGATAAATTGACCATCAGGAGTCAGCCACTCGCTCGTCCCCAGGAGAACGGCGGAGCCATCGGATAGGTCAAACTCTTGCAGCACAGTACCTGTACCAAAGGTCTTTGTGCCTATAATGATTGCCCTGTGGTTGTCCTGTAGAGCGCCGGAAACAATCTCTGCGGCGCTCGCTGTGTTACTGTTGACCAGCACCACAATCGTGGTAGTCGTATCAATCGGTTGCCCATTTACCGGGACAGGCGTTCGTTGTCCGGTACTGTCCTGCTCCAGAAGCACATTTCCTTTGCGTATAAACTGGCTGGCTACGTTGATGGCCTCCTGGAGGAATCCCCCAGGATTATCGCGTAGATCAAGAATAATTTCTTTTGCCCCCATTCTTTTTGCCTGGCTGAGAGCAGCTTTGAGTTGATTTGAGGCGCCATCGGAGAATTGAGTGATTTGTATATGCGCGATGTGGACATCTGCAATATAATGCAGAGTGACGGATGGCACCGTAATCTCTTGCCGCTTCATAGTAAATGTCGGTGTCTGATTTGTGGAAAGGCGTTTGACTGTGACGGATACATTCGTGCCGGCAGGTCCCTGGATGAGTGAGCTGACAGTACTGAGGTCTTTCCCTACGACACTCGCACCGTTTACGGCGGTAATGATATCCCCGCTTTTAAGCCCGGCCTTCGCTGCCGGTGCGCCGGGAATAGTAGAAGTGATGATGAGTTGTTTCGTTGTAGGGTCTTGCCGCAGGTAGACGCCGATACCTATAAGGGTACCGCTTAGTTGCTGGTGCTCTGCTTGCACATCCTGGGGAGTGAGGAAACGGGTATGGCCGGTATCATGCAGCACGTTTAGCATAGCGGTAATAGCCTGGTATGACATCTGCTGGTAGTTTATAGCTTTGCGATCGACATAGTTCTGGTCCACAATATTCCAGGCCTGTTGGAAGAGATTAGCATAACTCTTAGATAGGTTGCTGGGATTGAAGTTTGTATTGGTAAATGCCTGGTGACCAAACCAGCCACCTAGAAATGCAATCATCATCAGGGTGGTAGTAACAACAATCTGCCCAAATACCCGGCCAAGCTGGGGTCCCTTACCTGGCGCAGGTTCTTGTGTAGATACCTGTTGTTGCGTAGAATTATTGGCGTTTGTTGCTGATGTTGGCTTGGACTCATCATCAGGTACCAGTCTATGTCTCTGATCTATCCCGGGCTCTTCATACCAACGTGGATCATCGTAGCTACTCACCAGTGGCCTCCATACTTTTTTCGATGCATGACGCGAAGCGTAGCCGCGCGAGCGGCGTTTGCATCGATATCAATACCTTTTTTCGATGCATGACGCGAAGCGTAGCCGCGCGAGCGGCGTTTGCATCGATATCAGTCGCTTATCAGGAAAACTTTTCTCTATTATGCAACATAAGTTTGCTTGCGGTTATGCTTACTGCGATATTTCTATCGTAGTAGTACTCAGTATAAAAGTCAACGCCATATGTATCGCAAAAAATTCAGGGGTGTAGTTCGGGAAAACTACACCCCTGAGATCTGGCTCCAACTACAGCTGAATCGCTGCCGGTCGTTACTCGTTCGGAGCGCTTGTCGCCCCGGCGCTTTCTTGGACAAGGGCGGGTGTTGGAGTGGTTGTAGGGTTGCTTAGGGTTGCCTGAGCAGCCTGGTGTTTTTTGGAAACAGCAGGTGGAGGAGCTTGCTTTTTCGGTGGCTCCCATCCGGGTGCACGGGAGACAATCATCGACATCATCTTCCCCTCCATAATTGGGGAGCGCTCGATAACAGCCGATCCTTTCAATACATCTGCGATTCCATCAAGCAACTTACGGCCAATATCGGGGTGGCGCATCTCCGCCCCTCGAAACTTGACACTGACTCTGACTCTATCGCCATCAGCGAGGAACTCTTGAATCTTGCGCGTCTTTACATCTATATCGTGTTCGTCTGTACGGGGACTCAAACGAATCTCTTTCAATGTGACCGTCTTCTGATTCTTACGCGCCTCGTTTTCTTTCTTTGCCTGCTCATACTTATAGCGACCGTAGTCCATCAGTTTGCAGACTGGTGGGATGGCGTTGGGTTGCACCTCAACCAGGTCAAGGTTTCGTTCACGGGCAATATCAAGCGCACGCTGGGTGGGCATGACGCCGATCATTTCGCCGTTTTCGTCGATTAAGCGCACCTCGCGAGTACGTATGCGCTCATTCACCCGCGTTTCTCGCGAACGGTCATTCCCCCGGATATCCCTATTAATAGGCCAGACCTCCTTCTTTATGGTACTGGTAAAAATTACACTAACAACTGGTGCAAAGATAACTATGAAACCATATTTAGTGTAGCATACAGCCTTATCCAAGTCAAATACGTTTTGAAAAAAGTGCAATCAATAGTCTTTCCTTGTTTATTTCAGAATTGGGATAACTTAGATTGTTTGTCGCTCGTTGAGCATGGTTGCTAGCTTACTAACAACATCATAGCGTCCATATGATGGCATCAGGTACACCCCCTGCACCATGCCGCGTGCCGCAGTTAATAGTTCTTGTGCCAGCTTCAACCCCTCCTCGTGACCATGTTCACCAGCAGCGCGCATACGTGCACGCACATCATCGGGTATGGTGATGCCGGGAACTTCGTTATGCAGGAATTCAGCGTGGCGCGAACTGTGTAAAGGTATACAGCCAAGGATCATGGGTATTGGAGGCTTCCCGGCCCGGTCCAAAAAGCGCAATAAACGTGCCAATTCATAGATAGGCTGGGTCATAATAAACTGTGCCCCCGCGTCAATCTTACGCCGGTATTTCTCAATCTCTTGATCGGCCTGCTCATCTGTCATGTTCAGGTTGAGCGCTGCCCCTATATGAAATGAGCTTTTAGCTCCAATCGATGAATCTGCCGCGTCATGCCCCTCGTTCATGCCCCGGATCGACTGGATTAGCCCCACAGAGTCCAGATCCCATACCCCCGTCGTGTTGGGATAGTCACCAACTCGTAGTGGATCCCCTGTCAAAGCCAGGATATTGCGAATGCCCAGGGCATGAGCTCCCAAAAGCTCGGATTGCAGCGCCATCAAGTTGCGGTCTCGCGTTGTAAAGTGGATAATTGTTTCGATACCCAGGTGATCCTGGATCAAACGCGCGAGGGCAATGCAACTCATGCGTACCCGCGCCATTGGACTATCGGCAATGTTGATGCAATCAACACCGGCTTCTTGAAGCAGCGCCGCACCCTCGAGTATTTTGGCCGGATTCAAACCTTTGGGGGGATCGAGTTCGACGCTTACAACAAACTCTCCCGCCGCCAGCTTTTCTTGCAGGCGTGTCGTTGAACCCTGCTGTGGCAGGATTACTTCTTCCTCAAGCAACCGGGCGATTGTGGCTTGCCCATTAGAAACAACTGCAGGTTTTGTGTGCACAAGGTTTTCAGCTGTCCCGGTCGTTAGCGAATCACGCACACCATAGTGCTCATCGAGCGCTTTGCGCATAGCAGCGATATGATGCGGTGTTGTGCCACAGCAGCCGCCTATCAGCCGTACTCCAGCTTTAGCGAAGCGCAGGGCATAGTCTGCAAAGTAGTCAGGCGTGGACACGTAGAAAAAGCGGTTATCGATGCGCGTTGGCAATCCTGCATTAGGCTGAGCAGAGAACAGAGGGGTCGCGGATTTCAGGCCGTCCTGGTGCCGGGTGGCTTCAGCGATCATCTCTTCAAGCACGTCAAATGTGGCGGCGGGTCCCACGCTGCAGTTCGCGCCTATCACATCGACTCCCAGGTCGCTTAGCACTGCAGCTACTCGTGCTGCCGACTGGCCAGAGAGGGTATGACCATCTTCATAAAAGCTCATTTGAGCAATGATGGGCAGTCCGCTCTCTTTAGCTGCCAGAATGGCTTGCCGCAGTTCCGCCAGGTTGGAGAACGTTTCGAGTATGAGCAAATCGGCTCCGCCATCCTGTAGAGCATTGACCTGTTCACGGAAGATAGTCCGTAACTCGCTTAAGCGATGCTCATCGGGTGCCTGTAGGGGGCGTCCGCTGGGGCCAACTGCGCCCGCGACGAAGACCGATTGGCCGGAAACCTCGCGTGCCTCACGTGCCAGTTTTACTGCTCGCATATTGATCTCGCGTACTCGATCTCCCAGGTTATAAGCCTCGAGCTTTGCGCGGTTCGCGCCGAAGGAGTTCGTTTCAATAACCTGAGCGCCGGCACTGATATATTCACGATGAATATTCAATATTAATTCTGGCTGGGACAGGTTAAGCGCGTCAAAGCATTGTTCGTAGTTTACTCCTCGCGCGTATAGCAGTGTGCCCATTGCACCATCACACAGCAATGGGCGTTGTTGAAGTTGTTGAAGTAAAGCGTGTTCCATATAAACCGTTTCCCGCAAGTTAGCTAAACAAAATCCTCTTCAATGTATTGTACCTTCTTTTCAGGGCAATCGCATCTACTAGAGGAATGTGAGGAGAAAAAGATGGAAGGGAGTGGAAGAGGTTGGAAAGTTCAACCTCTTGACAAAATACGCACATAGATGTAATATGCATATAGATGCTTATTAATGTAGGGTAACTACAGTCGTATGTTGGTCAACGTATGGACAGCCTTGGTCACTGGACACCGTGAAAAAGGAGCGATCTATGGACAGCATAGAAGAACTCGAACTGTTGCGTAACAACGGCTTGGCAGAGGAAGAGATCAGTCGATTGAGGAGGCTACGCAGAGATTACAAGACAAGAACGAGACAGCGGACCCTTACAGAACTTCGACGTCTCGAGTTTGCACGCTGGCTTGTAACTTCTGGCAGGCTTACAGAGCACATCGCTTGAGGGGGTGCGGCTGTGCGCAGGTTGCTAAGCCCGTCAATAAGACAGGTGTTGCTGCTTGCTGGAGGAACGATGCACATTCAAGCCAAGGAATTGCCATGCCCACACGCATTCTGATTGCTGATGACGAAACTATTCAGCGCATGGATCTGAAAGAGATGCTGATTTGCTCGCGTACGAGATGTAAGAATAGCAAGGTTCTCTGTTATAGTTGCTACAAATCTGGACAAATAGGACATCTGCCCAAATTTCTAACCTTAACCTACGCCCGTTGACGAACGAACTGGGCGGGCGGTTGGACTACGGCCAACCGGGTCACAGATCACGTCTACTTGCCAAAACGTTTGGCGGTGTGATGGTTCTGTGCAGCACATACGCTAGTGCTTTTACCCACGGGAACGCTTTACCGTGGAACCCTGGAAACACTATTCAGTTGCAAAGGTGCTATAGCTATATTCTAGCACAGCCTGTGAAATGTGGAAATGCAAGAGATGGGCATATTTGGAAAGGAATGGTTACAAAAAGGTATACTTACTACATATTCAATGGGCAGAGGAGCGTAGTAGGCTATCGACCCCCAAAGAAGCAAAGCGTATGCGTAGTGATAAGTTATCTCCGTACAAACGCGAATCTGTTGAGTTTTAGCCCATGCCTGAAGTTAAGGGGACTGAACAGCCACTGGTTGTGGCTCTGTGTGGTGATAGTGGGTCAGGGAAAACCACTCTAACCGATGGCATGGTACAGCTCTTCGGGCGGGAACGTATTACCCATATCTGCCTTGATGACTACCACACCCTCGACCGTGCAACACGCCTGCGAACTGGTATAACCGCCCTGCATCCGAGCGCCAACAATGTTACACTCATGACCGACCATCTCCGTCGTCTTGCTCGCGGAGAATCACTAGTGAAACCTGTTTACGACCACAGGACAGGCACCATTGCTGACCCGGAGGAAGTCCACCCTGCCGATATCATCATAGTGCATGGCCTGCATCCGCTCTATACCCCGGAATTGCGCAGCCTTGCGCATGTACGCATCTATCTTGATCCCGAAACTGCACTCCTGCAACAATGGAAAATCATGCGTGATAGTACCATGCGTGGTTACACCGTTGAACAGGTACGTCAGCAAATCGCCGCCCGCTGGCGCGATAGCCGCCTCTACATTCAGCCACAGAAGCGCTTCGCGGATATCATCGTACGCTTCTCCCGTGGCAGCCTGTACTATCGCACGCGCAACCTGGCGCACCTCGACGTACGTTTGATCGAAGCGAAACATGCTCCCAAAATTGATCTCTCGGATGTACTGGAGGTGTCACAGAACGGTTTGCGGCCAGCTTTACGCCTGGTTGAAGAGGAATATGAGGGGGTAAAACGTGACGTGCTGGAGATTGACGGGAATATCAGCCATCAGAAAGCCTGCGAACTTGAGGATTGTATCTGGGCGCACATGGAGGATGCAAGTCACTTGCGTCCCGACCGCTTGAGTCTTCTAGGTCGCTTCTACGCCGGCAATGTCCTCTGCCAGAGTGACCCCCTGGCTCTGACACAGCTTATTATTTTGTATCACGTGGTGAGTGCTCACAATCGTATGCAAACCCGAGAGGTGTTAGAGGAGAATAGTAAAGTGCTCAGAGAGGGTAACTCATAAGTAATACCTATTTCTTCAAGGTTACCTGGAAGGAACTGGGGCCAGTGGAAATAAGCATTGACCGGGTGCTACAAGATAGTTATACTGTGGTAAAGTGAGATGCAAAGGCTACAAAGCAGATATTGGATCAGAAAGGCAGTGAATTATGGCTATCTCCCGACCACGAGCAGATATCCTTGTAAGGAATCTTAAAGGTGACCCTATTGCAATTGTAGAAGTCAAGAATCTAAAAGACCTGTCTCGCGACGAAGCAATAGAACTGCGACATAACTTGATAGAGTATGGTATACCTTCCCATGTTCCATACTTCTTGCTCCTATCTCAGGATGTGGGTTTCCTGTGGACGGGCACACAACATGAGTACCTGGACGCCCCACCAATGTATGAGTTCCCCATGGACAAGGTCGTAGCTCGCTACTCCGACAGAAAGCCAGGGCAGAGACTCTATGAAGCAGAACTAGAAGTCCTTGTACTTCGATGGCTAACTAATCTGGCTACGAAGCCGCAAAAGAATATTGAAGAACCTGAGAGGACTCTTGCCCTCTCAGGCTTCATTGAATCAATCAAGGATGCTAGTGTTTTGATAGAGGCAGAGTTATGATTGTTTATGTTGAATCTAATTTCATTTTGGAGATAGCCCGTGAACAGGAAGAAGCTTCTTTCGCTAGGAAAATTCTCGATCTCGCAGAAAGCGGAGGGATAGAACTTGCATTTCCAAGCTTCTCACTTAGTGAAACTTTCTCGACTATCAAGCGTCAGCAAGAAGAAAGGAATAGTTTGTATAACTCTTTGGTTGAGACATTAAAGCAGCTCCAGCGGTCAGAACCACACAAACGAATCATGCTTGATTTGGAATCCGTGCTAGTTGTATTGAATGATGCCGTAAACAAGGAATTCGGCCCTTTGCATTCAACCGTTGAACGAATGCTTAGCATAGGCAGATCACTCGAGACCAACGTATCTAGTTTCAGGCAAGCTATAGTGTATCAGGGTCAACTAAGTCTTCGTAAACAGCAGGATAGTGTCATCTTTTCCACCATAATCGCTGATCTTGAAAGAAGACTACCCGATGAAACAAAATGTTTCCTAAGTCGCGATAAGGATTTCGCAGATAACCCTCGAATCAAATCCAAATTAAAACCATATAGATGTTCCTATCTCCCAAGCTTCAAAGATGGCTTGTATTCCATACAAAACACATTACAAAAGACTGAGTGACCTCTAAGGAGACTTGTTTATGCCACATGCAACTATTGGTGTGATCGGCGGTAGCGGACTTTACCGCATGGAGGGTATGACCGATATTGAAGAGGTCGCTGTACAAACGCCTTTCGGCGACCCCAGTGATGTGATCACCGTTGGCAAGGTCGAGGGTGTCTCGATGGCCTTTCTCCCCCGTCATGGGCGTGGGCATCGTATCTCGCCCACCGAAATACCTGTGCGTGCCAATATCTGGGCGCTCAAGAGCCTCGGCGTCGAGTGGGTAATCTCGGTCAGCGCCGTCGGCAGCCTGCGCGAACATATCGCGCCGCGCGACCTCGTCATCCCCGACCAGTTGTTTGACCGCACCAGGAGCCGCGTGAATTCCTTCTTTGAGGGTGGTATCGTCGTGCATTGCACGTTCGCCGATCCATTTTGCCCTACGCTCAGCGCGCTTTTATTAGAATCGGCGCGCGAACTGGGCAATGTCAAAGTGCATGAGGGTGGCACTTACGTCTGCATGGAAGGCCCGCTCTTTTCCACCAGGGCCGAGTCGCGTACCTACCGCAGTTGGGGGATGGATATCATCGGCATGACCGCGCTGCCGGAGTCCAAACTGGCGCGTGAGGCCGAACTGTGCTATGCAGTCGTCGCCTGCGCCACCGATTACGATAGCTGGCACGAATCGGAAGAATCAGTCACCGTCGAAATGGTGATCGGCAACCTCAGCGCTAATGTCGCCAACGCCCAGCGTATCTTGCGCAGCGTTGCTCAGAAGATTCCTGCTGATCGCAGCACGAATACCTGCGAATGCCCCTCAGCCCTGGCGACGGCGATCATGACGGATCACAGCAAGATTCCCCCCGAAGCCAGAGAAAAGTACAGTTTACTGATAGGGAAATATCTCTAATTGCCTGGTAGTTTCAATCGTTCTACTAGTAGTTTGGCGAAACTTCTGGTAGAATAGACCCGCCAGCATATACATGTAATTGCCGGACGCTAATTTAGAAACAGGAAGAGGAGGAGTTATGGGCGATTATCGACCCATCGATCCGCGAGAGCCTCAGGCTCAACAACAGGCACAATGGCAAGCGCCTCAACAACAGCCGTGGACGGGGCAACAACCTCCCTATCCAGGGCCGGAGCAACAATCTCAATGGCAGCAGCCTCCACAGCCGTGGACGGGGCAACAACCTCAATGGCAGCAGCCTCCCTATCCAGGGCCGATGATGGGAATGGGGATGCAGAAAAGCTGGATTACGACAGTACTGCTATGCCAATTTGTAGGCACACTCGGGATACATCGCTTTTACACGGGGCGCATTGTCAGCGGCATCTTTCAGTTGCTCACCTTCGGGGGCTTCGGCATCTGGACACTTATCGACTTGATTATGATCATCACTGGTAGTTTCACAGACAATTATGGCCGTCCGCTCGACCATCAACCGGTGATGGGGGGAAATAGAAGTTGGGTTACAACGACATTGTTGTGTCTTTTCGTTGGTTTTCTGGGCGTGCATCGCTTTTACACGGGGCGCATTGTCAGCGGTATTTTTCAGTTGCTCACCTTCGGGGGCTTCGGCATCTGGACACTTATTGACCTGATTATGATCTACACAGATAGCTTCACTGATGACCGTGGTATGCCTCTGACCAGGATGGAGGGTGTAAGGCCAAACGTTTATATGCGCAACCCCCAGGTCAAGGATTGAAAAACAATTGACATCCGTCCGCCGAAGGAGTAAAATAGTAGCGTTCCGAGGAGATAAGCGGAACAGGCCGGTTTTCTTCCGGTCCTGCCGATCGGCGTAATCGGGTCCTGCGCGGCAGATGTCTGTGAACCCCGCTAGGTCCGTGAGGAAGCAACGGTAAATGGACCTCTCTGGGTGCCGTAGGGCAGCCTGATTGCGCCGATCGGCAGGACCGGGCGAAAATCGGTTTTCTATGCGCATCTTCTTTTAGCTCCGGCGGGGGTTCGTGGCCCGTCATTCAGCATACAGGCGGGAGTCGCAACATGGCCTCACAATCGCTCTACCGCAAGTGGCGCTCGCAGACTTTTGATGATCTTATAGGTCAAGAGCCGATTGTTCGCACACTCAAAAACGCCCTGAGAAGCGGCAGCGTAGTACATGCCTACCTCTTTACCGGGCCTAGAGGCACCGGTAAAACCAGTACTGCCCGCTTGCTTGCTAAGACGGTCAACTGTAGCAACCCTCAAGATGGCGAGCCGTGCAACGAATGCCAGCAGTGCCGTGAGATCACCGCCGGCAACTCTTTCAATGTCATCGAGATTGACGCCGCCTCCAATCGTGGTATCGACAGTATTCGTGACCTGCGCGAGAAGGTAATGATGCCTCCCTCCACAGGTAAGTATAAGGTCTATATACTTGACGAAGCGCACATGCTTACCCCTGAAGCCTGTAATGCCCTGCTCAAGACGTTGGAGGAACCGCCGCCCTATGCGATCTTTGTCCTGGCCACGACAGATGTACATAAAATGCTGCCCACCGTCATTTCGCGCTGCGAGCCTTTCAACTTTAAGCGTATAACCACGCGACAGATCATTGATCGTTTGCTCTTCGTGGCTGGGCAGGAACATGTCAAGCTTGAACACTCTGCCGCTGAACTTATCGCCAGGACTGCCGCCGGGGGTATGCGCGATGCGCTCAGCCTCTTAGATCAGGCCATTGCCTATTCGGGCGAAGAAATCGCGCTGGCGCAGGTGCAGGCTATGCTTGGGGTAGCCGACCCTCGCGCTATTTCCAGGCTGATCACGCATATGGCAGCACTCGATAGTTCGGCTGTATTGCACCAGATTCATGAACTTTCCGAAGCTGGCGCAGACCTGCGCCAGGTCAACGCCCAGGTAGTAGAGTACTGGCGCGCCTTGATGCTTACCAAAGCTGGTGCGGACGCTGCTGCTATTCTGGACCTCACAGAAGATGAGATGCGCGAGGTGAAGCAACTCTCTCAGCTTTTTGGACTTGAGGAACTGACCGAGTGCGCGCGAGTCTTCGCGCAGAATGACCTTGTGCAAAAGAACCAGGGAACTCCCCAGCTCGGCCTGGAGCTGGCCTCACTGGAGTGCATTGAACTGCATCGACGTGCCCACTCAAACCAGTTCGCCCCATCGCTTCAGCCGCGCCTGGCTGCCTCACAACCGGCAGCGCAGGTTGAGGTTCCGGGCCGTTTAGAGACTCGTTTGCCGCAGCCCGCGCACGCTCGGAAACCCTCGGTATCAGAGAACAAGGAGGAGAAAGCGCAAGTTCAACCATCGCCTGTTCAGAGCGATGGCGAGAAGCCGGCGCTGACGGTGCAGCAAGTGAATGATGCCTGGGAAATGGTCAGGAAGCGGACAAAACAGAAAAGTAAAAGCGGGTTGACAGCTGCTTATCTGGGCTATTATAAGGTTATAGGTATTGAGGGTACAGCAGAGCAGCCCATTGTAGTTATCCAGGCCGCAAAGCAAGTGCACTTCGAGTATGTGAAGACGAATGATCGCTACAAAGACCTGGAATGGGCTTTGGAAATGGAGTTTAGTCTGCCATGTCAGGTGCGCTTAATCCCTCCTGGCCAGCCACTACCGGCTGCTCCAAGAAGCGATTCTGCTATCTATGCCACGAGTGCAGCGCCAACAATCGCACCACAAGTGCCGGCGCATCTCGAGCGGCCGGTTACGCTGTCGCCCAATCCGCCTGAAGAGATTCCAGGTGCAGGCATGCAAACGCCAATTTCCCAGCTGGCTCAGCCTGGATATGAGGATAGTCCATTTAGTGCAGCATCACTTGCCAGAACGAACATTGTAAGAGAGAATACTAGTGTAGCATCGCACGAAGATGCCATCGAACAGAAGGTTCTTCGTGATCCTGTAGTGCAGGAAGTCATGAAAACATTTTCAGCACGAATCGTAGAGGTTCACCGAAAGTAAGGTGTGATAGGACGACTGCGTCGGTTCTTGCCCGTTCTGCCAACGACGCTGGCGCGTCTACTGACTGCGTCAGTCAGGCAGAACGAAAGGCACTGACTAGCGTCAGTCAGGTTGGTGAAAGAAGGAGCTATTTTGCTATGAACATGCGTGAAATCCAAAAGATGCAGCAGAGACTCGTTAAAATGCAAGAGGAGCTCGAAGCCAGTCAGTTTACCGGCACTGCCGGTGGTGGTGCTGTTACCATCACCATGAATGGCAAATTTGAGATCGCTGCTGTCAAGATCGACCCTGAAGCTTTTACTGCGGAAGATATTGCTGATCTTGAGGTGATGGTATTGGCTGCTGCCAAAGATGCCCATAATAAGGTAGCTGAAGCACAGCAGAAAATGAGCAGTAGCCTTACTGGAGGCATGAAAATTCCAGGACTCTTCTAAACTATGAGCGACATCGCGCCGCCGGTGGCGGCACTTATCGAAGAATTTTCAAAACTGCCGGGTGTTGGCGTAAAGACGGCCCAACGTCTCACGTTCTTCATTCTTCGCAGTCCTAGCGACCAGGCTCGTCGCCTGGCTGAAGCTATCATGCGCGTCAAAGAGAGCATTATCTATTGCTCGCGCTGTTTCAATATTACCGAAACCGATCCGTGCATTACCTGTAGCAACCCTAATCGCGACCAGGAGCTTATCTGCGTTGTGGAAGAACCTCTCGATGTGCTTGCGCTGGAGAAGACCGGGGTTTACAAGGGATTGTATCATGTGCTTCATGGAGCGCTTTCGCCCCTGGACGGCATTGGCCCTAAAGACTTGCGTATCGACGAACTCCTGCAGCGCATGCGCAACGGTAAAGTGCGTGAGGTGATCCTGGCGATGAATCCCGATTTCGAGGGCGAGTATACGGCCAATCATATCCAGAAGGAGCTAAAGCCTTTCGATGTGAAGGTTACTGGTCTGGCGCGTGGCCTGCCCATCGGCGCCGCCCTGGAATACGCCGATGAAGGCACTCTCAGCAGAGCCCTCGAAGGCCGGCGCGAGATGTAACGGATATCCATTGCCGCAGGAGAGCAAGGCGGGGAAGCTTACCCCGCCTTTGCAGATTCATCCTGAAAAAGGGCTTGACATGCTTTTGTGCTTATGGTACTCTTGTTCTACCTTTAAGGGAACAGGTATGGAGAGAGGTCTGTTTCCGCTTTCGCGACTCTGCCGGAGAATATCTATCAGGGAGTTCAAAGTGAGTGGCACTGTGCCACACATCCGTTATTTCTTGCCTGAACGAGGCGACGGGAAGTTCCCCTCCCCTTGAGGGGTTTGGCCGAAGAAAAGTAAAAGGAGGAATACAGGGGTAGTGAGCGGGACGTTACTAACTCTGCCTGTATCCTGCACCCTGTAGTTATGAAGAATGGCAACGAGTAAAAAGGAGAAATCCATGGCAGATCGAAGCGCTACTTTCGTATCTACTGCCACTAGCGAACGTGAGAAGGCCATAGAGCAGGCACTTAACCAGATTGAACGTCGCTTTGGCAAAGGTGCGATCATGAAGTTAGGGGAAATATCCAGGATTCACGTCGATGTCATTCCCACGGGATCGATTGCACTGGACCTGGCCCTTGGTGTCGGCGGTATACCTCGAGGTCGTATTACCGAGATTTATGGTCCTGAAGCTTCCGGTAAAACTACCCTCGGTCAACATATTATTGCCAGTGCACAACATGCCGGGGGGTATGCGGCATTCATTGATGCCGAGCACGCGCTCGATCGCACGTATGCAGCCCGTTGTGGTATTGACATCAATAACCTGCTCATCTCTCAACCGGATACCGGTGAGCAGGCGCTCGAGATTGTTGATGCGCTGATCCGTAGTAATGCCATCGATGTGATCGTCATCGACTCGGTAGCGGCATTAACACCGCGTGCCGAAATCGAGGGCGAGATGGGCGACTCGCATGTCGGCTTGCAAGCTCGCCTGATGAGCCAGGGCATGCGCAAGCTCACTGCGGCCATTAGCAGCTCCAATACCGCAGTCGTCTTCACCAACCAGTTGCGCGAGAAGATCGGGGTCATGTTTGGTAATCCCGAAACTACCCCTGGTGGTAAGGCCCTCAAGTTTTACGCTTCCGTTCGCCTGGATATCCGTCGCATAGATACCATCAAGCAGGGACAGGAGGTAATGGGCAGCCGTACCCGCGTGCGCGTAGTCAAGAACAAGGTAGCTCCGCCATTCCGTGTCGCAGAATTCGATATCATGTATAGCGAAGGCATTTCTCGCGAGGGCGGCCTGATCGACCTTGGTTTGGAGATGGGTCTTGTCAAGAAGAGCGGCGCGTGGTTCAACGTTGGCGATATTCGCCTTGGACAAGGCCGTGAAAACGCCAAAGACTTCCTGCGTCAAAATAGTGACGTCGCTGCCGCACTTGAAGAGCAGATTCGGGGCAATATTTCCTCCTTCAAAGCCGGTGAAGTCGAGCTCGAAACAGAGGAAGACGAAGAACCTGTGGAAGAAGTATAGCAACCGGGACGATTGCAGATATATCAGGACGATTGCAGATATACAGGGCGGGGGCAAGCCCCGCCCCTACCATACACGGGCTTGGTGGGCTACTTCGGGTAGGGTGGGGGCGCCCTTACCCCCTACCCTGGTCCAGCTTATTCCTTGTCGTCAGTCTTTTGTTGTTCCAGAATCTCGGTTAATTTATCTTCCAGTTCATGCTCTGGAAGACGCACAAGTTGTTGCTCTTCTTCAGAAAGCAGTGGCTCCAACTTCTCGCTTTCGATGAGTTCTGGTTCCAGAACTTCTGTAGCAGGTTTGCGTTCTCCCCACCAGGTTGCTATGCTTGCCGGGTCAACTGCACCGAGTTTCCCTGTTTTTGCCTCCTGCATAGCCCAATCCACCGCAGCCTCTTCAAGGGGTACCTCGTATCCTGCTTTGCGGCTGAGCTTCCATTTGTGGTCCATGATAGCGAAGTAGGCTTTCATCGGATCTTGCTCGCTCGTGAGGTGCTTGCGCAATAAAAGAATAGCGGGTAAGTGGTACTGTGTATACCAGTGTTCAGCGGCCTCTTCAATACTAACGTCGCGCTCTTCATCATTGCTCATGATAGCCTGGTGGCCAAGGATCATGTTGTAGAAGCGGCGGGCGTAAGTGCGTGGTATCGTGATACCCAGCAGTTCGTAAACGCGGCGGGAATACCAGCCGGGCAGCACTGTAACAAACCCATGCAAGGTGTGTCCTGTTGTTCCAAGGAGGGAGTCGCCCCACTTATTCAAGCTTTCCAGCAGGCGTTCTACTTGATAGCGTGTGGGAAAAGATGGAGATGCCGTTAATCGTGCGTGTTCTCGCCGCAGCCAGCGATAGCGCCGTTTAAAATACCGAAAATCCTCGTCGTCCAGCAATACCTCTTCTTCGGATAATCCACGGGCCTGGCGCAGGTCCTCTGCTTGCCAGGTCAGTGACTCACCAAATGATTCTATGTCCTGTGCGCGTAGTCCCTCACTTATCGGCCCGAGGAAGAGTTCTGCCGTCTCAGCGTCAGCCATAATTGCCAGGATACGTCGTCCATCAATACGAATCAGTACATTTGCCAGCGATGGATCACCCCAGTACACGCCATGTTCGTGTAATTCGACCAGCAGCACTGCCACCGCTTCAAAGAGATGCCGTTTCGTTCGCCTCGTAAATGGCAGGCTAAAGAGCAACGAATGCGGCAGAACGCGCGGGGCTAACCTCGTCACTGTATAGCCTCGATCCCCGCTCATGTATTGAGGAAGGCCGCCAGGCCCGTGTGTGTCTAGTAAGACGAGTGGCGCTGCCACGGTGACACTTCCAACAAGGCTGAGTACAGGGATGCCACGATGCTCAATCTCGCGCAGGTTATGTATCTCACGCTGTGCCATGTGTGGTGTCGTCTCTTTGATGGCGTAGCGTGTGCCATGGCTCTCCACAAAAATCACTGGATGGCGCGACTCTCCTCGACGGACCGCAAGTGGAGTAACCCCGTGTTCCGGCCATTCTTCCAGAGGCAGATGCCAGGGCAGGTCCTCCAATCGGTGCCTGTCGTCTTCATGCATATGAAATTGGGGCGTAGCCTGAGTAGTGGCTATATCATAACCTCCTGTTGAGTAACGTATCTCGTTGTGATATAAAAGGGAACAACGAATTTACTGTTTGATCATAACACTACTGTTCGCGAGTGGCAACTCGCGCAGTAAAAGAGGACGTAGGAGGCATCTATGGGTACCGTTAGCTTCGATTTCAAAGGTGAAGTTGTGATAGTTACTGGCGGCTCACGTGGGCTAGGGCTGGAGATGGCCCACGCCTTTGGCTATGCTGGTGCGCAAGTCGTCATTACAGCTAGACGTGAACAATGGCTGACCGAAGCCGAGAAATTCCTGAAAGATCGTGCTATTTCTGTCTACGCGATGACCTGCGATGTCGCAGATGCCTCCTCTGTGGAACAAACGGTGCAGCAGGTACTTGAAAAATGCGGCAAGATCGACGTGCTCGTGAACAATGCCGGTCTGACGTGGGGTGCTCCTGCCGAGAGTATGCCATTTGATCGCTGGCGGCAAGTCATCGACGCAAACATTACTGGAACATTTCTCATGTCACAGGCTGTCGGACGCCACATGCTGGAACGAAACAAAGGAGCGATCATCAATGTTGCTTCCATCGCTGGTCTTGGAGGGGGACAATTGAACACTGTTGGCTACAATGCGAGTAAAGCAGCGGTGATTAACCTCACACGAGCATTAGCGGTAGAGTGGGGGCCGCGCAATATTCGCATTAACTGTATCGCGCCAGGAATGTTTCGGACGCGCATGACCGAAGCCATCATTGAACGCGCCGAGGGTATTTACAATGCAATGACGCCGATGGGACGCATTGGCCAATCCGGTGAGCTTGCCCCCACGGTTCTGTTCCTCGCATCAGAGGGTGCAAGCTATATCACCGGCCAGGTCATTCCTATTGATGGGGGAAGGACGGCGCAATGAGATCTTAACTTCCCCAGTGGAGCCAGAGAAGTGTGTGATACATTTGTATTTGCCAGACCTTCCATGCATGCGAACCATTCTCTATATCCAATTGATACTGTATGTGCAGTTTGCTCAGTTCTTGTACGAATTGTTTCGCATAAGTATAGTAGGGCTGATCTCCCCTCGCTGCTCCAATAAATAGCTGTAAATGCCAGGCTTGCTTATCAGCCGGTAGAACCTCTATTGGACTGTTCTTGCTCATGTAAGTTGTATTGTTTCCCCAGATACTTCCTTCAGCACGATAGTAGCCGCCGAGTGAGCTGACATAGCCGAATACATCGGGATGATGCACGGCAATGTTCATGGCTCCAAAACCGCCCATGGACAGGCCTGCAATGCCACGATGCGCCGCATCTGCAATTGTGTGATACCTGGCATCGACGTATTTGACCAGGTCGGTGGCAACATACGTTTCGATGTTCTGGCGTTGATCGTAGCTATTGCCCCATTCGCTAGTTTGCCCTTGGCGACCATTGCCATCGGGCAGAATCATGATCAGTTCGGGAATCTTGCGAAGTGCAATGAGTGTATCAGCGGCTTGGTCGGCCTTGCCACCAGTGAACCAATCACTATCTCTGCCCGGAGCGCCGTGCAAGAGGTAGAGTGTGGGATAGCGTCTAGTTTTTCCCTGTGCTGTATCGTAGGAAGGTGGCAGGTAGACTAGAAATTCCTTCACCTGTCCACCAAGTGCCGCGCTGACTACTTCATCATGTACAATAGTGCCGTGTGCCGGTACATGTACATCTTGGAGAGTTGGTGGCAGATGAAGGCCAACATCAGGAGAGTACGTGAACAGGTCACCAGCATTACTAGCAAGCGCCATCAGAGCAATGAGCGCGAGCGCACCCAGGTAGGGAGGGAGCCAGTCTCGAACTGTCCTCGGTTCTTTCTCCGGTGAGGATGAGTTATTCTGTAACTGCGTGTTTGCATCGTGCGCGTTACGTGTATAGTGTTGTCGGATGAATCGCACAAGGCCATAGACGGGATCAAGGAGAACTTCTCCCAGTGCTACCCCGACTGCCGCTCCAACAAAAGCACCGAGCAGCGCCACAGCAATCATAACAAACGCGGTATGAACCAGCGCCCCACCATTCAATAGCTCCACGTTTCCTAGCGGGTCATAAGCAGGCTGTAGCTCAAGTTGAATAAAGCCGACAAGATAGCCGGTACAGAAAACAAGTCCCGCCCCCAGGATAGCTCCTAACTTGCGTTTTCCTCCAGCCGCTCCAACGAGTGCCACTCCCGTAGTCATGAAGAGAACGGCAATCAGCCGGGCGCGTTGCGCATCAACGCCCAGATCAATAATTGTGGAAATCGGGCCGATGATGATAGATTCATGAAAAAGCAGAATACCAGCAAGTAGCGCCAGCAAGAATGAGCCTATATTCGGAATATAGGATGAAAATCGCCCTATGTGGGGGTGCAGCGTATTGCGCCCTGCCAACGCATTCTCGTTGTTCGCCGCTTTCATAAAATTCCTCGTTTATACCGCCAATTTACCTGTAGATGTTGCTTTATCGCGCACCGGGTTTGGAAGCCCTGCCATTCCACTTTTCTGACGCGCTTCACGACGAACAGCACGCCACTTCTGCAATGCCCGGTACATCGTACTATATAGAGAGACATCACGTTGATGAGCGCGGTAGAGTGCCCAGCCAGCTTTAGGCAGTTTCAGCGTATTGGAGTAGACAAGGTAACGGCTCTCCCAACCTGGTTGGAACTTCTTCTTAAAGTTGCACAGCGATGCCTTCTTACTCAGGTCACCCACGAAGTTTGACAAGAAGTCAATGCCATATTCCAGGAAGGTTTCATCAGAATGATTGATATTGCTCATCGGAGCGAGTCCCAAACTCACTATCCCGGCTCCTCTGGCTTTCAGGTATTCCATAGAGCGTACGATTATGAGTTCCATCGTGCCTACAGGTACCCGCGCGGTACGGCGCATAAGGTCGATTCCCCATCCTTTGCGCCCATAGATTGGCACAAAGCTCACAAAGCCATATACATTGTTGTCCCCATCAACGGCGAGCGCGTAGACCTGTTCGTCATCTCCATGTGCATCAAAGCGACCCATGCTAAATCCCATCTCCGAGCCGCCCTTGCTTGCAAGCCATGTGCGTGAAATCTGTTCCATTTGCGCAAGTTGCTCAGCATCTTGTACTAGCCCCCGGTAAAAAACGACGTGCAATCCCGACTTTTCTGCATGCCTTGTGCTCGTGCGCACATTGGCCATTGCTTTTCCGGCGAGTGTAAATGTGTCAATGTTGATGACAGGGTCCTCACCAATTTTCAACAAATGCATGCCGGCTTGACGATAGAGCTCGGTGTAGAGATCGCGTACCTGCCAGAAGACGGTCGTCCAGTCCTGCTCATGACAGTATGACATGAACTGTGAAATGACCGGCAGCATTTCCTCTTCCGGCCCAATCGGGTCGCCTGCGACAACTGCTACATCACCCTCTAGAACATAGCTAATGAATGACTTCCCTGAGGCGGAGAAGAAGAATGACTTCCCTACTTCAAGGGCGAAGTAGGAGATTGTATTTGTGCCATAGGTGTGTGTGAGTGCGAAGGCAGCTTCTTGCTCCTGTTCATTAGGAAGAAGCACCGCAGCCACCGGACGCAATAGCAGTGCTATTCCATAAAACACAGCACATAGACAAAGTATAGGTAACACATGTCCAAAGAAAAATGCCTGTGTACCATATGAGATTTGCGGTAGATGCGAGTTGGTGAGCAACCGGAGCAAAACTTCGACGGGACCGAACCGATCAATCAATGACTCAAATTGATCGTATAACACGAAAAGCCCGCCGATGCTATACAGTGTGACGATACCCAGACCCGCAAGCAGGGAAATGTACCCGCGCCGGATCGTAGGAGGGTTGCTCCTTGCCTGGAAATGTCGAGCGAAAACAATGAGCAGGAGTACCAGCGCGGCTATGAGCGCGGTGGCGAACACCGGCCCTCTGCTGAGCATGTAGAGAAACGCTGATAGGAGCAGAAGTATGACTGTTGCCACCCATGCCTGGCGTTTTCCACGCATCATTCCATACGAAAGCATCACTAAAAAGAAGCCTGCGACAACCAGGAGTTTATGCACACCGTAGTGGGTATCTACAGGCCATTCACCTAGCAGCACATCCCAATTGGGCCTGGGAAGAATGACGGTCAACATATTGGCGAGACCGGTTAGTCCCGACATCAGACCTAGAATGGAGCGTATCCCGTTACGGAATTGAGGTGGTTTTGTCGCCTCGGCGGGAAGAGTTTTGTTTTGCATAAACGTATTCTTTTCATTAAATGCATAATGCTGGCATACATCCTATAAGTTGTGTCATAAAAATTAATGTAGACGTGCGAATGTGTTCTCTTATATTTGACGATGGAAAGTTCCGGAATTACTGTATTAGTTTCTTCCAGTGAGAAGACGTTGAAAATCATGCGGAAGTTCCTGAATATACCTGTGAAAATCTCACGGAAAATACAGAAGTACGTGCTGCGTGAGAAGGAGTGAGCTGGCTACTCACTTGCCACAGGTAGTCTCAAGGTAAAAGTGCTCCCCTTTCCAGGCGCACTCTCCACCTCGATACTACCCTGGTGCTCCTGCACAATATTCTCTGCAATCGTCAGACCAAGCCCGCTGCCACCGCGATCACGGGAGCGGGCGCGGTCTGCCCGGTAAAAGCGCTCGAAGATGTGAGGGAGGTCTTCGGGCAGAATACCAATACCCGTATCGCTCACTTTTACAACTGCACAATTCTGATCAGTAGTGAGTGAAAGCGTAACAGACCCCTCATAGGGCGTGTATTTGAGGGCGTTATCCAGCAGGGCTACAAGCACCTGCTTTAGCTGATCAGGATCGCCGTACACCTGTACCGGCATAATATCTTGCAGCATCAGCCGTGGGCCTTGCTCCCTGTTATCATTTACATTCTCACCGGCAGGCTTGTATTGCCGGAACACCTCGAGTAGCAGGCTATCCAGGTCAACTGTTTGTACCTGTCCCCCATCGATTTTCTTATAGCCATTTCCTCTGACATCTTGCACAGCCTTGTCAGAACGAGCAAGCGTCAAGAGATCATTGACCAGCCGGCCCATGCGGGTGGCTTCCGCTTGCGCATCTTTCAGCGCCGCTCTTGCCTCCTCTGCCGGCAAATCGGGAGCTGTTGCAAGTAGGTCGAGGTTGCAGCGAATAGAGGTAATAGGGGCTCGCAGTTCGTGAGAGGCGTCTGCGACAAAGCGCTGCTGTCGTTGATATGTCTCTTCCAGGTTTGCCAGCATTTCGTTAAAGGTAGCTGCCAGTGTAGAAAGCTCGTCCTTGCCCAACAGGGATACATCCGGTACGCGCTGGTTAAAATCACGGGAGGCGCTGATGCTCCGCGCGGTTTTCGTCATGCGCCTGACCGCTCGCAATACGCTCCATGTAATGAACCATCCACCAAGCAGCGCAAGTACCATCACAAGAGCGCCGCCACGCCAGAGCAGGCCGCGCAGGTCGCTCAGGGATTGCTCGATATCCTGCTCAGAACGCGCTGTCTGAATGACATGCCCATCAATATTAAGCAGCGTATACACGCGCACATCTTGACCCTGATATGTAATAGTGCTGTATATACTGCTTTTTTCTCCATAATCGGAAGGAGGATGCTGTAATACCCATTGAGCAGCGTGCTTATCCCAGGGAATGGGGCTATTGCCCAGCCCTCCTACGATTGGCTGAGAAGGATCGTTTGAGTTATCTGTTGTAGTTGCGAGCAGATTCAGTTGGTTATCCATCACTTCAATGGCAACCCCGCCGCCTCCAAACGCATCAACACTCTGCAAAAGGCCAGGCAGTTTGCTATTGTTTTGACCGCTCAGAAGGTTTTTGCCAAGACTTACGCTTGCCGCACGACTACTGAGGGTAGTATCGAGGTCTGTGTAGGCACGCTGCTCCGCCTGTGTATAGACGATACTCCCAAAGAGCCAGAGCGCAAGTCCCAGCAGGACAGCGTAGAAAAGTGTGAGACGAAGCTGCAACGGAAAATACATAGCCCTGCATCCTCCTCCCTATTCAGCAGTACGGAGGACGTAGCCAGCACCGCGCACCGTCTGAATGAGCCGTTTTTCACTATCTTGCTCCAGTTTATTGCGCAGGTGGCCGATATAGACCTCCAGGACATTAGGACCGCCCTCAAAATCGTTGCCCCAGATGCGATCCATCAGCACCGAACGAGTTAAGACCATGCGTGGGTTGCGCAAAAACATCGCCAGCAGTTCGTATTCGGTCGTGCTTAGTTCGATTAAACGATTGCCGCGTTTAGCCTGGCGTGTTGCAGTATCTAATTCAAGGTCTTCGAAAACCAGCACCTCGCGCGTAATATCAGGAGGGTTGCGTCTCCTTAGGAGAGCTTTGACACGAGCCAGCAACTCCTCGAGGGCGAACGGCTTCACCAGGTAGTCGTCGGCCCCGGTTTCTAACCCTGTCACGCGGTCCACCACCGCATCGCGTGCCGTAAGCATGAGTACTGCTGTTCCGTCTCCAGCGCTGCGTAAACGGCGGCATACCTCAAGTCCGTCAATGCCGGGGAGCATGAGGTCGAGAATCACCAGGTCAGGCGGCCTGGTGCGAACCATAGACAATGCACCCTCGCCGTTTGCTGCTACGGAGACCTGGTAGCCTTCGTAAGCAAGGGTTCGGCGTAAGGCGCTTGTAAGGCGGCTATCGTCATCAACAATCAGAATGTGTGTATTCATAGTGCCTGTGTAGTTGCTATAGAAGTTCCTCCTGATCGGCAGGCCGTTGGTAATACGAATGTGCAATCAAAGCGAAAACGTTTTACTGGCAAGGGGCGATGCAAGCATCCCCACCACCCGTCCGCACCTCCCCCGCCCCTACGCGGTTGTTTGGTGATAAGCCACCTCTCTGCTTGCCACTATTTCATCAATTGGTGATCCACGCTATGCCCCAGGGGGAGTGCGCAGGCCCTTGAATTACCTCTTGTGCCTGGCCTGTCCTGGCATCGAGTACGGTAATACCATGTTTGGGGTCAACCGCGTATAACGTTCGTCCGTCCTGGCTTATTGCGATGCCTGTGAATGTTTGTTGTGTCAGGTAGTGCGCAAAGATATTGCGCTTCGCGTGCAGATCAAGCGTATTCACAGACCATATTCCTTGCATCCCTACAAAGTAGAGTGTGCCCTGGTCTGGCGAAAGCACCGCTCCATTATAGAGCATACGCATGTTTTCACCACTGGTTGTGCTGGCATTGCCGGGATTAAAATGAGCTGTGGCTACAAGGTTGTCAGAATAAATGTTGCTGGTGCCCCCGGCTTGCAAATTGATTTCGCCGGCCACTCCTAACGCACCATTAGCAGCGTACAAGGTGGACCCATCAGGGGAGAGCGTCAGGGTGTAGTAGTGGAGTAGATCGGCGGATTTTCCTACGGGTAGATCAACACAGCGAGCCAACGGGAAACCAGGGTCTAGTGGCAGGATATGCACAAAGGCTTTGTTATTGAAGGTATCAATGTAAAGCGTGTAAGCCATTGTGCCGTCGCTCGCCATCTGCCGTGCCAGGGCCGTACCCGTCATCCTGGTTTCATCGAGTTGTGTCTTATCAACGATCGGGTTCTGATAAAGCTCATTCTCCTTCACATTGTAGAGCTCCACGTAGTAGTGACCCGATCCATCATTAAGCCGCTGCAGGAGGTAGAGAGCAGCGCCATCAGGGTTTACCGCATCGAGATCAAAATTGCCGTTCAGGTGAATGGTCTTGACCAACTTGCCAGCCTGCGTGTCGACAAGCGCAATGGTTGTCACGTTTCCTGCCTGCCCCAGTTCGCGTAGTGCCAGCCATTGACCATCGAAAGAAAGTACTGCTTTGGCAAAACTTTGTCCTGCAGTCGAATAGTTCCCAGGAATGACCAGTGAACGTTTAGTTGCCCCGCTTTGCGTATTGATAACGGAGATCGTTGTTTGACCACCCTGCGAGGCCGCTATGTAGAGGCTGCGATGATCCATAGAAGTCAAACCTGCGGGCAGAGTAAGAAGCTTGTTCGGGCTGGGGCTTCCTGGGTGAAATGCTATGATCTGCTGCGCCGTGCTCGTTGTTCCTGGAGATGTGTAACCGTCGAGAACATACAGGTTTTCCCCCGGAGGAAGCTTTGAGGCACTCGTGCGACTCGAAGGAGCAGTACCTGTCGAGGGACCGGGTCCGCAAGCTACGAGCAGGGATAGTAGCATACTCAGCATCATTGTGAGCCAAAAAGTCGTCTTCTTCGGCATGGCATAGAGCCTCCTTTGCACTCACAAGTACACGCGAAATGCATGCACTCATCATACCATATTCCGGGTATGTTATTACGCTGAGCATGTTATACTACCGTGAACTGAAATGAGGTTAACATCTTCCTGAATCTAAACTGAATTACTGGTAAAATGCGTAATCGCTAGTTTAGCTGGATATTTCTGTACTAGATACGAGGCAGGTCTGAAATTTCTTGTTCGGCATGATGCTTATGCTGGTTATGTAGTTCGTGGATCGAGCGCATCACCCTGGCGAGTGATTCATCCATGGGGTTGGATGTGTCAATGACGCATCCTCCATCCTCGTATTCCTCAAAACGGGGTTTCCATTGCTCCCACTCCTCCCACGAAGTAATCTGGAACTCAGAGACTTTACCTTTACGACCCTCCAGGCGGCGTTTCTGTACCTCGGGTGGACATTGGCAATGCACTACCAGCATGGGAGTATGGAATTCTTGTGCCAACGCTTTGCATTGTTCGTAGGTTGTGCGATAGGTGAGAGGAGAGTCAGCAACAGCACCCAGGCCGAGTCGAAGTTGCTCACGTACCAGGGCGAACATCAACTCATAAGAAAGATGCCCCACCTGGGGTACATCTCCCAATAAATCAACCGCAGTCTGGCGGATGATGTCTCTATCGATAAGTGGCGCATGCAATGCTGCGGCGAGAAGTCGCGCAATGGTGCTTTTACCGGTACCCGGATATCCACGCATTACAATGAACGTACTACCAGTGTGCATAGTCGTATTCTCTCTTCTACAACAACGGAGAAGTTCCATGTCTAATGCTCTTTCAGTATAGCCACTTTTCAGATCGTTGTCTAGAACTCCAGAATGTTCTTTGCAGGACTTTCGTATATTTCTGCGCATTGCCGTTCGTTGTCACGTAGGCGTCCTTAAATGCTGGATAACTGAAGAAATCGAACAAGCTTCATCTACTAGAACAGGTGGAACTCGTGATCTGTTACAGCCAGGCTCATGTGAGAGAGCGATGTACACGCCGTTCTTCTTTATGAGTCAAATCATGACCCAGAAGCATTGCTTGTCTGCTTGACGCCTCGTTCACCTCGCGCTATTATCCTTACTACAAAGTAGGATAAAGGTAGAACCATATTATGATGAAAAAGTTGCGGGGACGAAATCTGGCCCATCCAGGTTGTCTCATTGGTATAACTGCTGGCCTGACTCTGGGCATTGTGCTTGCAGCCATTTTAGCTAAACTAAATGTTGCCTTGAATACAGTTCTGCTCATCTGGCTTGCTCTCACCCTGAGTCTCGGTGTCATTGGGTGGTTTATTGGTGATCGTCTCACTTCGCGCTTCCCCGCCTTAGATGATCGAGCTAGCGTAAACCAGGCCAATTCAGAGGATACATCACCGCGAGAAATATAGTGCTTTTGTTGCTCCTCCCGAGTGGCTGGATACTATCTTTGGGGTTCTACTATTACACTATGGTTTTCTGCATTTTCATGGTGAGGGTTAAGATAACTGATAAGCCTTGACCAGATGGCTACTACTGCTTGCAATAACTCAGAGGTGTGATAAAATGACACCGTAGGTAGCTGATCTTTCATACACTGCTTGGGACAACAGGGTATAGCATGTACCCTCGTTCCACCTTGCGGGGAAGCGAACGAGGAAGAGAGCGAGCATTTGGAACAGGAAGTTATGTTTGAAGCAGATAAACCAGCTGAGTCAGAACGAGAAGCCGTACAGGAGTCCGATTTGAATAGTCTGGCGCAAAGCGACAGTTTGCGTCTCTACCTCCGCGAAATTTCACGTATCTCATTGCTCACTGCCTCCAAAGAAGCAGTGCTGGCTGAGCGCGCAGAGCAAGGGGACAAAGAAGCCCGCAACCAGTTGATTGAAGCCAATTTACGGTTGGTTGTAAGCATCGCCAAAAAATATGTTGGGCAGGGACTTTCCCTCGAAGATTTAATTGGCGAGGGAAATATCGGGCTGATTCGAGCTGTGACCAAGTTCGACTACCGGAAAGGCTTCCGCTTCTCTACCTATGCTACCTGGTGGATTAAGCAGGCGATTACGCGGGCGATCCTGGAGGGAACGCGCGTTGTACGCTTACCGGTGTACATTATGGAAGAGGTCATGCGTGTGAAGCGCATGACGCGTCAACTCTATCAAGAACTCGGACGCGAGCCGACACCCGAAAACATCGGTGAGCGCCTGGGTATGAGTGCGGAGCGTGTAAGTGAACTGTTGATCTGGGCCGAAAAAGTCTTCTCCTTAGATGCGCCTTTATCTGAGGAAGAGGAAAACACGCTGGGCGATATTATTGAAGATGTGCGTGAACGCGGACCTGTAGAGGTCACAGATCAACGCCTGCTCCGTGAAGAAATACGCAAAGTGCTCGGCCAACTTACGGTACGCGAACGCCAGGTCATCGAACTGCGCTTCGGTTTGTTAGACGATCACGATCATACCCTCGAAGAAGTCGGGAAGAAGTTAAAGGTCACCCGCGAACGAGTACGCCAGATCGAGGAACGCGCCATTCGTAAGTTACGCCATCCACAGGCAAGCCGCATCCTCAAGGACTACCTTGATTGAGCGGTCTCCCCATAGCTGTATACCTGGGAAAAGTACCTTTAGCCAGATACACTATATCCATAGTAGCTATACGTTTAATTATTACAGAGGGATGTTATTGGGCATTCAATCAGTGTGCCACTGTGACGAGCGCCCACCACTGAGATCGAAAAGGTGTGATAGGACGACTGCGTCGCCTATCAGTCAGGTTGGTGAAAGAAGGTAGGGAAAGGAGGTCAGCGCTCCCTGCCCAGGGCTGGTGTGCCGTTTAGCCCGGGGTTCCTGCGCTGCAGACAAATGAACGAACTGGCAGGCCAGAGCCTGGGCGGCTATCAGTTGGAAGAGGAGATGGGGCATGGCTCCATGGGGGTAGTGTATCGCGGCAAGCAAATCGCGCTTGGGCGCGAGGTAGCAATTAAAGTATTACCTCGCTCGCTGGCAAAAGATGCCTCCTATGTTGCGCGTTTTATTCGGGAAGCACAAATCATCGCCGGATTGAATCATCCAAATATTGTGCAAATCTACGACGCCGGGCAACAGGGTGGCTTACTCTATTTTGTCATGGAATTTGTACAAGGGCCAACCATTGGAAGTTTGCTCCAAATTGATGGGATGATGCCCCAATACCTGGCTGCCGAGTACGGAGCACAGATTGCTGATGCGCTCGATTCCGCTTACAAAGAGCGCAACGTTATTCATCGCGATATCAAACCGGAAAACTTGATGCTTGATCGCTGGGGCAAGATCAAAGTGATGGATTTTGGCCTGGCGCGCGCTCCAGGGCACCAGCAAATTACTATGGCGAAGACACTGGTGGGTAGTATTTACTATGCCTCACCTGAGCAAGTTTGGGGACAGAAGCTGGATAACCGGAGCGATATCTACGCGCTGGGAGCTGTCCTTTACGAGATGGTCAGCGGCCGCCGTCCCTATACTGGCCGTACCCTACCAGAATTGACCCAGGCCATCGTTGGAGTCCCCCTTCGCCCACCCAGCACATTCAATACCGAGCTTGCTCCAGAGTTTGAAAAGATTATACTTAAGGCGATGGCCCGGAACCGCGATGAACGCTATGAACATGCTACCTTGATGGCACAGGCTTTACGAGAGCTTGGTTTGAGACCGTCCGCTATTCCAGTAGTGCGTGATTCCAGGTCGCCTGCTCCTACAAGGGGGCCGCGCGTTATACATCCTCCCAAACGTCCCAATGTAAAGCGAAGACGGTACCCCGAGCTAGAAGCGACACAACCACTACCTGGTGAATCCAGGGAACATTCCCCCTGGCAGCCACAAACAGAGCCAGCACACGAGCAGCCCTCCAGGCTGAACAGGGTAGCTGGGTACCAGGATGAAGTTCCCACGAGGCCCCTCGGACCTATTCCGAATGGAGCTACACACTCAGGGCAAAGTAAGCGGGCTACAACGAGTCAAGATACGCGTCGCACCTTCTGGCGACAGGTGCAGCGGCTATTCAGACCCGGCTCGTAGCGGCCAGGGCGAGGTCAACCTCCTCCCCTACAATACAATGTTGCAGAGTTCTCACAAGCACGCTATATTACATGAAGTAGTGAGAAGGCTTAGTAGATGGAGACGTTACTACCATGAATCCATCGCAACTGACATTTGGCGTTGTTTTTCTGGCAGGGCTGGCTTCTTTTCTCTCTCCCTGCGTGTTGCCACTGGTACCTATCTACCTGGCTCAGCTTGTGGGCCAGGGAGTGTATCAATCAACAGGGGGCCGCCTGGCACGCCTGAACACATTCCTACACGCGTTGCTATTTGTGACTGGTTTCACCCTGGCTTTCGTCGCACTGGGAGCCACAGCCAGTACGCTGGGGGGATTTCTGCGCATTCACCAGTTTCTGCTGCGCCAGGTTGGTGGTATTCTGCTGATCATGATTGGATTGTATTTGACAGGACTCTTGAAGTTGCCATTTCTGTACTGGCAAAAGCGTTTTGAATTTCGTCCGAGTCGCCCAAGTTATCCTGCATCCTTTGTGATTGGGCTGATTTTTGCAATTGGCTGGACTCCTTGTATTGGGCTGATCCTGGGGCCAATACTTGTGTTGGCTTCCAGCGCTGCAACGCTGCGCCAGGGGGTGTTCATGCTGCTGGCTTACTCACTAGGCCTGGGTGTACCATTCCTGCTGTTAGGCCTCGGCCTCGATCGCTCTAGCAGGATATTGAAGTGGTTGAAACCCCATACAGGAAAGATTGAAATTGTCACAGGGGTGATCATGATTCTGGTGGGTATAGTGATCTATTTCAACTGGTTGATCTACCTTAACCGGTATTTTACCTTTGGCATTTCTCTCTAGCGAGGCCCCGAGCATGGAAGGTGTGATAGGACGACTGCGTCGGTTCTTGCCCGTTCTGCCAACGACGCTGGCGCGTCTACTGACTGCGTCAGTCAGGCAGAACGAAAGGCACCTATCAGCTATTGCAAGCCACCAACCAACGCCGCTACGCGGCTACTGACTAGCGTCAGTCAGGTTGGTGAAAGGAAGGAAGTTCGAGATCGTCGTTGGTTAAGCAAGCGCGATGTAAACGGGGGATGTTCCATTCCGCCGGTCTTACCGGCAAGGAGCAAAACACCCCAGCATTTACGAAAATTAATAGCAGTCCTCAACATCTGCTCGAAGCTCCATCTCCAACTCTGGGTCAAGATCGACAGGTTCGCCAATGGGTATGTGAGCCAGGCGCATCACAGCCTCGCGCAGGTGTGCGGGCGCGCGCTGGATTGTACAGCGTTCATGAATCAGCCGCTTGATTTGCATATCGAAATGAAAGCGATCTCCGCAGTCGGGACAGGCGGTGAGGTGTTGCCGTACAACGGTCACTTCTTGAACGCTGAGTTCCCTATCAATATACAGATGAAGACGAGCAACAGCTTCAATGCAATCCATACATTCTTCTTCCATAGCTTGTTGATTTCCTTAAAGCTCAGGACCAGTTGCCTGTGCTAGTTTGTCGTCATACGATGTTCCCTGTCAATTTTAACATAATTTAGGGGGTTTTCATTCCCAACGGTGGTACGAGGGCGTACGGTTACAGAAATATTTGCGACAGCGTAGAAGGTTTCCTGGACTTTGTGCATTTTGAGATGAAGGACAGATCAATGTCTGAGGTGTGATACCCAGGGGGTCTGTCATGCCCCTACCAGAGCCCATTATAACATTGCTGGCCCATTTTCAAGCAGCGTTTACCAGCCCAACTTGGCAGAAGGCGGTTGGGCTGTTCGTTGGGACGTTGCTTGCTCGTGGTCTTCGCACGGTGACGATCGCTTTACGCCAGATGGGTCTACAAGAGACGCCCCAGTTTAGTAACTATCAACACCTCCTCGCTCCGCCTGTTGGGCGAGACGTTTGTGCAGGTATGTCCAGTCCCTGTTTTAGTGTCTAGCAAACCAAGGGACTGGACGGTGGCATACTCAGGCATGTTAGGCTTTGAAAGTCCGTCAGGCTTCCTATACCTAACCATTCTGCTCCTGCAAGCCTACCATAAGATACACTCCAGCGGGATCATGTGGATCGATCAAAACTGGTACGGAACTTCCGATGGGGAATTTTTCCGGATTTGTCGTCTGACCCCGATACGTAAACACTTTCCCCGTCTGTGGTTGCTGCCACTGAGCAACTAGAATAGATACTTGCTTGGGGACCGTCCTGTGTGGATAGAGGTCTATCCTCGTGACCGTTGCCTCGATTCGTGTTCCCGTTTTCCGTAGTTCAGCTGCTTTGTCGAAAAGAGGAATAACCCGCCGAGTCAGAAATCGCCGAATAAGAAGAATAGTCAGGAAGCCTCCAATAAGCATCCCGACGAGAAGATACAATATGACCATGAAATCGCCTCCTTCTAAAGTATCCCCTGCTTCTTTGAGCTGACCGATTTGTTGCTAGAGTGGGGCTTTCAACGCTTCTTCCTCGTGTACTCCTTTCTGTCGCCGATAGGGAATTATTTAAGAGGGGGTGAGAACCTTCTTATATTCATCTGTCGGAAAATACCACTGAGGGTGCAAGGGAACTATGAAGAGGGGGATAGCATTTCCCAGAGGAAACTGCTCTGGAGAGCTTGTCATCCCTCGATACGTAAAGACGTAAAGATTTTTCCTGTGTGTGGTTGTTGCCATTGCAGGATCACCCGATAGAACCTTGTGGCGTACTTGTTCGGTTCTAAGCGCACAACAGTTGCTACGATCCGTGTCCCTGTTGTCTGTAAGAGGGTGAATTTGAGAAAGGCATAGACAAATGTCCATAAAATGAAAAGGAGAGGAACAAGGATTGCACCAAGCAGAATTCCTATGAGAACATAAAGTAGTGGCATGAAATCAACCTCCTACACCACCAGACGAGGCAACGGCAGATCCACGACCTGTCGACGCTCTGCTCCACACGCGGCCACCGCGTGCAGGTCGTGCTGGCACACTTCACACCGTTCTACTTGCTGCTCGATGATCTCATCTGGCGTCGAAGAGAACTGCAAGCTCGATCCCAGGTGTCCTGGTTGCTCTCCGGATTGCTTCTCGCTCTTTGTGCGCAAGCTTTTCGGTTTGCGCACAAACCGATCCGAGGATGGGGGCAGGCGGCTATTGTGGCCATCTTTCGCGAGCCGATCTCGCAAGGCTTTCAGTTGCTCGCTCAAGCTGCTCATCTGCTCCCCGTGGTGCTGGATCACGACGTTCTGCTCCGCGAGCAACTCTTGCTGCTGCCGGATGAGTTCGTCTCGCTGCGCCAGTCGTTCCCGCAGACCCTTATTCTCTTCTCGCTGAGAGATCAGTTCTTCTTCGATCGTCATGCCCGTACTTTACTGGGTTTGACACCGTTTGGCAAGTCCCCAGCGGACCTGGGCAGTTACCCCTTTCTTTGGAGGTAGTAGAAAAACGAAGCAATAAACACACTGATGATTATGAATATGATAGCCGCAATAATGTAACCCATAGTCCCCAAATTATATGTGTTGACAATTAATAAAGAAATGAGCAGAATTAGCGCATCTCCTAGTATACTCCATATGAGCCCCGTGAACTTTGCTGGAACAGGGATACGCAATAACCTGAGCAAGAACGGTGATATCAGTCCGGCAAGGACAAATATCACTATGAAAAAAAGAATGGGGAATACTATTTGCTCTGCTCTCGTCATGGGTCTACCTCTCTCTCATGATGAACGTCTCAATTCATTTCTGCGGCAGTGTCCTTTCGTGTCGAGAACACCGTGAGGAAACGTTTCGGGCATGACGTTCTTTTCTTACTAGCGAACTATCCTCCACGACCAACCAGCTCGAGTGTGCACAACAATGACTTGTGAGTAAGACCTAGCTCACCCACCGCAGATTGAACACTACAAGCGATGGACACTGGTATGCTCTCGCCAAAAATTGCAGGCTGGTAGGGTACCAATAATGAATGTTGTTTGATCTCGCATACCAACTTGATATGGTTCCTGGTAGCACCGGCCTTGAAGAAGGTGCTACCAGGAAATCGCCAAGGTCACTGCACCCGTCTAACATTGTCTAAACACTTCACTGCTTTCAGATCCGTGCATATCAGAGGAAAGCGGTGAGAGGCATCCTACCTCTGACAACACACTCTCCTCGGAGTGCTCAGCTCACAGTGCCGGTAAGCCGCATTGACTAGCGATGATGTCATAACTTGCAACGCCAAGCGCAGCCACTACAACCGTAAACACAAGCACGCCAATGATAAAGAGGGGTAAGGCTGCGAGCGGGTTCAGACCCCCGAGAAATCCAACAAACACTGCGACGATACTTAACGTCAATGCGATCCCACTGAAAAACCCGATAAGAGTAAGTAAAACCGTCCCTATGCAGCCCAATATACCGAATACATTTACCTGATCCCCACTGGGATCCACCAGATTGACCGGATCATCTGCCACATACAGGTAGCGATTGAGCGAGTCAGGACTCCCCAAGCTCCCACCTACCGGATCCTGTTGCGTCCACCTCCCTAGTGCCGGGTTATAGTAGCGCGTGCCAAACTTGACCAGGCCCGTACTGCTCTCAAAGTAGCCTCCCGCATATTGAAACGGATTGGGCTGCGGCGTGGTTTCATTGAGAATGACGCCGTACGGGTCGTAGTCGTAGGCGTTGACCTCGCTGCTGCTGCTGTTAGTCAGCCCGACGATGGAACCCAGGCCGTCAAAGAGGTAGTAGTCCTTACTGCCGTTGGGCAAGCGTTCGTTCACGAGCAGCCCGCAGCTACAGCGGGTGTAGTAGGTCGTGCCACTGGAGGTCGTCTCGTAGCTCAGGCCCAGCCCACTGTAGGCATCGGTGGTGCTGTTGAGCTGCACGCGCTCGGCCTGACCGGGACCGCTGTAGGTGTAGCTGTTACTGTTGATGGCTGTCGTCTGATTCTTGTCATTGGAGGTAAAGGAGGGACCGTTAGACGAGCCGGTGTTAGCAACCATGCTCGTCTCATTGCCAGTGGCATCATAGTGGTAGGTGATCGCATGAGGAAGGACTGGTTGCTAACATCGCTCTTCCAGGTATTGCCTCAGCCCCTGCGCGTCCTCCGGTGAAACCGTTTGTGCGTGTGGAGCGACAAGGAATGCAATCACTCTCACGAATCTCCCCAACCACGTTTGTCGCCTCGTCCCAAACTTCAAGTTCACCATGGTGCCAAAGGCCTCTAAGCGTGTTTGCGCTTACTCTTGAGAGGGCTCCCCCTCTTTACACTGTGTATCTACTTTTTTACTCCCAGTCTGTCCAGTCCCTATTTTAGTGTCTCGCAAACCAAGGGACTGGACAGCAAAAGGCTCACTCTCAGGGATATGAGCCGGGAGAATCGCCGGACGATTTGAAGAAGCTCATTGGCGAATTGACCGTGCAGAACGAAATACTAAAAAAAGTCTCGGGGCTGCTGAGGAGATAAAGACGACACGAGATGGGTGGAACTGGCGCATCAGTTGTGTCGGCCTCACGGCCCCTAGCAAAAGCCAGGTGGCCACCGCGATTGAACAGTGGCATGAACAAGATGATACGCTGGGCCATCGCAAACTGGCGGTCCTGCTCAAGACGGGGAAAAATCGGGTCAAGCGGGTGATGAAGAAATATGGCATCGCAGCTCGTCGCAAAAAGAAGCGCTATATCTATCCAGGCAAAGCCAGCAGTATTGCCCCAAACTTACTGCGTGATCCACACACGCCGGCAGATCAGGAGGTGATGTTCTCCGATATCTTTGAAATCCACCTGGCGGATCGTACGAAAGTGTGTGCTGCTTTGCACTCTAGAAACGGATACGCCATTGCCTCTCGCTGGCGTTTGATTATCAGATGCGTGCGGATCTGGTGGTGTCCACGATCGAGCTTGTTGAGTTCTCGGTTCCTGGCACTATCTTTCATTCGGATCAAGGCAGCCAATATGGAGCGGAGCAGACGCGAACGGCGCTCTTGACGAAAGGCTTCATACGTTCGATGAGCCGAGCAGGAACGCCCACCGATAATGGCTACGCCGAGCGGTTTGTGGGCCTGTTCAAGCTCGCCGTAGCCGAACGCCGGTCCTATCGCACACTGGGAGAGTTTCTGCGGGAAGCCGAGCGCTGGATCAATTTTTATAACCAGCTGCGGCCACATGAGGGCTTGGATCAGCAATCGCCTGATCAATATGCTAGAGGTCATGGTCTCCCAACGGCCCCTTATTTGCCCTTATTTTAATGTTCAGTCTTTCGGGTACTTGACATTTTTCTGTTTTCGATAAAAGTAGAAAAATGCCACACATACTATTAAAAATGCTCCTATTCCAACAAGAGACAACTTTTTAATGATGAGCCCGTCCACTATCATAATTATCCCGGTGGTCAAGAAGGACAAAGCAAATATCAGAAGAAAAAGTCTCCAGCTAGGTTCCATGTTCTTCCCTTTCGGTTGTTCCTGTTTCTTCACAGTATTTTCTACACGTCTCTCTTATCTTACACGATGGGAAAGTGGAAGACAATGTATCTTCCACTTTCCATAGCAGAGCCGTCAGCGTACTTTTACAGACAAGCTCTGATTGCTTCTAAACCCTGTATAATTGTGGTAACGCCAGCAATCACGACAAAAGCGTAAAGGAAAGAAATGGCCAGGCCAATAGCAATCCCTGTGCCCGCTGTAATTGGTCCAGATAAGAAAGCTACTACAGCTGCTGGAAGTCCAAACAGGGTTGCGCTATATATCAGCGCTGCGGCTGTAACAACCTCAAACACATTAATAGGCACGGAGAGCCAGCAAGGAAGAGAGAATGTCCCGCTCGGATCCACCTGATTGACCGGATCATCTCCCACATACACATATCGGTTGAGCGAATCAGGATTGCCCAAGCTGCTTGCCGCCGGGTCTTGCTGTGTCCATCTCCCTAATGCCGGGTTATAGTAACGCGTGCCGAACTTGACCAGGCCCGTACTGCTCTCAAAGTAGCCTCCCGCATATTGAAACGGATTGGGCTGCGGCGTGGTTTCATTGAGAATGACGCCGTACGGGTCGTAGTCGTAGGCGTTGACTTCACTGCTGCTGCTATTGGTCAGCCCGACGATGGAACCCAGGCCGTCAAAGAGGTAGTAGTCCTTACTGCCGTTGGGCAAGCGTTCGTTCACTAACAGGCCACAGCTACAACGGGTGTAGTAGGTGGTGCCGCTGGTGTCTGACTGGTTGCTCGGCCCCAGCCCGCTATAGGTGTAGCTGTTGCTGCCAATGGCCGTCGTCTGGTTCTTGTCATTGTAGGTAAAGGAGGGACCGTTGGACATGCCGGTGTTATCGACCACGCCCGTCTCATTACCATTGGCATCATAATGGTAGCTACTCGTGTGAGGAAGGACTGGTTGCTAACACTGCTCTTCCAGGAGTCGCCTCAGCCCCTGCGCGTCCTCCGGTGAAACCGTTTGTGCGTGTGGAGCAACAAGGAATGCAATCACTCTCACCACTCTCCCCAACCACGTTTGTCGCCTCGTCCTAACCTTCATGTGCACCATGGTGCCATCGGAAGTGGACTTGAAGATCCACTTCCATCTGGTTACATCCACTCCCCTGGTCACTTCGAATGCAAAGACGGTTGGTCGTTGATACTCAATGACCTCGATGGTGGCTTCTAAAGGACGACCGCTCGCTCCAGCGCTTTGCCGGAATTTCGTTCCCACCCCCATCGCTCCTTCGGTTAGCTGGCGTACCTCGGGGGTCGAAGCCGTGATTAATCGCTGCATGAATGTCACGTTCGCCACACAATCAAAGAGGACCTCTATTGGCCGATTGACCATCGTGCTTGACTGAAAGGCCATGCGCCTGCTCCCTTCTGTTGGCAGAGGTTCGCGCAAGTCCTTAGGACTCACACTGATCCTCTATATAGGTCTTGAGTTCCTGCATGTACTGGGGCGAACCAGTTCTTGTGTTTTTGGTGGCCAAAGACGCAACCAACGTCACCAGTTTGATCCACCATCCTCGTGCTTTCGACCTAAACCTAAACATAACCATCGTACCCTCAGAAACGGGCTGGAAGACCCACTTTGTCTCGGATGTTCCAATTTCTACCGTTTGTTTGACCGCAAAGACGGTTGGTCGTTGATACTCAATGACCTCGATGGTGGCTTCTAAAGGATGGCCCCACGATTCATTGCTTTGCTTAAACCTCGTTCCTACTCCTAACGCTCCCTCGGTCACCTGACGTATCTCGGGTCTATGCGATTCATGACGTATGGCATGATCTTGACCCTCACGCATCACGACATATTCTTCTGTATGAAAAGGGGCGATCCATCGCTGCAGAAAAGCCTTACTCGTGACACAGTCAAAGACCGTCTCTCTCGGCTGGCGGATCAGCATGCTTGTCTGAGCTCTCATGCGCAATGTTCCTTTCTCTTTTCACCAATGAACGCTTCCTTCGCTCCTTCCCTTGCTTGAGAACCCCACTTGTGTACCGGGCTCCGAAGAAGTCAGATGCCTGATGAAGCGCGCAAAGCTCTGTCCTTGTCCAAGCAGATCCTGTAGATCTCTTTTGACATGGAAACTACATGACCGTATGACACATGCTCATGTCAATAGAGTTCAGAAGTAGCCTCCTGCATATTGCCACAGATTGGCAACCCCGGTGGTTTCATTGAGGATGACACCGTAGGGGTCGTAGTCATAGGCGTTGGCCTCGCTGTCCAGGTGCTCTTCTTACCAAGCTATTCGCCTGACTTTTTTCCTCTCGAAGAAACCTTCTCCAAGCTCAAGATCTTTCTGAGGCAAGCGAGAGCCAGAACGCATGAAATACTTCAAGAAGCCATCGGTCAATCCTTGCTCACGCTCACTTCCCAGGATGCACGTGGCGGGTTCGAGCACTAATGCCGTTTCATGATGAAGATGATATGTTATCACGCTACTCGGTGGCGCCAATAGGACAATCTTCTCGTGCTATCATATCCTTTCCTCAGTGAAAGAGTATAAGGTTACCTATCTGCTCAGTAGAAAGGAAAAAAGTAGACTCAATCTTTTGGCACACCTCTCTCAGTAGTCTTTGATCGAGTGAGAAGAATAAGCATAATACTAGTTAGCAATGCTAGTATTCCTGTGATGATAAAAATTCTTCCCGTAATATTTTGACCTCGATCTACATAAAACCCAAATAGGATCGCCGAAACTCCATAAATAAGGAAGACGACGATGTACAGAATGCGTGCTGCTATCGGGAATCGTATCATAGCTTCCTCTTTCTTGTTGAGGCCAATCGGCCTCGTAGTGAATCTACTCGCTTATTAAATTAAATAGAATATCCGTTGTCACCCTTCGAAGAGAGCTATGAGAAGTAACCTTTAATTTAATAAATGTGTCAATAAATAAGAGCTCGTGATCAGGGCAATCGCATCTAATTAACGCCAGCCAGAACTTTCAAGAGATACTCATTACTCCAACCAGCCTTGAGACGTTTGGCTTTGATCCCCATTTTGGCGGTCTTCTCGTGTCGAAGAAGATTCCAGACTGTTGAAAAAGGCAAGAAAACCCCATCAAATAACTCTTGCTCGCAACAACCTGAGCGTGAATGACGAGTTTATTGCGAGATAAACTCATCCGCACAGGAGCTTTTCAACAAGCTGGATTGCCGTCAGGTGATACCTCACCGGCATCCTATGCTACCATACACCCGTTTCTGGTGGTACGATATAGGTACTGACCCTCTCCCATCTAATGGGAGGTTCTTGTTCCTACCCCAACGCTTCTAGCCTACCTCTTCGGTAGATTAGCTCTTGTTGGTTCGTCACAAAACTTTTAGGCAGACGCGCTCTGGCGCCGGTGATGCCGACGCTTCGGGGCAAGACCTGCCCCTCATTCGCACGTTGGTATAATCGCTCTAGTGCTGCCCGCAGGCGCAGGTCCGCACCCTCCCAATACGCATGGTATTGGGCACTAGAGGGAAGGTAGTCTGGTGGATCAAGGTAGGCTGCCAGGAATGCTGAGTAGAGATCACGCTGCACAGGACCTACGCCGCAAGAACATATATGAAACCTTTGACTGAGAGGCTTCTTAGCATACGTCCGGCAACCGTGACAATATTGGGACAGTTTAGTGGTGCGCGTGGGGAACTCGTGTAGGGTGCCGCCAGTCTTTGCAACTGTGCGTCTCAGGTGGTCTATGAACATCCCTGGGGCACGTAGGCCCACGCTCTTGCCAAATCGTTTCTGCCAGCCTCGATAAGAAACTTTCTCGATACGAATGTCGTTACCGACACGGATAACCTCATTCACAAGCCGTCCATGCAGGCTCTTGCGATGAGCGGCAAGCTTGCGTCCCTGATGTGCCAGTCTTCGTCTCGTGGCGAGATAGCCCTTGCTGTTCTTCCAGGTGAGGCGGCGCTTGCCATGCTTCTTGATGCGCCCTTTTTCGTCGTAGTTCTGCGCGTTGTTGGCGCGGCGCTGGCGGTCCAGCTTGCGCTCTAAGCGCCGTTTCTTACGGGCATCGGGCCGCAGTTCCTCGCACAAGGGCACAAGCCGTGCTTCACCCTCACGTGGGACAATAGCAATAGTCGAGGGTCCCAGGTCCAACCCGATCACATCCTGCCCTGGCGTGTTTTTCTTCTTCTGATAAGGCATGCCCTCTAAGACGAGTTGGACGTAGTAGCGATAGCCCTGGCAATCAGCTCCTTGTGCTTTCGGGCTAGAGGCTTTGCGTCGGACCAACCGAGAGCACTTGATACGGTGGTCGAGTCCATATTTCACCACCGGGTCATTCCAATCGATCAGAGCTGGAATGCGGTCCCTGCCCCAGACCAGCCAGCCCTGGTTGCCTTCTTCGGGAGGTTGCAGGACAAAGCGCAACCCGGTATTGTTGCGCTTGCCCTCGATGCTATCCAGGCCGCGCCCCTTGCTGCGAAAGCGCACCTTTTTCGCCTTGCCGAGGCACACCCGATTGACGGCCTGGTAGGCGCGGGTCGCCAGTGTCTGAGCGGTGACGGCATCGATGTGGTCGGCAATCCAGGTACAATTGGCGTGCTTTGCGTAATCGTGTAGGGCATATTCGGAGAAACCGTACTCCTGTCGCAGGTGGGAGAATGCAGCCGCACGTTCCCGCTTCTGTGTCTTTGGGATGGCACGTGCTGCTTGCCATGCAGGATCAGCCCACATGCGATGCAGACGCGCAAGGGCTTCACCCAACAGCGCATTGTAGAGCGCGCGTGCTGCCTCAAAGTGTGCCTGCAGGCACCTGGCTTGACCTTCTGTCACGGCCAGCGGCAATTCGAGCAGGAAGGTGGGCGTCTTGCTCCTTTTCATGCGGCTATGCTCTCCTTTCAAGCCTGGGGGTCTCTTGTCAGCATGCCTGCGCGATAGGCGCATAGAAAGACCTTGCTTGCTTGCACTTGTCATCCTGGTAGAAGACTTGTGCGGACGGGTATCAGCATGCTATAATGAAGGCATGGTGACACCTGTCATCGCGCGCCGGTTCCTCTCAACGAACAAGCATACTGCCAGAGGAACTGTTTGGAAGACGGTAGGGCGTGCAAGTTTTCCAGGCTCGGCACGTCCTACCCTTTCTGCTGTTACGTTTCACTATGCAGACATACTACAAACGTACCTTCAAGCCTTCAATATCTTTCGTCGTTATGGTTCTATGGAGCGCCTGGCTCAGCGCTTCACAAATAGCTCGTGCTGACTTGGCCGCTATCACTTCTCCCGCCTCGGCTTTACTGACGGTTTGATTATTCAAGCCCGCGCGGCGTGCTAAATCGGCCTGTGACCAGGTCAGTAATTCCCGGTACTCTCGTAACGTCATACGTCACCCCAAATTAAGACAGAATATGTTGGTAACAGTATAACGTTAGAATGTACCATAGTCAATCGATGAGGATACAAAGTGATGCATCCTGCAACATTATAACACTATAATAAGTCATATTCAACTGGTAACAGCACGAAAATACTACAAGATCGTATGATCTTATAGCGATATATGAAAAGGTCGTAATTGGCTTTCTTTCCTAGAACGAAGAAAAAAAGTGGAAAGACCATTCTTCCTCTATTCACGCAAGAATGGTAAATTGACAAGAACCAGGCGAAGGACTTATGCTTTGTGTATGGCGATATGGTCTCAGCCAGTCAAGGGAACCATAACAACGTCTTACTATGATGAAGGAGTTTTGAATGCCCGAAGAGCCGAAGGTTTCAGCGGCACCTATTGAAGAAGCAACGGGGAATCCGGTATCAGAAGATGTGGCTTCTTCTGAGGAAGCCAGGGGGAATGCCATATCGGAAGATTTTGAGGCAGGAGTACTAGCTCAGTTGGATAGCCTCTACCGCACAGCTCTGCGCCTGACGCGCAACCAGCAAGAAGCCGAGGATCTGGTCCAGGAAACCATGCTCAAGGCATTTCGTTTCGCCAACAGCTATCACCCCGGCACGAACCTGAGAGCATGGCTCTTCCGGATTTTGAACACTTCTGCGATCAACCGCTATCGAAAGCAGGCTACCCATCCTGCAACGACATCACTGCCGGAGGGGGAGGACTTTTATCTGTATAATCGCATCCGAGATATGAGTGGCCAGGAACTGAGCGCAGGGGCCGAGGAAGAGGTATTGAGTAAGTACCTGGACGACGATGTCTACAAGGCCTTAAACGACCTGCCTCTGAACTTCCGCATGCCAATTATCCTGGCCGACATTGAGGGGTTGTCCTACAAAGAAATCGCCCAGGCACTGCAAATTCCAATCGGAACAGTTATGAGCCGTATCTCTCGCGCCCGCCGCCAATTACAGAAATCACTGTGGCAATATGCGAGAGATAAGGGGTACGTTCCTGTACAGGCATCTGATCAAGCCGATGAGAAAGAGAAATAAACTCTTAGATGATGTGCCCGTCCATCAGACGCATTGTCTCGCTGCCACTACGTGTAATGCGCACATCAACACTGCGCCGATCTAAAGCATTCTCAGAACGCCTCACTAAGCCCTTGCGTTGCAAACGAGCAATGGCCTTTGTTGCCGCGGCTGAGCTCACGCTTAGGGCAGAGGCCAACTCTCCTACAGACCAATGTTCGCGACGTGACAAGATAGTAAGTACCTCTAGTTGACGTGGGGTAATCGTGGTAGTATCCCGGCTTGCTATGGTCATGGACTTCATCTCCTGCAAGAATACAATCTTCGAACAACACTTTATCCTGCAAGTAAATGCTGCAAGATTCAGTTTACAAGATGGTTCATAGGAGGAAGTCGGGTAACATTTTCTAGCAAATCGCCAAATTTTGCTAACAAAAACGCCAGCAGGTCTCTTTGACTCTACGGTAAATCAGTTTGTCTCGACCGCATTCATTGCCTGATTTGTCTTTTGACACTTGAGGGTAAAGGCAAAGATGCTTCCCTTCCCGGGCGCGCCGGAACTCTCCACCCAGATACGCCCTCCCATAGCCTCGATCAAACGCTTACTGATATACAGCCCTAAACCGGTGCCTCGCGCTGGACTGTTCATGTCACGTTCGAGCCGTACAAAGCGTTCAAAAAGGCGCTCTTGATCGGCTGCTGGAACGCCTAATCCAAAGTCACGCACGCGCAGCGTCACATCCTCACCGCATGTCACTGCGGAAATATCCACGCTGGTACCTGCCGGCGAATATTTAATGGCATTGCCCACCAGGTTCAGCAAAACCTGGCGCAAGCGTAATTCATCGGCCACGACCATGATATGCGCGGGCACATTCACCTGGATATGCCGATTTTCACGCTGCATTATTGCTTCCAGAATCTCCACGATATACATGACTGAGCTTGCAAGTGATACCGTGCAGAGACTAACTTGCTCAACATCAGTCTCCACGCGGCTGGCATCCATGATATTGCCTACCAGCAGCACCAACTCGTCGCTGCTGCGCTGGGCCTTTGCAAGAAAGGATGAACGCTCCTCGGCTGAAAGGCTGGCATTATATTGCTCCAACAGATCGATATAGCCCTGTACAGCCGTGAGAGGGGTGCGCAGTTCATGCGATGCGGTCATGATAAACTGGTCTTTTAGGCGGTCTAGCTCTTTCTGACGCTCATATGCCGCACGCAGGGCGATAGTAATCTGTGCATTTTCCATAGCAGCGGCACATTGGTTTGCAAACATACCTAGAACTCGCATCTCTTCTTGAGAGAAGAGATGCGGGCGTGGGTAGGTCAGCACAAGCATACCATGGTGCCGCTGTCCCTGAGTCAAGGGAATCCACGCGAAAGGGAAACGAGGTGTTTGCGGCAGACAGGGAGGAACATCTGCTGATGGACCTTTCCACGACCCAGAGCTACTCCCTTCATAAAACCAGGCCGTCCAGTCGCGTGCCTGGAGCGATGTTAAACGCTCAAGAGTGGTCAAGCGTGGGCCTGAGCCCAGGTGTATTACATGCCGCAGTATCTGATCACCTTCATCATGCAGCCACACCTCTGCACCAGCCATGACGGCCCCAGCGGCAATCGTCGCATACGCAACGGCGACTTCTTCGATGCTCTGGTATGCTTTCTCCAGTGTTGCGCTGGCGCTGTACAGGGTATTGAGGGTTGCCACGTGCCGACTTGCCTGTACATACAAGCGCGCGGTCTCCAGCACGGGAGAGAAACGCGAGGTAATGAGATCTATGGCTTCGAAATCAGGACCCGCGTATGGTTCGCGATCTCCACGTTGACCCAACACCAGTATACCGATCATCTTGCCCTGTGTTCGAACGGGAGCCACTAGTGGATCAGGGTCCGCAGGGAATGTCGTTGCCAGGAACCTGGAAAGGCCTGATGGCTGATCTGTATCAGCTTTAGAGGCTTCACTGAGCAAGAGCGGGCGCTTCGCGTTTGCAATATTTTCTATAACAGGGACCTGCGCCCGTAACCAGTCAGAATGCAGCAAAGGAGAAGCATGCTGATGCGCTTGCGCGGTTTCACTAGTAGATTTGTCTATGTGCAAAAGTTGCTGTACCAGGCGCCTGCGGTTCGTATCGTTCGGATTATCTTCTCTGAGGACTGGGGAGAGGCGATAGTAGCCTGTATCCTCGTCCAGGACAAACAGGCAAACCTCCTGCGTCTCGAACGCATTGACAGCGGCCATCGTCAGCAATGCTGACGCTTCGTCAAGGTCGAATGGTTCGCGAGTTAACAGATCAGGTTTCTCGATGAGACGGCGATAGTGCACAATTTCACTGAAGAAAAGGCGTTCAGTGATCACGTGTGCTAACCACCAGGCACATGGCCCCAGTGTCAACAGGGCGCTGGCAATGAAAATGGTACGTGCTGTCGTGTTGCCAGACCAAATGAGATTACCCAGCATCACCACCAGGTAGCCGAGCACTGCCAGGGCAACACCGCCGGTTATCCAGGCTACGGCACGGCGAATATATCTATCGAAAACAAGAATCTGGTAACGCAGAATCGAGTAGCCGAGCGCTAAGGGCAACAGAACTGCTGTGAGTGTACTTATCTGGCTGTTAACCATTAATTGCAGTGGTAAATTAAATAAAATAGGGAGCAAAGTAAGGAATAAGAAAGGTGCAAACGCTAGAATGACGCCAATCACAAAAAGGCGTAGCTGCTGACGTTCACGTAGCGAGGAAGCCTGGCGATACGAGATAATGATAGTAATCAAAATGCAAGTTAGTGCCAATAGATAATAGCCATAATCGAGGGTATTCAACCAATCTGGCAGTGGCAAAGGGCGCAAATATAGAGGAATAGCGTACAGCGCTGCCATAACACTCATTAGGGTCAGTACAACCAGGTACCCGCGCAACAGCAGGATGGAATGATATCGCTGTCTAGAAGGAAACACATTTTCTCTATCTATTGACTCTGCCTCTAATTGCGAAGGCAATGAAAGATAGTTTTTGGGAAAGAGCAGCAATAAGGCCGAAAACAAAGACAGAGATAGCGCACCACTAGCGGTACTAATAGTGGAGAACAGCGGATCATTCGACGCGGCAGTCGTTTGTACAACGAACGTAACCATCATTGTGAAGGAGAAGCTAAAGAGGAGTGAGGCCACAAAACGGCTGCGTGCATAAAGCCAGACCAGAATACCGACAGCGAGAAACATCAACGCTACCAAAGCAGAGAAGCCAAAACGCAACCAAGATAGAAAAAGGGAGGAAGAATTGATCACAATGTGTGGGAAGAATCGCAGTCCATCCACCGTCAACAACAGGAAATAGATTACTACTGCTGGCAGGATTACAAGGAGACGCCCGGTTCTGATACGTGCCCAGGACAAATATTGCATTTAGTTTCCTCCCGAGCAATTGAAGCGAAGCTTCAACTCTTCCCCGCCACATACTTTCAAGTCTGTCACTCAAGCCCTGTTAAAATACGCAGTGCTGAAGAAACAGGTCTTTGCGATGCAAACTCATTTAAGCGGTCGCGGGCACGCTCACGATAGAGCAGACAAATACCCCAGGTTGTAAGTATACCTTCCCTCAGCACGCCCAGATACTCAGTTCTTTCTTCATCAGAAAGTTCAGATGATCTCTGCAGGAAATCATACAAACTCGCTGCCATCACACCTCGCCTCTTCGCTATTTCTGCTGCAGCGAGCACGATAGGCAATGTTTTTTTCCCGCGCACCAGGTCTGATTTCGTACTCCTGGAAGTGGCTCCCGCATCTTCAGGTAATATGGAAGGGATTACATCTTGCAATAGATAATACAAGTCATGAGAGTCATTGTCAAGTTGCGCCGCGATACCAAGCAGCAGGCCAAATTCTGCAAACTGCTCGCACAATACAGTATCAGCGCCAGCGCACTGCGCCCCTAGCCTGCAGGCCAGGCGCAGCAGCCCTCCAGCCTTGACTGCTGCGATGTCTATGCACTCCTCACGAGTGAAGTCTAGAACCGATCGCTGCTCTGCCAACAAATCGCGATGTTGACCAGAAGTAATACCAAGGGCAGATTCCTGGAGCGTATTGAGCAGGCGCAGGATATGTGCAGGTTCGATACCTAGTTCTGATAAGGAGAGTAGAGCCTGCTGCGCCAGGGTCAAGAGCGCTGTTGTGACGTTCAGGACACGTGCTAATCCCAGTTCTTGCACAATCAGTGTCTGATCATCGTCTTCGATATCATCAAGCAGATCAAGAGCAGCGACAAAACATTCAACGGAAACAGCCACACTGCTTGCGTACACGGGATCAATATCGGGAGAAATATGCTGTGCAACCAGCAAGGTGAGTAGCGGCCAGATACCTGCGGGATGAGAGGTTTGAGGGGAATTAACATCGACAAGAGATTTACAAAGTAGCTTGCCCTCCTCCTGAAAAGCACGGACAACATCAGCATACAGTGCAGGATGGACTATTCTCAAAAGAAAGTTCAGCCGCTCACGAAGCATTTGCTGTTGAGCGGCGAACAGATTTATCGGAGGCCGAGCGTCGTTACTCATTTCAGAAGTCGTTGTGCATCTCTCGAGGTCGCATTACCAACCATGTAGGAAATCTCAAGGAAACGCATAACAGTTAACGCCACCACCAGAGTGAAGGTCCTATAGGTTCATCCATAGCCAAATGCGGTACCAGCCGTGACACTATCTTAGCGACCCTCGGCGAAAAGCCTTCGTGTATAATTACACCATGAGGGTCACATGCCAGTTCTTTACGCAACGCTTCGTCCGTGGAGACACGATGGACAAAGTCCTGGATCTGCTGCTCTTCCATGCAGGTGCGGTCCTTTCTTTCCAGGGTTGTTGAGTAAATACCAACGAACCCAGACTACTTGTTATACAAGAAACTTCGTCATGCTTGCTACTACTCAAAAAATGGAATAACACTGTGGCCAGGGGATAGAATAAAAGAACACTACGAGTCCGAACGCGCAATCAAGCTGACTTCAAGCATACGAGCAGGCAACCACTTGTCATTATTATACACAAGAGTAGAGAAAAATGCAAGAGCTTACGCCTGGCAGTTGAAAGTGAAGTTGTTGTCGTGGCAGCAATCAAGCGGTAGATCGTGTCGTGCAGCTTGAGGAGATCTTTACCAAAGCGCGGCGAAAGGCCTGGGCTTCAGCCCTATGGACGTAAGCTACGCCTCCCGCAGGCGGAACTTGCCTCTCCTGCATTTCCACCTGCACTGTTCGCGAAAAGAATGGATAGATAGTTCTCTTGCACATGGACAATGCAAGAGTGTTTGGGCGAATGCCGGATAAATCTTTCTTTTTCCGCTTCGTGTTCTTTCCCAAAGAATGTCTCTGTAGTTCTTTGGGCTACTGCTTCGACGTGACTTTTGCCCTCACGGAAAAAAAGAAGGACAGCCGTATCTTGTGAGAGGCTGTCCTTCGCAAACTACAGGCGAAAGTTACTCGCCGCCACCTCCGCCGCCAGCGACGCCTTCGACGCTAACGGTTTCGCCGACGCTTTTCTCAATGGCTGCGAGTTCAGCCTCTGAACCTTGAATGATTGGCCCTTTGAACCAGAAGCGTGCGCTGACCAGCCACCAGACCGTGACAATCACGAGCACGCCCAGCACTACCACAGGCGTGTAGTTGAAGTTACTTGCAGTAATGGGTGTGGCCGTAGGCAGCATAAACAGCACCGAAATGAAGGCAACCCAAATCACAGCGATCCAGCCAATCGGCGCGCTCCAGGCTCCCAGTTGCCATGGTCCAGTCTTGAAGTCAGATGCAAACTGGCGCAGGAAAATTGGTATCGCGTACGCGATATACAGGCCGATGACGGCAATAGAAGTGACCGCCACGTAAGCCACAAAGTCTACTACCGTAGGGACAGCCAGAATAAAAGAACACACTACAGCCAGGAGGATGGCGTTACGCGGTGTGCGACCCCTGTTCAGCCTATGCCATAGATTGTGTCCAGGCACAGCACCGTCACGTGAGAAGGCATAGATCATACGTGAGTTCGACGTGACCGAGGACATACTGCAGAAAAACTGCGCAACAAATATCACGGCGAACAAGAGGGTTCCCAGTAAAAAGCCGATACGGCTTTCCAGGATGTACAGCACTGGATTGACAAAGCTAAAAGATGCAGCCAGGTCGGGAGCAGCCGCTAACAGACCCATCAGCAAAGCATAGCCAGCAACAGCGGACACCACCACTGACATCACTACACCCCAGGGCGCGCGCGTCGCTGCACCAATCGTCTCCTCGGTCATATGGGCTGAAGCATCATAGCCTGTGTAGGTGTACTGCGCCAGCAGCAGACTCAAGAGGAAGGCATACCAGATCGGGAAGCCGGTCAGGTTGAAAACTGAATTAACCGAGAATAGTGTGCCAGCACTATTCAGCCCGTGAACAGCAGAGCCTGTCACCTGTACAGCAGGTGACACTCCTCCAGCGCCCGGATTGAACTGCTGCGCGGCAATCGTCGCCCCTACTACTCCAACGACAATCAGAATCACGCCAACAATGTGCCACCAGACACTGATATCATTCAGGAGAGCCACAAGGCGCACGCCAAATATATTGAGCATGGCAACCAAAGCCAGGATGATGGCGTAGAGCAGCAGGGTCGTCCATTGGGTTGCAGGGTCAATGCCAGCGACACTGCCGGGAGTTGCGGCAACACCAGGGAACCAGGCATGCAGCAACACGTCAAGGGTAACGGCAGCGCCATAAGCGATACCTGCGGTAATACCGATCTGACCGATCAGGTTAAACCAGCCGGTATACCAGCCCCAGGCAGGCCCACCACGGCCACGGAAGCCGAGCTTGGAAGACCAGTAATAGAGGCCGCCGGCGGTCGGGTACGCGGAGGCCAGTTCGGCCATGCCCAGCGCGACGATGACCACGAAGACGGTGATGAGCGGCCAGCCAATTGAGGCGGCAGCAAAACCTGATGTCGAAGGAATCAGGTAAAAGAGGGTAACGCATCCACTCAGGATCGAGATGATGGTGAAAGAGATCGCGAAGTTGGAGAAGCCACCCATAGCGCGAAAGAGTTCCTGCGCATAGCCCAGGCCGTGCAGGCGTTTCATATCTTGCGCGATGAGTTCTTCTTTGGATGAAGGTTTCGATGCGCTCAAGAAGCACCTCCCAATGAATAAAATGGTGTGAGGTAAAAATACGAAAGTAACGTCATTACACAGAACGATTAAGTTGACCTAAGGGATGCTCAACCTCCCTTCTTTACCAGGGTAGTAACTTCATCAAGGAACTTCAATGCAAAGAGAATACCACAAATAGGAATATATTTCGTGTACAATATTCCTATTTTGAGGGTATCTATAGTGTGCAATATCCCTATTTTGTAGTAAGTTGAGCTTTTCGTCAAGCCCCTGTGAGCCATTTGGCTAGTAATCAGGTAAGAGAGGGTACCTTGTAGCCCGGCAAAATGCTGTCAATGTACGCAAGATAATTGACTAAAACACAAGATATCGTTACAATCAAGGCGGTCGGCATCATCCAGACCGGAGGAGAGAACTGAAGATGACAGATGGTCCAATACAGATCGACCCTGTTAAAGCTAATCCTTATATGCTGCTTGAGCCTGATGAGTTGGGGGTGCTGGGTAGTACACGGTGGGTAGTGGAACAGGCAAAGCATGTCCAGATCAACAGAGATCATGTGAGGGACGCGTGCGCTACATTCCTGAAGAGATATAGCCCTGCAACAGAAACCACATGGTATGAACGCTTCCATTTTTATGATGGGACCGAGCGTACCGTCAACTGGCTGCTGGTACTGGATGCATTGAATTTCTGCTTCTGGGCGGAAAAAGGTCAGCCGCGCTGGCGCATTGACTACCATGGAGAGATCCTGGATGGGTATTGGGCAGAAGCCGCTGCATTGACAGGGGCTGTGGAAGAGGGTATTGCACTATGGGATGCCGGGTACCTCAGTACTATGAGCCGTGAAGACCTGGCGTACATTTTTCGCGGTGTCCAGTCAGCAGATGGCGCTGCTGAAGAGATGATCCCACTTTTCGAGCAACGCCTGGAACATGTGCATGAAGTAGGGCGGGTTCTGCTGGAACGCTATGATGGCCAGTTTGCGCACGCAGTTAAGCAGGCGGAAGGCAGCGCGGTCAAGTTGACGCTGCTGCTGGCACAGGATTTTTCTTCATTCCGCGATGTTGCCCGCTACCGGGGCCGCGAGGTACGTTTCTTCAAACGAGCTCAAATATGTGTTGCCGATCTGCATGGTGCCTTTAGCGGCAGGTACTGGGGCACTTTTTCTGATCTCGACAAGCTTACTATCTTTGCGGATTATAAGTTGCCGCAAGTATTGCGGCACTATGGCCTGCTGGAATATCAGCACAGCCTGGCAGAGCGCGTCGATAAGCAAGAACTTCTGGCAGCCGGAGGAGAGGCGGAGGTGGAGCTGCGGGCTGCCACAATCTGGGCATGCGAGCTGCTACGGCGTGAGATGTCGGATGTAGCAGGCAGGGTAATTACTGCGGTTGAAATCGATCAACTGCTGTGGTATCTTGGTCAAAATGCTTCGGACATGCGACCATACCACCGTACACGAACAATATATTATTAATAGCGTATAAGCGTCTATGATGGTGAGGTTTATAGCAGGACATCTATGCAATTACGAACTCTACTGGCAGCGTTAGAAGAACCACCGGTGGCATTTTACAACGCCACCGGATTGAGCGAGCATAGCGAGATCAACGCGCTGGCGTATGATTCACGGAAAGTTATGCCCGGTGGGCTCTTCATCGCGGTACCCGGGAGCCATACCGATGGGCGCCGCTACCTGGCTGATGTGGCACAGCACGGAGCTGTAGTCGCGCTCGGCCCTCAAATTGAAACTTCCGACCCACCGCTACCATATATAGAGGTAGGGGATGTGCGTAGAGCGCTGGCAAATCTTGCCTGTGCTTTTTATGGGTATCCGGCCAATCAACTCTGCACGATCGGCGTCACCGGCACCGATGGCAAGACCACGACGTGCAATCTTATTAGCACACTGCTGGAAGTAGCAGGAAAGCAGAGTAGCTTGATGACGACGGCCAACTTTAAAATGTGCGGGCAAGAATGGGAGAATACAACCCGGCAGAGCACGCTGGAGGCGCTTGAGATCCAGCAATTCCTGCGACGCGTAGTTGATGCAGGTGTGACACATGCAGTGATCGAAGCAACTTCTCATGGGCTAGAGTTACAACGAACACGCGGGTGCGACTTTGATATCGGCGTTGTCACCAATATCACGCATGAACACCTGGATTTCCATGAGACAATCGAGAAGTACCGGCGTGCCAAGGCGCGGCTCTTTGAGATGCTCGACCCGGCTCGAGACAAGGGTCTGGGCATCCAGCCAGTCGCCATCCTCAATCGCGATGATGGGTCGTATGAGGTATTGAAGCCTTACTGTAAAGTTCCTATTCTCGACTACGGAATCGACCAGGCGGCAGCAGTACGAGCAGTGAACGTGCGACTTGACGCATATAGTACACGTTTTCGCACCATCCTGCCCGGTGCTGAAATCGATATTGAGACACAGCTGGTCGGTCATTTCAATGTCAGTAATTGCCTGGCTGCGATTGCGACGGTTTATAGTATGGGAGTGAAGGCACCGGATATTGCACATGGGTTGGCAGGCGTAACAGGTGTCAGCGGACGTATGGAGCGCATAGATGAAGGGCAACCATTTACGGTGATCGTTGATTATGCCCATACTCCTGATAGCCTGGAAAAGGTTCTTAACATGCTGCGGTCTCTTACTGCCGGTAAATTAATGGTAGTATTTGGCTCTGCCGGTGAACGAGATATACAAAAACGTCCTATTATGGGGCAAATTGCCGCTCAGAAGTCAGATTTTTTCGTTATTACTGATGAGGATCCGCGCGAAGAAGATCGCAGACAGATATTACATGCTATTGCCAGGGGTGCCCAGTCGGCAGGGAAATACGAGGGACGCGATTTTCTCTGCATCGCGGATAGAACGCAAGCAATTGCAACGGCATTTGCTCATGCGCGGGCAGGAGATACGGTCCTACTGGCAGGAAAGGGTCACGAGCAAAGTATTATTGTAGGAAGAGAGAAAATACCTTGGGATGATCGCCGGGTGGCTCGCGAACAGCTACGTTTATTATTTTGAGCGTTACTGTCAATACGGTTTTCACGTCTCAAGATGTGAGGCGGTGGAAGAGGTTGAACGAACCTTCTTGCGATATTAAAGAATAGGCCTTACGGGGGTTGTTATGGTTCCAGTCTGGTTGTTGCTAATTTTCATCACTTGTGCTTTTATCAGCCTGCTTTTAAGCTGGATAGGGAAGTTGTTATTTCCCAAGTTTCGCAGTGGTGAATTTAAACCTGGTCCCCATCGCTCCGATGTGCCTGCGCTTCCGGCGAGCGGACCAGAAATTAAAACGATAGAATTGCCGCTGGTAGGTGGTCCCGCGCTGACCATTGCTATCGTCGTCACCGGTATTGCAGCGGGCTACATTTTTAACCTTTCGCCCGATCAATGGAGGCTTTTGCTCATAGGCCTGGGAGCAACCGCCGGATATATGGTGGTTGGCTTTATCGATGACTGGTACAAGGTGCATAGTAATGAGGGTCTATCAGAACGGGCGAAATTTGGCGGAGTGCTTTTTGTCTCGATGGCAGCCGCCTTCCTCTACTGGTGGCTTTATCCCAGAGGTGGTAGAGAACCCTATTCTCCCTATACAGATATAACTGGACCACTGCTCAATAATCCTTTCGCCTGGCTGATCTTTTTGATGCTGTTGACCGGGCTGATAGGAAGCGTGACATCGCTCTCGGTTGATTTTAGCGATGGCCTTGACGGCCTGGCAGGTGGCCTGGTTTTCAGCGCTGCCCTGGCTTTTGGCATTATCGTTACAAGTTTTATCGATTCGAAGCATCCACAAGGTATCGTTTTAGAGATTTTATCGCTGCTGTGTGCCAGCGGTGTACTGGGATTCCTACCATGGAACTGGCCCTCTTCATGGGCGGCACGCCGTGGCAGCGCCAAACGACGCGCCAGAGTCTATATGGGAGACAGCGGCGCCCTGGCACTTGGCGGCATGCTGGCGATGATTGCCATTTTTTCACGCCAGGAATTCCTGCTGCTGCTGATTGGTATGGCGTTTGTGCTCGAGGGTCTCTCTGCCTTTATCTCGGCGCGAGTATTGACGCGTTTCTTCCGCAAGCAATTGCAACTGTTGCGTTTCTCCAGCCTGCGAGAGTTCGTGCCACACACCGAATTCCCCCTGCCGTTCCTGGCAACGCCACTGCACCATCACTTCGATTTGCTCGGGTGGGATCGCCGCCGCCTGGTGTATGGTGCCTGGGCTTTGGGAGCAGGTTTCGCAATATTAGGCGTGATGAGTGTCTTTGCACCGCCAACCTGGGGACGTTACCTGTTCCGCATCCTGATACTGATCCTGGCATGGATCATCTGGTCAAGTGGCTCGTGGTCACGACGCTATTTTGTGGGCAAGCATCCTGCTGAACGTACGCGCCGCAGGAGACTGGCACTTTACTACGGTTTCCCTTATTGCTTGATGGGGATGCGCCTGTATCACCTGGTGGAGATTATCGAGGCAAACGAAGACGTAATTGAGACACCTGCCGAGGAACTGGCCCTCTGGCAACGCATGAGCATTTATGATGCGCGCGCAATGCTTGGCCTGTACTGTTACCGCGCAGGCTACTACCCGGCAGCGCTTGCCCAGTGGACACGTATACCCGAAAGTAACCGCAAATTGCGCCCAAATATTGCACGATTGCTGGAAGAACTCGATGAGCGGCTCGCGCTGGAGAAACAGGAGACGCAACCGATGCGACGCGATCAGATTCTACAGCAACCGCCGCTTATTACCGGTCATCTGTCACCAGCCGATTTGCCTAATCCCCATGAACCAGTGAGCAGCAATGAAACGTTCGATAGTCATGCCAACAGCTGGATGACCCCCCCCCAGGTTCCCTTTGAAAGGCATGCAGACCGGCCTGCTGATGGCCATAGAGCACACCCGCAGTCAGAAGAACGGCAAGGGTCCTTCCCCGCATACACGAGCAGTGATGGGTATTTTACGCAGGAATGCAGGGACCAGGAAGCGGGTGAAATTGATGGGCTTAACGGACATTTAAGAGAAGATGGGCAGGTGCAGGAGTTGAAGCAATCCATTGTGAAACGGCATTGGCTTGGGCGCATGCTGCATTTAACTCCACTCGGCAAGGGCAAGTAGGCTTTAAGGTTATCTCCCTAAAATGACAGATCCCCTGCGTTCACATTGTAGGGAATGCGGATATCTTTTTTATTTTTTACAGATGTGTTATAGTTCATTTACCATACATTTAATGTTGTATTCAGTAGCTATTTCACGGTAGTTTTATGAGCATATACAGAAGGGGTCGAGATGCGTTTCTGCTTTATTGTTGAAGAGCAATATCGAAATGATCCTATGCCGATGGTCATTGCAGATCAGCTCCTCCAGTGGGGTCACGATGTCGACCTGTTGGAACCCCAGACGGCGGTCACATGTTTATCTGACCTGGCACAGCAAGGCTATGATGCGTATGTGTTGAAATCGCTGGCAGATGGGCCTGGACTCAGTATCTTAGAGGCGGCAGAGGCTGTCGGTATTCCCACTATCAACAACTCGCGTTCCATACGCCTCGTGCGAGATAAAGCGGTAGCAGCCGCTTTTGCACATGCACATGGCTTGCCCATTCCCCCTACATATTTTGTTGCTCACCCACGGCTACTCAAGCAGATTCCACCCGAGGAGTACCCGATAGTTGTCAAACCGAGCAACGGGAGTTCCTGCCAGGGCATTTATCGACTTGACAGCCCTGGGGACCTGGAGGCATTAGAGATTGCCGAAGCCAATGACAGTTTCTTCCTGGCACAGCGTTACGCAGAAAACACGGGCTTTGACATTAAAGTGTATGTCACCGGCCAAGAGGTCTATGCTGCCATTGCCAAGAAGTCGCCATTACATGCCGACGTGGAAGAACACTTTGTGCCATTAACCCCACGGGTCCGCAAACTGGTTCTGCAAGTTGGCAAACTCTTCGGGCTGGATATTTACGGAGTGGATGTTGTTGAAACCCCGCGGGGACCGGCAATACTGGATATCAATGACTTCCCTAGCTTCGGGCGAGTGCCGCGAGCAGTTGTGCGCGTCTCAGAGTATGTATTGCATGCGGCGAAGCGAGCTGAGATAGAACGAGCCACAAATATGGAACGGGCTCGACAGCGGCGAGAGGCACTTGAAGCCAAAAAAGCCAAGGCAGCAACAATACAAGACAGATTAGTAAAGATGGCAGGCAGCGAGAACGTGGAGAGCGGTCTTGCTGGCTGTAATCGGTAAGCAGATAAGAAGGAGTTTGTGAGCGCATGGACATCTGCCTCATCATGGACAATCCTGAGACACCACATCATCCCGTGATCGCTGTAGCGTTGAGACAACTCAGCGCTACCCATAATGTCCGGCTGCTAGACGTACGGACCCTTACAGGTGCCGAAGCTATTGCAGAGGAAGAGAAACATCCAATGGCCGACCTCTACCTGCTGAAATCACATGCTCCACAGGCCTTGGATGTTGCGCACGTCCTGGAACAGAAAGGGGCGCTGGTTATAAATAGTTGGGCTTCGTCAGTCGCCTGCCAGGATCGCGTGCTCATGGCACAACGCATGCACGAGGCGCACTTGCCGTGGCCTCAAACGTGGAGTTTCCCAACGCTGGAAGGGCTGCTTTCAGACCGCGACTTCCTGGCAAGCCTCTCCTTTCCGTTGATTATTAAAAGCCACTACAGCCACAGGGGCGACCTGGTAGACAAGGTGCGCACTATCGAGCAGTTACAGGCCCTGGCAGCAGAATGGAGCCAGGAGCCAGTCGTGTTACAAGAGTTCGCAGCCGGTGATGGATGGGATAACAAGTTATGGGTCATCGATCAACACATATTCGCGGCACGCCGGCATACCCCATTGGAAGTGAATGCCTCGAGGGAAGATTTTCCGATACCACCAGAGGAGTTGCCGCGCGATTGGGCGCATATTGCCCTGGAGATTGGGCGGGTTTTCGATATGCGGCTCTTCGGCGTTGATCTCCTGATAACCGGGCAAGGGCCGATAATTGTGGATGTCAATTCATTTCCAGGTTTTCGTGGCGTACCGGGGGCCGATGGCGCCCTGGTGGCCCTGGTGGAACGTATAGCGAAAGAGAGGAAGGCAATAGCATGAGCGCTCCAGATGGCCGTCTATCCATACTTGACCTTCCAGGCGTTGTGACACTGCTGTACGCACGTGCACATCGCCCTCTGTTACCTGGAGCGCAAAAGCCGCTGGGTCTGTTTGTGCGCTACCTGCGGCGCAAACCTGCGCGGGGCCTGGCGGTCATCTACAGCGTAGACGAGCTAGGACGCGGCGGCAAAGCACACGCGAGCGATCCCAATCGTTCGGTCAGCCTGACACTGGATGAGGAGGCGCTCGACGGCGCGCATATACGCTTCACAGAAGCGCAGGCGCGAGAGGCGCAGTTAGAAGTGCAGGCGACGGGCGTACTACGCGCTAATGACATCGGGCTCTCAGTCCAGGCCTTTCCGGCCGATGGGGGCCTGCCCGCACTGGCAGCGAGCTGCGATACCGTGCCGCATGGCTCTCTGTTCGGGGCTTTGCAGTTTGCTGCTCGAACACAACTGGGTGATGACGGCTGGCGGCTTATCTCTGCAAGTGCGATACCAGTGCGCTATAAACCCGCTAATCGCTGCGTCATTCGCTATCATCTCACAATGGAACACGCTACCGGTGAAGCCAGCATTCACAAAAACATGATGCTATTCGGGAAGGTGTATGCTGACCCGGAGCAGGCGCGCAGCGTGCAGGCTTTACAGCAGCGACTCTATGACGAGCAAGCCGGTAAGACCGGAGGGGCACCGTTCCTGCCGCGACCGCTGGGCATGATCGATGCGCTCGGGCTGACCTTTAATGAGGCCGTGCAACCTGCCAGTACAGAGGAGCAACTGGTGACAGGTCCGCGCGCGCTGCGGCCCCGAATGGAGCAGGGACGAGGTGGTGAGATCACGGAACTGGTCATCCCAGTTGAGCAGTTACAGCTTAGCGCAATCGCCCTGGCCAGGCTGCATTGCAGCACGGTACGTCCTGACGAAAATGCACCACGCACGGGAGCAAAAGAGGCGAAGCGCGCTCGCGAGCGGGCTGCGTTGATTGCTGGCGGTAATCTGGCGCAGGCGGAGGAGGTGCAGCAACTCGCGCAGCAGCTTGCCACACGCTTAGAGACACTTCAACCCGATGCCTATCGACCTGCACATGGTGGTTTTAAAGCCAGCCAGTTGCTCTTCCACAGTCATCGCGTGTTTGTGGTAGACTTTGATGGGTTTTGCCTGGCAGACCCGGCGCTGGATGTAGGCTACTTCCTGGCCTACCTGCGCCCAAGTGGACTCTGGTATCATCATCCCGGTATGATGCCATGGTTCCAGGCTGCAGCGGAGGTGTTTACGACTGCATACCGTCAGGCTATGCTCGAGCTCGGTGTCCCCCAGGATGCCGTTGACGGCATTTTGCAGCGTTCACGACTCTACGAAGCTGCACTCTTATTCAAAATTGCCACGCGGCGGGTCAATCGTCTCAATAGTCCACGGCCCAAAGAACTGGCAGCTATGCTTGAGGAGGTTGCAGCATGCTTATCAAACTGAAACCGGGAGGCATCCATGTTACCCAAATTTCTGTTCCGAAACTTAAAAGGTTATCGTTTGCTTGTTGTGATCGCCATCATAGTGACGGTCTTGCAGGTAGGCTGCACTATTGCCGCCGCTTTCCCACTCAAATTTATTCCGGGTAAGGTGACGAATGCGGGCAACGACCCGGCCTGCACCTTCCGGTTTCTCAATCCGATTCTCGATAAATTTGACATCCCCCTGTTTGACCCGTCGCTGGCTCCGTTGACTCCAAACGGACCAAATCAGACGCCGGGATTAACGCCGTGTCCTATTTCACCGTCTGATCCGAATCCCGTATTAGTCACCACCCATCATAGTACCAACGGTGTGATCGTGTTTTCGGTGTTGATGCTCATCATCTTCGGCACAATAGCCGCCGTACTGGCCTACCTGGACCTCTACCTCGCGGCCTATATCGCGCAAAATCTGACCGCCAGGCTGCGCAACCAGTTGTTCGAACACCTGCAACGATTATCGCTCGACTGGCACGGCAAGCATAAGAAGGGCGATCTTGTCCAGCGCATTACGGGCAATATCGCTGATATTGAGAAACTCGTCACCGATGGCATGGTAGACCTGCTGGCAGCCGTTTTGACCCTGGCAGCTATTGTGGCGGTCATGCTATTCCTTAGCTCGGCGTATACTGTCATTGCGCTGACAATTATGCCCGCGCTGTTCGTGATTACTCTGGGCTATACGAAGAGCATCAAGACCGCAACGAAGAGGGCGGCGAAAGCGACAGGCCAGGTTGCGGATGTGGCGACGGAAGATATCAACGCGCTCACCGTCATCAAGGTCTTCACCCGCGAGGAGAAGGAGGCGCTGCGCTTTGGTGATTACGTCGATAAGAACCGCCGGGCAGGACTGCGCGCGGGCAGCTTGCAGGCGCAATTCGCTCCTATCGTCGGCTTTCTGGTGTCCCTGGGTACTGCGGCGGTGATTGGTGTAGGTGGCTACGTCGCTGCCGGTAACCCCTTCAAACTTGGCTTCTTCACCATTCCAGCCGAGAGCGTGGATATCGGAACGCTGATCTTGTTCCTCATCTTCCTCGGTCTGCTCTACCAGCCTATGCGCGACCTTTCCAAGCTAACTGCCCTTTACGGCACCGCGACGTCTGGTGCGGAACGCATTCAGGAAGTGTTGGATCAGGCCCCCGAAGTGTTAGAGAGCCAGGCTCCTTATCATGGGCCAACCAAACTGCAGGGCGATATTCGCTTTGAGAACGTCATCTTTGGCTACACCCGTGAGCAAACTGTACTCAAAGGGATCAATCTGCATATTCCTGCCGGGAAGAAGGTTTCGCTCGTTGGTCTTTCAGGCGGCGGTAAAACAACGCTGGTCAAGCTCATCCCGCGCTTTTACGAAATTCAGCAGGGGGCGGTGAAGGTTGACGGGGTTGATAACCGCGCGTACCCGCTCACTGTCCTGCGCCAGAATGTGAGCATGGTCTTACAGGACTCGGTGCTGTTTGAGGGTACAGTGGCTGAAAATATTGCCATAGGCAAGCCGGGTGCGCCCCTGTATGAAGTGATCGAGGCGGCGAAAAAGGCCAACATACACGAAACCATCATCAGGGATCTCGGCGGATATGATGGTGAAATACGCGAACAGGGCAAGAATCTGTCGGGGGGCCAGCGCCAGCGTATGGCCATCGCCCGTGCCATCCTGCGCGATGCGCCCATCCTGATCCTGGATGAACCTACCGCCGCCCTGGATGTTGAATCCGAGTCCGAGGTGATGCACGCGCTGGAAAAATTGATTGTTGGACGCAC
>WNEZ01000273.1_pt1 | contig 73523 bp, 68 predicted proteins | sample 5400521 | NCBI WGS metagenome assembly WNEZ01 (sample SAMN13153339, study PRJNA577476) | soil metagenome | isolation source: 120 cm saprolite under Douglas fir tree site 2 hole 1 replicate 1 | place: USA:California | collected 2015-04-18
CGATAACTCTCGACCAGTGCCCAGTAGCCATGGCGCTTGCCATCCTTGTTGCGATAGCAGCGACGCAAGTACATGCATCGATCCTACGCATGGCTACTCCACTTTCAAGTGGGTTAGTCTTCACTACAAAGACTTTTTCTCAGGACACGCAATACTTCCTGAGGACTCGTACTGAGGATAGGAAGGATAAGAAATCTCTAGATTCGAATTACTCCGAAAATGTGCTCAAAAAATATTCAAATCACCTCAGGCTGCGGAAGGTAGGCTAGAAATCTTTCAAAAGAAATTGAAGAAGCTGAGTCCAATACACCAGACTTCGGGCTGGACCAACTGGACAACGAAAGGCTACGTACGGAAGCTGGGCGGGAGCAGGCACTGGTTGATCTTCAGAAGCTGCCGGAAACGCTTCGGTTCTACGCCGATTATTTCGAAAAGAGCCGTACTTGGTGGAGAGCGCTGGGGAGAATCACTCGAGAGTCGAAAGAAGAGCTGGAGAGGATTGTAAGAGGCCGACTTCAGATGGAAATTTACTGGCGCACGGGGAAACACTCTGACCTCCGGTACTCACATCTAGTGAATCTCGCGCGGAAGGTGGTAGGTAAAGACCCCATCGATGAGAAGGCGCTGCTGGCGCGTCGGAGAAGGCGTCAAAAGATCCGGTAATCCCAAGAATTGGTAACGGCACCCCTAAGAAAAACCTCTACGCCCGTAGGTAGTCTGCGCGGATGTATTTCAATACGCTCAGACCTGGGACCGAAACACGGTCGACAAAAGGGGGCACTGAATGTGGCGACTTGTTGAGTATCTGCTTCTTGCTGTGGCCCTCGCATTTCTCGCTCTTTTCGAATAGGTTTGCAGCGGGAATGGAGGGAACGTGGAGCAATACACGTTTGTGCGGCTGCATGCGCGGGAAGGGGCAGAGAGTGCGGTGGAGGAGGCTTTACGCGAGGTGACAGGGCCTACGCGCGAGGAGGCGGGCTGCTTGAGTTTCCACACGTTCCGGTCGGTGCGGGACCGGCGGCTGTTTTTTCATTCACTCGCGGTGGGTGGACGAGGGGGCATTTCAGGTGCATGCGGGATTGCCGCATACGTTGCGATTCCTAAAACGGGTGGATGCGCTGCTCGATCAGCCGCGTGATGTCGCGAGGACAGAGAGGATTGGGTGAAGGGCGAAAAGCAGACGAGGATTAGATTTTCGTTAGATTAAGGAGAAACTTCTTGGGAGCGGAGGGGTTTCGCAGAGTTGGGGGCAGGAAAGGTGGCACCCCATGGGAACAGTGTTCAGCGGCGCGGTGCTTTGAAAACTCGGGGGCGCGAGGGCACCACTACTGGTGTGGTGTGTGGCAAGAAGGTACACCAGAGGTCGCGGAAATTGCGAAACGAAGAGCCGCAACTGCCCACAAGGACAGGCGAAAACCGGGCGTAGCACGGCGAAACGCGGAGAAAAAAATAAAAATAGTACAAAAATACCCTTGACAGGAATTGGCGGTAACACCATACTCCCGTTGCGCCAGTCACTGCCTTCCAGTGAACGTTCCAGCGTTCCTCCCCTATCCGCACGCCGGAAAAACAGTCAGCAAGGAGTACCGGTGTCTGCACAATTAGAAAAAGAGATGAGCTCGTTAGAAATGGATCGGGAAGTCATTCGCTGTAAGACGTGTGGTCTCGTTCAATACCGTACCCGCACGGGGAATTGCCGCCGATGCGTGCGCGCCTTGCCCCAGCGTCTGGAGTTCCTGATTCCTCCACCGGAACCTCCGGAGGAAGCAGCCGCTGAACCCACAGCAGAAAAATTTGTTAACCAGGAGACGGTCGAGAATATCGGCCAGCGCATTCGCCAGTTGCGCGAATCGCGCGCGATGACCCAGAGCCAGCTACAGTCGCGCTCGAAGGTCTCGCGCTCCTACCTCTCGCGCATCGAAAGCGGCCAGATGACGCCGAGCCTCGGCACGCTGGAGAAGATCTCCGAGGCGCTGAACGTCGGCTTGAACCGGTTCTTCATCCCGGAATCCGATGGCGAAGCGCTGCTGGAAGATCCCTTCATTCAGGGATTGCGCCCGTTCCTGCGACAATTGGATTGGGAACAGTGGCAGTCGATCTTGAAGAGGCTGCAGGCCATCAGCGACCACGTTCATGCAGCGCCGATCACTCTCCGCCCTATCGGTAATCCGGCGCGGCTGCCGCAGCCCGCGTCGGCGAATGGCAATGGCAACGGTCACATCGGCATCGGCCATTCGAATGGGCTTGCGCACTCGCTTGCCCATGGTAATCCGCAGGGCTATCCGCTGCGGCGTCCCGGTGGACCGATTTTTCAACGGCCGCTTGCGCGATAAGTTTTCTTCAAAACGGAACACCATCGTGGGGCAGACAGAAATGTCTGTCCCACTTTTTTTGGTGGAAAAGATTTTGCGCGAACACGACTATTCGCGTATGACGGAGACTTTCGCTGCAGGAACTTCCAGGCGCATCAGGCGGTGATTGCTGTCCAGCAAAAGAAGAATCTCGATGTCCGAGGTGGTGACTTTGAGGCCTTCGTAGGTCTGGCCATCGGCGCTGGCGGAGCCGGTGGATTGCACGGTGATCGAGCCGGGCGTCAGATCCTGGGGGATGAGCACCGGGAAAGTTTGCACGCCGTGCTTGGACCAATCGTAGATGCGCGCGAGGACGGCGTATTGATGATAGAGATTGTTGTCCAGGACGGCGATGAGCGGCGAATTGAAGGTGAGATCCTGCTGGAACGGGCGCGCACCTTGCATTTCGAGCGTGATGCTGGCGACACTGTTGGCGAAAAGAATGTGTGCGCCGTTGGTTTTTTCCGCCTGGGAGCTCCACTCGTAGCGGATGGGCGCGCCATCGGCTTGCAAAGTCAGTGAGCCGGAGACTTTGCTGACGCTGCCTTCGGGCGGCTTAATCTCTGCCGTGCCTTTGGCGAGCCAGCCGCCTCCGGAGGGCGCAATTTCAAATTCTTCATGACCGACGGTCTGGCCGGCGAGTTTGATGGTGAGCTTGCCCTTATCCTGAGCGAGGACCACGGGGCCGGAAGTTGGCGCGGGCTTCTTCTGAGCGGCGAGAGAGAATGCGGCGCACGCCACGATTCCGAATGTCAGTATCATTGAAACTGTTCTGAATTGCACGGTGCTTCTTACCCCCGCGTCCATTCTCTCTCAGGGAAGCGGTTTCTCAACCACGAGATGCGCGGCGGTTCCACCAGATGCAACAATGCCGCGGCGCAGGATTTCCGCGACAACCTGGGTGGGTTCGCCGGAGCTGTCCACGCGGAAGTCAGCAAGTTGATAGGAAGGCAGACGCTGAGCGTAAAGCGCGCTGAAACTGGCTTCGTCGCGGAAAAGCGGACGGCCCGTCATGGTCATGCAGCGCGCGAGCAAGACTTCGATGGGCGAATCGAGCCACAAAACCGGAACGCCGGCGGCGCGCAAAAATTCGGGGCAGCCCGGCTGTGCGTAAGTGCCTCCACCAAGGGCAAGAACGGTGCTTTCTTTCATCTCGGCGGCGCGGCCGAGAGCGGCACGGAGCTGATCCGCTTCGATCTGGCGAAAAGCCGGTTCGCCGAGGCGCTCGAAGATTTGGGGAATGGCAAGGCCAGCAGAGGCTTCAATGCGATCGTCAAGATCGACAAAGCGCCAGGCGAGCTGGCGCGCCAGGAGCGTGCCAACAGTGGTTTTGCCGGAGCCCATAAAACCGGCCAGGCACAGAACTGGGACGCGGGGTTGCGGCCCGCGCAAAGGAGGTGTAGTTGTCACGCGATTGTGGCGCGAAAAAACTAATCGCGCTTCAGAATTCGAATTGTACCACTGTAGGAAGAGAGTTCGACTTTGGCGAGTCCCTGTCCGACGGTGCCGAAGAGGCCCTTGGTGAACTTCGATGCCATGTGCTTCACGCCGTGGGAATCGGGCTTGAGGAACGCGGAAGCTTGATTATCAACCGTGCCCATGGCGGTTTGCGCCTTGAGGTCAAAGGAATCGTTGCCCGAGAAGCGAACTTCGACGAGGCCCTTGCCGCTCTTCATGGTGTAGAGGCCGGTGCGGACGAAATCGCCGTCAAAAAGAATATTTCCCGAAGTGGTGAAGAGGCTGACATTGGTCAGAGCGGGCTGGAGAACCTGCGCGCCGCCGCTGATGGACTTGAAATCCAGTTTGCCGGCACACTGCGTGCAGACCAGCGAACCTTCCGTGGTGCGGACGATGATGTAACCGGAGACTTCCTTCAGATGAACGTCGCCGGCGACGCTTTCCAGCGTCATGTCGCCCATGACCTGCTCAACGTAGATTAGGCCTGTTTCGGTCTTGAGCTGCAATTCGGTTTCTTCGGGCACGGTGAGTTGCAGGCTGGCTTCCAGCTCGCGGGCCGGCGCGGAGGTGTCGCGAATATTCGCGGTGACGTCGATGCGATCGCCGGCTTGTTCGATGTCAAAGCCAATCTTGTCAGAGGTCTGGCTGGCGAGGATGTCCACTTCGGCGTTTTTCCAGGACTTTACTTCGATGCGGCCGTTGGCGACGTTGTGGATCACGACCACCGGGCGAGCGTTGACCGAGAAATGTTTTTCGATATGCTGGCTTGCGGCTGCGGCAGTGGTGGCGGCTGCGACGGGCAGACACGAGCAGAAAAAAGCAGCGGTGCCGAGCAACGGCAGCATGCCGCGCTTCACATCCGATCGCAGAGCGACGAACCCAGTTATCCCAAGTCCCATGTTAGTGGATACTCCCCTCGCGATCCATCATCGCGGACAGTAATTCCGCTTTCTGCTGATAGGCGTTGGACAGATATTCGCGCGCCAATTCGTCCTGCGGTTCGACTTTCAGATGGCGCTCGCAGTCCGCAATAAAATCATCGACTTGCTGGAGGTTCTGCCGGAAAGAGTCGTCCACGGGAGAGGTGCCGGCAAGCTGCATGTTTCTAAGATCGATTTCCTGTTCATTCAGAACTTTGGCGGTATGTGCGAAAGGAATTTGCGAAGCGGGCGCGGCAACATTCTCGTTAGCCACCAAGGGGCTTTCCGGAGTTTGCCGCAATTGCAGGACTCCAGCGACGACAATCAGAAGGCCGACGGTTGCGGTGGCCAGGGCACGGCTACGGAACAGGTCGTTGAAGCTAAACCACCAGGAGGAACGCTCACCCTGAGCGGTAATAACGGGTGCCTTGATAATTCCTTCGAGTTCAAGTTGAGCCTGGAGGGAAACCCACACGCGAGCGGGCGGTTCAACTTCGGCGGGCAATTCATTCGCGGTGAAAACAATGGCCGAGAGATCGGCGACAAATTCCTGGCAAGAGCTGCATGTGGCCACGTGCGCTCGCGCCGCCTCCGGCAACGGGGCCAGACCTTCCTGTTCCACTGCTAATTCAACGTCTTTACACTGCATGACTCTTCACTCCGCGAGAGCTGGCGCTGGTTGCCTGTCCCGTTCGACTTCTCTCAAATCGTTTCGGCGCAAATCCCCAATGTTCCGCCGTGAAGTCGCTCACACACCCTCGAATTGAACTCATTGTAACTCAATCGTCATGCGCCGTCTGCGTTTTTGCCGCATGACGTTCCTGCCGTGCCTGCTGACGTACATCTTCCTGGAGCAGGTCCCGCAGACGTGTGCGGGCTTTATGCAATTGCGACTTCGAATTTCCGACTGAACATCCCATGATTTCCGCGATCTCGTTGTGCTCGTATCCCTGGACATCATGCAATACGAACACAGTCCGGTAACCCGGAGGCAACTTTTCAACCGAACGTTCCAGATTGACCCGGTCGACGGCGCCGCTCAAGCGCAGATCCGGTGCGCCGATGTCTTTCCTGGGGCCGCCCGTTTCATCGTCAGGGTCCGTCGTTTCTTCAAGGGAGGCCACCGGTAGCGACTTCTTGCGCAACCGCATCAGCACCACATTGACCGTCATCCGGTGCAACCAGGTCGAGAAGGCCGACTCCCCGCGGAACGTCCCAATCTTGCGGAAGAGTTGCAGGAATGCTTCCTGCATCAGATCCTCCGCGTCGGAGGGATTATTGACCATGCGCAGGCACAAGGCGTAGACGCGGCGGCTATGCATGTGGTACAGAAACTCAAAAGCCGCAGCATCCCCGGCCTGGGCCAGACGGATGGCCTCCGCTTCAGTCACCGGTTTGGTGGACTGCCGAGGGGTCGACGCATCGGGATCGCTTGGTCGGTTTCGGGCCAACGGTCCAATAGCGGCGCATCCACCAGTTCGGATGCACCTCATGCCTCCTTGAGTTGTCCTGTCAGAAGCCCGCATGTATTAGCAAACACCGCCGCGGGGCACTTGTTCCGGTCAGAGTGCCCCAGATCCCTGCGGGCAAGCAGGTAGGATCATTCTCCCGCGATCGCGGTCATTCGTCTATGGCGGATCACAGATTGAGGGGAACCGTCGCCGACTTGGTAAGGTTGAGACTGCTCACGAACGGTATTTTGGAAAGCTCCAAGCTGGTCCTCGGGCAGGGCAATCAAGAAAGACTTGAACACGACAATGGCCTCACGCAGGCAGGTATTCAGGTCGTAGTGGTCCACATCCACATTCGCCCACATTCTGTTTGGATTCAATGAGATCCCTTCGGCAAGGTCATCGGCGGAATGGCGGTAATCTTTGCCCAGATCCTCAACCATTTCCTCCAGCGTACTCACTTTATGAAGGAACTGGAGCCGCTGGGAAAGTAGAACGTGATTCAGCAGGCTACTCATGCGGGCCGAACGCTGTCCGCGCTGTCCCTGAAAATTGGCGGGATCGAGTGGCGCTGCGTTGGGAATGGTTCCGTAGTGCTTGGCATGCTCCGACAGCGCTCGAAGCAAGCCTCCGAGCATCTCGGTTAGCAGCTTGCAGAGGCCCGAAGAGATTCCAACCGCCTGAAGGGATTTGCCCGGCTGTCCAAGCTGACGAAGTTCGATAGCCTCATCGAGCGATACGCTCAACATCCCGTAGCTAGATTCGAGTTCGCGGATCAGATTCTGGAATACGTGTGCTTTTTCTTCCGGCAGCCACGCGCGCCAATCGTCTTTGACAGACTTTCCGCGGGCTGAGGGGGGGCGGATAGAGTCTTTCACGGGAGTTCTCCGTAGGGACAGAACCGGGAGTATAGCAAAATGCCGTCTGTAAGCCAGAGAATTCTTCCGGCGCGACGGTGATTAGCGGGAGTACTTAACTGAAGCCGGGCGAGAACGCGCAATCTTGAGAAAATCCCCAGGTGTCAGGCACTCCCTCGGCCGGGGGCAGCTGGAGCAGCTGGAGTGCATTCCTTGCTCAAGCATGAGGCGCGCCGTTATACTCGAACTCCATCAATTTCGAAAGGAATTTCCCATTGCAATTTGAGCCGCGCGACCAGCTTGAACAGCGCCAGAAGAAACTCGAACAGATCCAGGCGCTGGGGCACGATCCCTATCCCCGGGAATTTCGCTGGACGGAGACACCGGCGGCCCTGATTGAGAGGTACGGAGCGACAAGCGGGCCGGAACTGGAAGCGAACAGGCGCGAAGTGCGGGTTGCCGGGCGCATAGTCTCGTATCGCTTGATGGGCAAGGCGGGATTCGCCCATCTGCAGGGATCCGGAAAGAAAATCCAGATTTATGTGCGGAAGGACGTTGTCGGCGAGCAGGGATTTCAATTGTTTCACCTGCTGGACCTGGGTGATTCGATTGGCGTTCGTGGGCACCTGTTCCGGACGAAGACCAATGAACTCTCCATCTGGGTCGAGGAGATTTTCTTTCTTTCGAAAGCGCTGCTGCCGCTGCCGGAAAAGTGGCATGGGTTAACGGACGTCGAACTGCGGTATCGCCAGCGGTATCTCGACCTGATCGCCAATGAAAAGTCGCGGCAGGTGTTCGTGATGCGGGCGCGGATTGTTCAGGAACTTCGGAAGTTTTTCGATGCACGCGGTTACCTCGAGGTCGAAACGCCGATGATGCACCCTGTCCCCGGGGGAGCAGCTGCGCGGCCGTTCACCACGCATCACAACACGCTGGACATCGATCTTTATCTGCGCATCGCGCCGGAGCTTTATCTGAAGAGGCTGACGGTCGGCGGATTCGACCGCGTCTACGAAATCAACCGGAATTTCCGCAATGAAGGCATTTCCACGCAGCACAATCCCGAATTCACGATGCTGGAGTTCTACGAGGCCTACAGTAATTATCGCAATTTGATGGACATGAACGAGGAGTTGTTCGCGCTGCTGGCGAAGAACATCACCGGCTCGACCACGGTGAAGTACGGCGAAATGGAGCTTGATTTTTCGAAAATGCAGCGGCTCTCGATGCGTGAAGCCATCGTCAGGTATTGGCCCGCAGGAGCTGGTGAGGCGCCAACGCCCGAAAAATTAGCTGTGCCAGGTGGTGCTCAGGAAGCCACAAATCGCTATAACCTCTGGGCAAAGGGCGCTGGCGCGCCCTACGCCGCAGCCAAAGGTACATTGAAGGACGGCGTGTGGACGGGACTTCTTTTCGAAACCATGGCCGAAGATAAACTCGTCCAGCCCACGATTCTCTACGATTTTCCGACAGATATTTCGCCGCTTTCGAAACAAAAACCAGAAGATCCAACGCTTACGGAACGATTCGAAATTTACGTTGCGGGAATGGAAGTGGCCAACGGCTTTTCCGAGTTGAACGACCCTGCCGAGCAGGAACGCCGCTTTCTTGCGCAGATTGCTCAGGGCGGCGACGAAGTCCCAAAGCAGCTCGACGTGGATTACATCCGCGCACTCTGCCACGGCATGCCCCCAACGGCAGGCGAAGGTATCGGCATCGACCGCATCACGATGCTGCTTACGGATTCGCCCTCGATCCGCGACGTCATCCTCTTCCCCCTGCTGCGTCCGGAAGGCGGTGGCGAATCATCTTCCGAAGCACACGGCGCCTAACGTATTCTTCCCACTAGCATGCGATTCGAATGGTTCGTGGCGCAGCGGTACCTGCGATCGCCGTACCGGCCGGCGGTACTGCGGCTGGTCACGCTCTTTTCTATGATCGGCGTAGCTGCGGGCGTGGCCACGCTGGTGATCGCGCTTTCCATGAACACGGGCTTCCGCGAGACGCTGCAAGACCGCTTGCTCGGCGTGACCGCTCACGTTTCTCTTACGCGGCCCGGCACCAACGGAATCAGGAACTATGAGGAAATGGCCACAAAGATGGCGAGCGAAACCGGCGTGCGTTCCGTCACGCCGGCAATCTACCAGACAGTGCTGCTTTCATTTGCGGGGCAAGCGCGGGGCGTGGTCACGAAAGGCATTGATCCCGAGCGGGAGCGAAAGAGCGACGAAGCATTACAACGCATCGTGGCCGGGAAACTGGACTTTTCCCCGGATGCGGACGGAATTGACGCGCTGCTGATTGGAAAACAGATCGCCGAGGAATGGAAAGTCTCGCCAGGCGATTACGTGACGCTCACAAGTCCACAAGGACGATTGACACCCTTCGGATTGATGCCGCGAACAAGGCGATTTCGCGTTGCGGGAGTTTTCGATTCCGGCTTTTACGACTACGACGAAAATTGGTGCTTCATGACCCTGGCTGCGGCGCAGGGGCTCTCCGGCGCAGGTGACGCCGTCAACGTCCTGGAGTTTCGTCTGAATCAGCCGGAACGCGCGGGCGAAATTGCAGAGCAGATCCGGCAAGCCGCCGGGCAAGGATTTTCAACTACAACCTGGATGGAAGAAAATCGCGCGCTATTCCGCGCTCTGCGGCTGGAGAAGCTGGTCACCGCGATTTTCATCGGCTTGATTACCTTCGTCGCCGGTCTCAATATTCTGGTAGTTCTTTCCATGACGGTCACCGACAAAGCGCGCGATATCGCCGTGCTACGGTCCATGGGTGCGCGCCGAGAGCAGATTCGAACGATTTTTCTTTGGCAGGGAATCAGCATCGGAGCTGCGGGCACGCTGATTGGTCTCTTCATCGGCTACACGTTTTCGTTTGTGGCCGGGCACTACCACCTGATTCCTCTCGACCCGCAGGTGTATGCCGTCCCGGATGTGCCTTTTCATCCAGGTGTTTTTGATGGCGTGTGGATTACCGTTGTGGCAATGGGGATTTCCATTGCGGCAACGATTTTGCCGGCGCGTGCTGCGGTACGGCTCCTGCCGGTGGAAATTCTCCGGTACGAATGAACACCAGGAATCGGCGCGAAATAAGCATATTCTTTGGTGCATTGGCGCAAGATTTGCTCCTATCATGGCTGAGAGGCCGGTGGGTGAGACCGGGGCCATCCCCAACTCTCGGTTGTAATAAATACCCGCCGCAAGCTGTTGAAAAGAAAAAGATTATGGGCGTTTCAATTTCGCTTGGGAATGCCCTATTTTGGACAGGTAATGGACTGGCGAAAATGGGAAACACTTTGGGTTAATGGAAGCGCAGCGCACGCGCCGGTCATACGGCACGGGAATTGCACTGGCGGCATCTAACTTAAAGAGCAGGAACAGCGCGAAGCAAGCCGGACGAAGCGGAAGCAGAATGACCCAGCAGCCACAATTCGCGAACGGGAAGACGGCAGCAGATCCGCGCAACCCGGCGGTGGTCCTGGAATCGCGCGGCCTGAAGAAAACTTATGGGACCGGCGTGAAAACCATCTCCGTGCTGGCCGATGCCAACCTAAGTTTGCGGCAGGGAGAGATGGTTGCGATCGTTGCGCCATCGGGAGCAGGCAAAAGTACTTTGCTGCACCTGCTGGCCGCGCTAGACACGCCAACGAGCGGTACAGTATACTTCGCAACGAAAGCCATTGAATCGATTGATGACGCGGCGCTGGCGGAATATCGAAATCGTGCCATTGGATTTTTGTGGCAACGTCACCAGTTGCTGCCGGATTTTACGGCTGCTGAAAACGTAGCCATGCCGCTGCTGGTGCGCGGCGAAGACTTTGCTTCCGCGCTGGGGACGGCACGGAAGTGGCTCGCGGAGGTGGGCTTGGCAGATCGGGCCGATCACCGCGCAGGGGAGCTCTCCGGAGGGGAACAGCAGCGCGTCGCTATTGCCCGGGCGCTCGTCACTGGGCCGTCGGTGCTGTTGGCAGATGAACCTACCGGAGATTTGGACGAGGGGAATGCTTGGGCCGTGTTCGAGTTGCTGGAACGGCTGCACCGCACGCACAAGTTGACGTCGCTGATCGCGACGCACAACCTGGTGCTCGCCGCGCGGTGTGACCGGATACTGACGCTGGAACATGGCGTTCTGCGAACTCGCCAGGCTGCGGCCTCGGCGAGCGGGCCCCCGAGGGGAGAAGCGAGCTAACGTGTTCGAACGTTATACAGAGAAAGCGCGACGCGTCATATTTTTTGCGAGGTACGAAGCCAGCCAGTACGGCAGCCCGTACATCGAGACGGAGCATCTACTGCTCGGCTTGATGCGCGAGGACAAAGCCCTGGCCAACCGATTCCTGCGCCAGCAGGGCTCGATCGAATCCATACGCAAAGAAATCGAAGCGCGCATCACGATTCGCGAGCGCATCTCGACGTCCGTCGAAGTGCCGCTCAGCGCGGAGTGCAAGCGCATCCTTAATATGGCGGCGGAGGAAGCGGAGCGCCTGGGCCACAAGCACGTCGGCACGGAGCATCTGCTTCTGGGCATCCTGCGCGAAGAAAAGTGCTTTGGCGCGGAAATTTTGATGGAGCGCGGGCTGCGGCTTTCCACGTTGCGCGAAGAGCTGGCGCGCACGTCCGGCGAAAAAACGGCGGCGGCGCGGCCGAAGGAAACGTCCTTGCTCGCGGAATTCAGCCGCGACTTGACGCAAGCGGCTTCGGAAGGCTCGCTCGATCCACTCGTTGGCCGCGAAGGCGAAGTCGAGCGCGTGATTCAAATTCTTTGCCGCCGCACCAAGAACAATCCAGTTTTGATCGGGGAGCCTGGCGTGGGCAAGACCGCCATCGTCGAAGGGTTGGCGCAACGTATTTCCGACGGCGATGTTCCGCCATTCCTCGCGGACAAACGCATCCTTTCCCTCGATCTTTCTCTGATTGTTGCGGGCACGAAGTACCGCGGCCAGTTTGAAGAGCGGCTGAAAACGATCATGAAGGAATTGATGGAGAGCCAGAACTCCATCGTGTTCATTGATGAGCTGCACACGCTGGTGGGCGCCGGTTCCGCGGAAGGCTCCCTGGATGCGGCCAACATTTTGAAGCCCGCGCTCTCCCGCGGGGAGATTCAGTGCATCGGCGCAACGACGCCGGGCGAATATCGCAAGTCGGTGGAGAAAGATCGCTCGCTGGAGCGGCGCTTCCAGTCCGTGAAGGTTCCCGCACCTGACGAAGAGCAAGCCGTGCAGGTGATCCAGGGTGTTCGCGAGCGCTACGAAAAATTTCACGCCGTCAGCTATACTGACGAGGCGCTTCGTTATTCGGTTTATCTCTCGAACCGCTACATCCCCGACCGTTTTCTTCCGGACAAAGCCATCGACCTGATCGACGAAGCCGGCGCGCGTGTGAAGTTGCGCCAGGCCACGGTCCCCGAAGAAGTCGGCGAAGTGCAGAAGCGCGTGAAATTCATCACCCATCGGATGGAAACGGCCATCGCCAATCACGAATTTGAAAAGGCGCGTTTTTATTCCGAGGAAGAACGCAAGGAAAAAGAAAACCTGCGCGGGCTGCGTGAACGCTTCAAACTGGACGACGCCTCCACGGGCATTGTGACCCGCGAAGACATTGAAGAAGTCGTTTCGCGCTGGACTGGCATTGGTGTTACTTCCATCAAGGAAGACGAACAACAAAAACTGCTGCGCATCGAACCGGAATTGCACAAGCGAGTCATCAGCCAGGACAAAGCCATCACCGCCTTGGCTCGCGCCATTCGCCGCAGCCGCGCTGGCCTCAAATCACCTTTGCGCCCGGTGGGCTGCTTCTTCTTTCTCGGGCCGACCGGAGTCGGCAAGACGGAAGTAGCACGGCGCCTGGCGGAGTTTTTGTTCGGCTCGGAGAAATCGCTGGTTCGCTTCGACATGTCGGAGTTCATGGAAAAGCATTCCGTCTCGAAGCTGATTGGCGCGCCTCCAGGGTACGTGGGCTACGAAGAAGGCGGTCAATTAACGGAGCGTGTCCGCCGGACTCCTTACTCGGTCATCCTGCTGGATGAAATCGAGAAGGCGCATCCCGACGTCTTTAATATATTGTTGCAGGTGTTTGAAGACGGTCAGTTGACGGACGGGCTCGGCAATACCGTGGATTTCCGGAATACCATCATCATCATGACATCCAATCTCGGCGCGCGTCATTTACAAAAGCGCACCTCGATGGGCTTCCAGTCCGGCGCCGATGAGGCCGGGCAGAAGAGCATGGAAGATATGGTGATGAACGAAGTAAAGCGGGCGTTCAATCCGGAGTTTTTGAACCGGCTGGACGAAGTGATTATTTTCAATCCGCTCGGCGACGAGGACCTGCTCCGCATCATCGATTTGCTGGTGGGCCAGCTGAACGACACGCTGATTCACCGGCAGGTGCAGATTGTCGTCTCGCCGGAAGCACGGCAGTGGATCCTCGAAAAAACGTGTGCGGACCGCAGTTATGGGGCACGTCCGCTGCGCCGGGCTTTGCAGAAGTATGTAGAGGACCCGCTCTCCGAGGCGCTCATCCAGGGTGGAATTCAAAGGCCGGCGACATTGCAGATTTACGTCGCAGGGGAAGGCCTGTCGTTCCGTCCCGTCGGTGAGGCAACCCCGGTCGTCCACTAGCGAATCTGAACCAACGCACGGCCGGCCCACACCGGGTCCGGCGGGAGAAAAACAACTTGAGTTTGGGGGCGCGGCCTTGACCACCTCATCGGCCGCTCAAAGAAGAGTTTGTTCGCCGTTTGGGTTTTTCGCGGCTCGAGTGACGTGCTTGATCGCTCTCGTGTTTCTGTTTGCGATCGCGTCATCCGCGGCGCCGCGCGAAGAACGCAGCGCGGACGCATCTTCGTCCAGGCCTTCCTACCTATTCTCTGCTTCCTTTGATTACGCAACCGGCAAAGAGGTTACAGAAGACTATTCCGCGCCGGAACAGCGGGCCGCCGCACAACAGCAGCAATATATCATCGACCACATCGAGTTCATCGGCAACCGGCGCGTGCGCAGTGACACGTTGAATGCGCGTATCTTTAGCCGCAAAGGCGACGTGTACAACGAAGAGACGCTGCGGCGCGATTTTCAGGCGCTGTGGAACACGCAATTCTTCGAAGACGTTAAGCTGCGCGTCGAAGATTCGCCAAAACCCAACGAGAAGATCATCATCTTTGAGGTAAAGGAACGCCCGCAGATCCGCCGCATCCGCTACGACGGCATCCACTCCGTATCCGAATCGGACATTCTCGACCGCTTCAAGGAACGCAAGGTCGGTCTCAGCGTCGAAAGCCAGTTCGATCCCACGAAAATCAAGAAAGCGGAAGTGGTGCTGAAGGAATTATTGGGCGAGCATGGCCGTCAGTTCGCGAAAGTCACTCCGCAGTACGAGCGCATTACTTCCAGCAACGCCGTAATTCTAGTCTTCAAGATCGAGGAGGGCCCGAAGGTCAAGGTCGGCAAAATTAAGTTCACCGGAAACCACGCTTTCAGCGATCGCAAGTTGATCCGCGCCATGCGCCACGACCGGCCTTACGGGATTCCGCTGTACTTCTGGGATATCGCCGTGCTCTCGAAGACTTACGACCGCGGAAAACTGAGCGAAGATCTGGAAGTCGGCGTTCGCGGCCTCTATCGTGACAATGGATATTTCAAGGTCTCCGTCGGCGAACCTATTCTCGAAAATATCGACACCCAAAGCTACCGCCTGGGCGTTCCGCTCGTGATGGGGCGCAGCCACGGCAAGGCTGTCAACATCACCATCCCTATCGAAGAGGGCCAGCGCTTCCGCATGGGCACCCTCAAAATCGTCAGCTCCGATCCGGACAAAGCCTTGTCCCTCAAGGTCGATGCGCTGAAGAGCGCTTTTCCCCTCAAACAAGGCGACCTCTTTTCTACCGAAAAAGTTCGCAAGGCCCTGGAGACCTACGGCAAGATTTACGGCGAATACGGATTCATCGATTTCACTCCCGAGCCGGACACCGAAGTCGACGATGTCAACAGAATCATTAATCTCACCCTGCGGTTTGACGAGCAGAAACAGTACTACATTCGCCGCATCGACTTCAGCGGCAACACCACCACCCGCGACAAAGTCATTCGACGCCAGTTGGTAATTGACGAGGGCCAGCTCTTCAATAAGCGCTTGTGGGAACTCAGCGTTCTCCGCCTCAATCAGCTCGACTACTTCGACAAAATCGAAGCCGACAAGGCGGCCGAAATTAAGCGCAACAACAAAGATGGCACCGTGGACATCAACCTCAAGCTCAAGGAGAAGGGGAAGCAATCGATCGGCTTGCAGGGCGGCGTCAGCGGCCTGGCTGGCAGCTTCATCGGCCTCACCTACCAGACCAACAACTTTCTCGGACTTGGCGAGACGCTGACCTTTTCGGCGCAGTTCGGCGATCTCTCGCGCAGTTTCATGTTCGGGTTCACTGAACCTTATCTCTTTGACCGGCCTATCTCCTCAGGTTTCACGATTTTCTCGAGCCGGTACAAATTTGATCAAGCCAGGCAGGAAGCGCTGTTTACCGGACGGTCCGTGAGCATCAACCCGCAATTCATCCAGAACTACAATCAGGACAGCACGGGCTTCACGCTTTTCGCGAGCTACCCGGCCCGGCGCTTTTCGTTCGCTCGCTTCGGGCTTCAGTACGGTTTGACGCGCACCAACATCACTTCCTTTAACCAGGCTTCCTCGCTGCTGTTTGAATCACTCCAATTTCGCAGCCTTACTGGGCCCAGCGCGCTCAACGGCATCGTCTCGAGCACCATCACGCCTTCGATCACCTATAACACGATCGACAATCCGATTAACTCGACCAGAGGGAAGAGCTACTACTATGCGCTGTCGTTCTCCGGGATCGCCGCGTATATCACCTCTTACGGGAGCACGACCTCCACCTGTCCAGCCACGCTGATCACTTTTCCTCCTTGCACGCCTCAATCAGTCCCCAACGAGGTTCCGCCCTTCAGCCGCCTCTATATGGGCGGAGAAAGCGACATTCGAGGCTTCGATGTGCGCTCCATTTCGCCGGTCACTTTTATTCCCGAGGCCACCGCACAAACGATTTCCTATCACGACCCCACTTCTGGCGGCACCCTGCGAGCTTTCACTGTGCCCGTGCTGACCTATGTTGCTACGCTGCCGGGAGGCGACTTACAAGGATTTGGAAACCTCGAATACCGCATTCCGATCGCGGGGCCGGTCACCGCAGGGCTGTTTCTGGACACCGGAACGGACGGCATTGTTCGCCGCAATGCGCTGCAGCTGAATCCGTCGGGCTTTCAGAGTCTAATAAGCCCGGGCCAATTTCCGAATGCGCAAACCTTGGGCAACCTGACGCAGCAGCTTCCACTTGCACCGGGAACGAATTTCCGCCTGCGCGCCTCTACCGGCATCGAATTTGTTGTGAATCTTCCGATTATTCAGGCGCCCTTCCGGATTTATTACGCGTACAACGTGCACCGGCTGCACGAGCAATTGGTCGCAAGGTCGCCTTACATAGAGCCGGGTCAGATTAGGGCTTTGTGCAACGATTTTGGCGGTGGGCCCGGTTGCAATTTGAACCCAATGAACCCACTCCCGTTCAGTGTATATAACCTGGCAATCGCGCCTGAACTTCAAATCTTGCAGAACAATCCAGGACGGTTGAACTATTTCGAGCCGAAGACGACTTTCCGCTTCACGGTCAGCCGGACTTTCTGACGGCTGCGGCAGGGCGGAGCCTTTATCGCAATGGAGCAGATACTTTTATGAAGGATAGTAACACCAGCGCCAACAGAAGATTCGCGGCGCGCGATTGTGTGGGGGAAATCGTGGAAATGAAAGTAGGGAGGATGTCCAATTTTCTTGGCCTCTGCCTGGCCGTCTCCGGGCTGCTCTCGCTGAACGGCTGTGGCAGCAGCGCTGTCACCGGCAATGTTGTCAACGTTACCCTTAGCTCGTCCGTGGGTAACGGCATCATCCTGGGGCAGTCCACCACGCTCACCGCCACCGTGACCGGCGCCACCAATGTCAATGTCAATTGGCCGGCTGAGGATCAGCCCTGTCAATACACAACGACAACCGTTACCGGCTCTACGTCAACGACCAGCAAGCCGACCCAGTGTCCGAACGACGGTACGTTCGGAACACTCACAAATATCCAGACCACCGGCACCGCCACGTACACCGCTCCGAGTGTCATTCCGGATCAGACCAAGTTTCCCGGTTTGCAGATCATCTTCACCGCCCAGTCCCAGGCGGACACCAAGAAAACCGGCACCTTGACGATCGTTCTCGACTCTGGCATCGGGGTGACTCTCAATCTCACCAGTGCTACCGTGCCCACCAATGAACAGCAGCAATTCAGCGTGACTCTCACCAATGACCTTCAAAGCAAAAGCGTAACCTGGCTGCTCACTCAATCGACTCCTACGAGCACCATTCCCTATCCCTCCCTCGCCACCTGCAGCCCGACGTGCGGCACGATTACCCCCAATTCAGCCAACCCCAACGTCGCTATCTACACCGCCCCGGCCACCGTGCCGACAAGCACGACGGTCACCTCTACTCCCGCTGTCCTGACCGTCGTGGCCACCTCGGTTTCGGACAACACCCGCTTTGGCCTCGGGAGCATCACCATCATCCAGGGCGGTCCGATTACCTTCAATGGAATCTCCCCCAACTTCGCTCCTCAGGGCGCTGCCTTTTGGGACATCTATCTCGATGCACCTAACATGTCCTCCGCTTCGAAAATCACGATCACCGACGCAAGTAATGGCACGGTGACAAAAACGTCGGATTCCGGGCAGATCAAAGTCCTGTTTCCCATTCCCACTTCGACCACCACGAATCCAGCGTCCACGGGCGCTCGCCTTCGCCTTAATGCCGCGGATTTGAAGAACTCGGGGCCCTATACGATTTCCGTCAGCGACCCGGGAGAACCGGTAAGCCAGCCTTCGCCTGCTCCACCCGCAAGCGCCTATATGTTCACGGTGGTGCCCGCACGAGCCACTTCCGTCGCCACCGTTCCCGACGATGTTGTTCAGGGCGCGAATGCTCCAAGTACGAGAGTGATCGTGGATGGAGGTTACTTTGGACCGTCCGGGAATCTCGCTCGCGTTTTTTTCCAGTCTCCGGGCAACCTGATTTCACAGGATGGCAATAATCCTTCTTCCGCTCGCCAATTGAATACTCTCATTTCCACGAACCAGATTAACGCGGGTAGTCCTGGCCTTTATCCGCTCTACGTTTCAAGTAACGCAACGCCAGCTCCCAGCCCCAACAACCCGGCGGCTACCAATATCGCGGTCTTCCCGGATTATTCGGCAAACCCGCCCCAACTTCTCACAAACGCTGTTCCTCCAGTACCGCCGACTCCTGCGGGCATCAATCCCAGTGCGATGGACATTGATCCTACACTTGGCGTTCTCGCGGTTGCCGAAACGGGCTCGAATGCCGTGCAGTTTTTTACCATCGGCCAGGGCTCCCTCACGCCCTTGGCCTGCAATTTACCTGCGTGCACAAGTTTGAATCTTCCCACGGGAATTTCGGTGAATCGCCATTTGCATACTGTGGCGATTGTGAACTACGGCAACCAAACCGTGACGGTTCTGCCCATTCCCGGCGCCCCCGTGGCTCCTGGAACCCCCTTCACCATCGATATTTCCGGCGTTACGGCGGGAGTTTCCCCCGCTCCGCTGCCCTATTCCATCGGAGTGGACCCCGATACAAATCTTGCCCTCGTGGCCTATTCTTCTACTTCCACCTCTTCATTCGCGAATCTTGGCTTTGTCCTCAATTTGAATCCCGACATAGCTGGGAGCAATCCATACGGATGTCCGCTGCTGACAGGAAATACACACGCGGGGCAGTGCCTTTATTCCCAGGTGACCCTGAACACTGGTACCTACCCGCAAATCGCCATGGCCCCGCATGGACATTTAGCCTTCGTGACACCGGGAGGCTCAGGCACCGTGAGAGGCGTGGATGTAACACAGACGTCGAAGTCCACCTCGATTCTATCCGCCGTCCTGACCGCAGGCTTGGTTACGGTCACGACGACCTCGTCAAATGGATTAATTCCCGGCAATGCGGGCACGGTTTTCATCTCGGGTGTCAGCAAGGGTCAGAACGGTACGGATTTCAACGGGGTTTTTGCCGTCTCGGTGACGGGCAGCTCTACTTTCACCTATACGTTAAACTCCAATGCAAGCGATTCAGGCACCGGCGGCACCGTTTCCTACAGCAATCCGGATTTGATTTTCCCGCTTACCTCAACGGCTCAGGGAATCGCTATCAACCCCATCACCCATGTGGCCGCTCTTGCCGATGCCAACGCCACAGGTCTGAATGGTCCGCAAATCGATCTTCTCAATGCCCTCGATCAGTCCATCACTTCGATCACCTTTCATGCCACTTGCACGTTCTACTCCCCCACATGCTCTGGCTCTCCCGAGCTCTTAAGTACCACGAGTGTGGCCTGGCAGCCTTATACGAATGCTCTTGTTTCTTACAATCCGCAACAGAAGCAAGTGTCTGTTTCCGATCCCGTGAGCCGGGCTAGATATGCGCTAATCACCGGACTCGGGCCGGGGGGCGCCCAAATCCCTGTTACAAATGGCACAACTAAGATTCTTACTCTCTGGGGCGGCGTCGCCGTTGACCCCGTTACCAATCAAACGTTCGTCCTTGAATCAGGAAGTGGGCCGCAGCAGCCTGGCCAGATCGAGATTGTTAACCTCGGACCAAGCGCCAGCAATAACATCAAGCCGACTCAGATCACGGAACTGATCGTTCCCAGCCCGGCCACATCCAGCCCCGGAGATATCGGGGGCATCCCAAATGCCATCTACCCCCAGGCCACGCTGAGTTGTGTTGTGGTCCCGCCCGCCGCGCCAACCAGTTGCGACCTGGCCAACGTGCGAATTTTCGGCTCTGGGTTCGCTGCCGGCGCGCAGGTCCGTCTCGATCAAGTGGACATCACGACCCAGGGAGGGGCCGTTACCTACGTAACCACCAGCGGCGGCCGTGAACTTGATGTGACCATCCCTGGATTCTTCCTGTCCGCGCCACATCACTATGCGCTGGACGTCATCAACGGCGGCGTCCAATCCAACGTCACCGATTTCACCGTTATTCAGTCCGTGGACATGTCCAAGGTTTGCCCGGGCACCAACTCCCAGCCCACTGCCGTGGCCATTGCGGACCAGCTTGCGAAGGGACCCTTCTCCCCCATCGCCGCAGTCACTGTCAGCGGCTGCAACAGCGTCTCCATCATTGACATCAATCCGGCACACTCCACCTTTGGCCAGATCCTTGGCAGTCCCATCGGCGTTGGAACAACTCCAATGGGTATAGCCATCAGCCAGCGTCGCGGCCTCGCTGTCGTTACGAATAACGCCAGCAGCAACGCGTCCATTATCGATCTCACTGCAAATCCGCCGGCCCCCGTCCCCAGTGTTTCGCCGGTTTCCACCGGCACAAATCCTGCTGGCGTAGCCATCAACGAAGCGACCGACGCGGCCATCATCGCCAATACCGGTTCCAACACCGTCACACTCATCAATCTCGGTCTGTTATTCCCCTCGTCCGGCACCGCGCCAACCTCGATAACGCCGATCAGTATCGGGGGGATTCAGCAGCCTCTCACGGTCGCCATCGATCCGGACCGCGGCACAAACTTCCAGGGCATCGCCGTGGTCAGTGCGCTTTCCATAAGCAGTGGCTCTTCCGCCACCGGGGCGCTTGCTGTTGTTGAAATCGGCTTGGCCACTCCTGCGCTCAGCACCTCAATCTCTTCCGGCTTCGTTAACGCAATCCCCACTGGGATTGTTTTCGATCCCATCGCGACCACCGGCACAGCCAACCCAGGTCTGTTTTATGCCAATTCGAGTGGAACCAACACCATCTCCAGTTTCAATCCGGATAACAGTGCTTCGAGCGCCATCAATGTGGGCATCAATCCAACCTCCTTGGCTGTGAACCCGCAGACTGGTGCGATTCTCACCTCCAATGCTGGGAGCAAGACAATCTCAATCGTGGACACGCTTTCGCGCCCGCTCAAGACGATCCAGACGCAGGGATTGCCCGGCTCGCCGGAATTTGGGGTGGCCATCGATCAGTTCACGAATTTGGCTGTCATCGTAGATCAGGCCAACCAGCGGGTATTGTTGTACCCGATGCCGAATTGAGGAGGTGGAGTGATCTTGTAGCGGGAGCCTCGAACGCGAAGGACCGCGGCCAGAAGGCCGCGCTTTCTGATTGCGAGAGACAAAGCGCCTCGGCTATACTTTCAGGTTTGCAATGCGCCCGCGATACCCGCTGGGGGAGTGAAAACAGTTTAAAGCCAAGATGACTTGGCGCCGGTTCGTCTCGGTCCATCCGTGGCGAACCACAACAAGGAGAAAAAAGTGAATTCTAGATTTATAGTTCGTACAGCGGCTCTGGCTGCCGCGTGCATTTTGAGCACTGCAGCCACCTGGGCACAAGCACCCGCCGCGGCCGGCTCGGCCGCATCGGGCAAGGTCGGCGTCATCAGCATTCGCCAGGCTATCGTTACCACTGCGGAAGGCAAGCTGGCTTCCGCGGAGTTGCAATCGCAATTCGCTTCGCGCCAGAACGAGATCGAAAATCTCAACAAGCAGATCAGTGATCTGCAGCAGCGGCTCCAGGCCAGCGCGAACAAGCTCAGCCAGGAAGAAGAGGCCCGCCTCCGGCAACAAGGTCAGAGGCTCGCGCAGCGCCTCGATCGCATGAACACTGAATATCAGGAAGACGTCAACGCCGCGCAGGCTGACGTCATCGACCGCATCGGCCGAAAAATGGTCGATGTGCTCGACCGCTACGCACGCGAAAACGGCTATTCCGTCGTTCTCGATTCTTCGGCGCAGGGCACGCCCATTCTCTACGCTTCCACGCAGATCGATGTCACCCAGGACATCGTCCGCCTCTACGATCAGGCTTACCCGGTCAAGGCCGGAGCTGCTACACCGGCGAAGCCCGCCGCAACAAAACCCGCGCCGACTCCGACTCAGCCGCCCAAGCCGTAACGGTCACTATTTTTTGCCGGATTTTCAGCTTTCCCAAAACGCCTCTGGCCTCACCGGGGGCGTTTTATTTTGCAGCGGCAACCAGCCGGTCGGGGGCACCTTTGCCTTTCTCTCTTGTCCTTCCTTACTTCGGCCCAGCTCCAATCGTCCGCAGCAGTTCCACAATCTTGGGCGCCGCGATGTGCTGGTAATCCGGCGACAACAATCCATACGTTTCCACGTCGTCATATTTTCGGCTTTCACCGCTGGACTGCGTGCCGTTGAGCGGCCAGTAGCTCCAGCTCAAATCGCTTTCCCCCAGATATTGCACGAACCAGTGAAACCACCGGCCATTCTCCCCGCAGTCCAGCGTTTGGCACGTTCCAAATTCGCCCACCCACAGCGGAACCCCCGGCTCCGTGTGCAGAAGATATCCGGCGCGCGCATCGTAAGCCTGCTTCAGTTCGTCGTAACTCTCGAACCTATGCGCGGTCGCTCCGGGAGCGTAAGCGTGTGGCGAATAAACCAGCCGATTGAGAATTTTCAATACAACCGGCAGCTTCGCAAATCCGGTGAAGTCCGTGGAGTACGCCGGGCTTTCTACCATCACCACTAGATTTGGATTTGCACTGAGAACCGCGTTGCCGCCGCGTTCAGCTGCCGCGTGCCAATCGAGCAGTGGATTCGAGCCGCCCCATTGCGCGCCGCTGCGTAACTCGTTTCGCAGATCTGCACCGACAACCCACGGCTGCCGCTTATAGCGCCGGACAATCGTCTGCCAGTCGGCGAGCCACTTCGCTTCGGGATATTCCTCGTTGTACCAGAGTCCGTTGCCGTCATTGTCCTTGCAGCACCAGTCCGCGCGGCTCACGTGGTTATCCAGGATGACCAGAATGCGCGCGCCGGCCAGCGCGGCGATGACTGCGTCCATGACGTCCATCGCGCGTTTGCCCCGGAACCGCGGGTTGTCTCTCACGGCGTAATCGGCAACCACCGGATTGCGCTCCAGAGTTTCGTTGGCCCAGGGTAAGCGCACCGAATTCACGCCGATCGCGCGCATCTGGTCGATGATGGTTTCCAGCGGGGCGTGGTCCAGGCCGCCCGCCACAAACTCCTTTTCGTCAAATCCGTACCAGTTGACCGAAGTGAGCCGCACGCGATGCCCGGCGGAATCCAGAATCTCGTGGCCGCTGGTGTGCAGTGGCGGAACGATTTGCTGGCCGCGAGCAGCGAACGGAGCCGCAATCGATAAATACGCGGCGAACAGAAGTCTATAGCCTTTGCGCGGCGGCATTGCCACTTCCTCTAAAACGCGAACGGGCGAATCGCCCGCGTAAAGCTACCTCTTTGTCGCATTATCTGCCAGAAATAGGTGTCCCGCGCCCATGAGATGTCCCCTGAATATTCCTCTGACCCTTCGGTCAGGTTCTTGCCGTGTACGGCCCTGTACCATTTCCTCGTTGCCTTCTTTTCCTGCCGCGGCTTACTGTGATGGTGTACCGGTTTCTTATGAAGGAACATGGAATCCCTATTCAGTATTCGCGCCAGCAAGGCTAATCCCTCGCCTCTTGAAGGATCGGATTCCTTCCGGGCGCACCACGCGCAAACCACCTTGCGGAAACTCACGCGCCGCGAATGGTGGCTGTGGGTGTCTGCGTTCTTCGTCGTCACCCTTTCGGCAGTCGCCTTGGTGCTCTCCTCTTTCCCCTCTTTTTTCCGGCACGCCGAGCATTTCTACGAAATCCGTTCCGATCAGGCCCGTTGGGGAGTCCTTTGCCTGCTGCTTCTTTTCAATGGGTGGACGCTCTACCGTCAATGGTCCTTCCGCCGGCAACGCAGGCAGTTGAGCGCTCATGACGACGCTCCCGGTTCGCCCGCCGCCCAAATCTCCGATTCTTCGGGCGTCGACCCCGTCACGGGCTTGCACACCCGTGCCTTCATCGAGCAGCAGCTTGGAAAAGAGATTGGCCGCGCGCGCCGTCAAAATACGCCGCTGAGCCTGGCCACCATTCACTTGGATGAATTTGCCGAGATCAACAAGCGTTACGGTCCGGCGGCAATGGACGGAGCTTTGAAAGAGCTCGCCCGCCGTTTAAAAAAGGCCTGCCGTGGCTCCGATTTCGCTGCCCGCCTGGCTGGCGATGATTTCCTGTTGGTGCTCCCCGAATGCAACATCGGCGAAGTCCAGGCCGTCCTGAACCGCCTGGGCGCTCTCGAAATGGTCTGTGCCGGCCGCAAAGTCAATCTCCTCTACACCACCGGCTGGGTGGACTATCAACCCGGCGACATGCCCTCCGATTTGCTCAAGCGCGCCGCCCAGCTCCTCCACCTCTACGAAAATGCCGCCAAAGAAAGCTCGTCCTCGACCCCGGCCCCACACTAAGCGGTCGCGCCATCCTTCCTGTCTGGGCTCTCAGCCAATGGTTATGAATGTTCGCGGTAGATTAAGAGCGTAGCGGAAGCTTCCGAACCGAGGTTTCCTCAGTGGAGTTCAAGAGCAGCAAGCGCCCATCAGGAACAGCATGGACGCAGCTGCGAGCACGAGGAAGTCATCCACGCGCCGCGCCTGAGTACGCGATACTCATCCCGCTTTCAGCTCAGTGTCCGGCCGGGGACTGCAGCCACCGGATCGCTCTGCGCCAGGGAGCAACTGCTCCGCTGCTCATCGGTGTCTGCAACCACTCCACCGCACCGTGTCGGGCAACCGTCCATCGGCTCGGACCAGTTTCTCCAAGCTTCGGCCCTTTTGCCGGAGGCACTTCCGATGGCGTAAGCCAATAGGGGCTCGCGTTCGCCAACGATCGCTCCGCGGCGGCGCTTGGTAATTGCCGCTCGGTGATCGTTCCTGTTACCGACAGTTTCAGCAGCGCCCCGACCTGCTCCTGGGAGGCTCTCATCGTTTTCAGGATTCTCCGCGCAAACCAGATACCCGCGGCTAGGAATACAAACTCACTGAGGAGGTTTCCCGTCTCGTACCAATTGCTTTGCATCCAAATGGTGAATTCGTTCATGGCCTCACCTTGGACTGGGATATCTATAACTTACAACTGGGCTCCGCCGAACGAAACTGGTAGGAAGTCCAGTAAATGGGCAGGTGGTTTCCTGCCCTGGCGGTCCACGCGCCGGCAATTGCGAAGTGAACGCGCAAGCGGAATCGCTCCGGTGCCCCAACGCTCGGACGTTTCCGTGGCTCCCGTTTGGGGTGCCCATTTTGCACAATTCTGGTGCAATGCAAGTCCCGTTAGAATCAACACATCCAAAAATGTATCAAAACAAAGGACTTTAACTCCCTTTAGAATGAACACTTATGAAAAAAGAGGGAGGGGCACTCAGACTCCCCTAAAAGAATTTAGCCAAAACGACCGTACCGAGCCGACCGAAAGCCTGCGATCTTGTCGAAGGAATCTCTCCACGCTTCCACGCAGAAACACGCCAACTGAAATCCTGCGGGGGAGCTTCACTAAGCAAGCCCGCGCGCGCGACTTCAGGTGCCGAAGTATCCTCAGTATCCTCCGTACCTTGCTTTTGCCGTGCAGCGGGAATATACTCTGATTTCGCTCTGAAGCGGGTCGCACGATGAGTGGGCTGCAAGCCCACTTTTTTGTTGGCGCCGGTTGGAGTGCATTGCGGACCGGCTAGGGTCGGGGAGTCTCTGCGTGGATTTGGAAAAAATCCGCGGCGCTGCCGAGCGGGTGGCGCGTTCGGAAGGCCTGGAAATCGTTGATGTCGAATGGAAAGTCGGCAAGCAGCGTTTCCTGCGGGTGTACATCGACAAGGTTCCTGGGGGCCGCGAAGCGGCCAACACGTCGAAGCCAGCGGCGGCGATCAGCGATGTGGTGGGAGGGTTGGGGACCGCGGAAGTTGTCCATGACCCCTACCCGAAGATCAGCCACTCCGATTGCGAGCGCGTCAGCAAGCAATTGAGCGTGATCCTCGACGTTGAGGAACTGATTCCCGGCCCGGGGTACGTACTGGAAGTGAGCTCGCCGGGTTTGGACCGGGCGCTGAAGAAGCCGGCGGATTTCGAACGGTTCAGGGGACGGCTGGCGAAGATATCGACCAGCGAGCCGGTGGGCGAAGCGAAGTTTTTTGAAGGGCGGCTGGCCGGATTTGCAGATGGGAAAGTCCACGTGGAATTGAAGGGCAAGGAAGGGCGGACGGTCGAGGTACCGCTCGAAACGATTCGCAAGGCGAATCTGGTTGTGGAGTTTTAGCGAGGAAATTCTAGGAATCCAGACATGGCGAATTTGCTCTACCAACAGATTGAAATGCTGAGCCGCGAGAAGCACATCGAGCCGGAAATAGTGGTGTCGGCGATCGAAGACGCGATGGTGGTGGCGGCGCGGAAATATTACAAAACGGAAGAGGACCTGCGCGCGAAGTTCAACCAGGAAAGCGGGCAAGTGGACGTGTTCTCGGTGCACATGGTGGTCGAGGAAGTGACCGACCCGAAAAAAGAGATCAGCCTGGCGGAAGCGAAGAAAAAGAATCCTGCGGCGGAGATTGGCACGGAGATTTTGGGGCCGAAACCGACGGACGTGCTGGGACGGATCGCTGCGCAGACGGCCAAGCAGGTGATACTGCAGAAGGTACGCGAAGCCGAGCGCGACACGATTTACAACGAGTATCACACGCGCGTGGGCGAGCTGGTCACGGTAATCGTGAAGCGTGCCGAGGGGCCGGACCTGATCGTGGACATGGGCCGAACGGAAGCGCGATTGCCGAAGCGCGAGCAATCAAAACTGGAAACGTACAACATCGGCGAGCGGCTGCGCGTGGTGATCAAGATGGTGGACCGCGCGGCGAAAGGGCCGCAGGTGATCGTTTCACGGGCGGATGCGAGCCTGGTGCAGCGTTTGTTCGAGATGGAAGTGCCGGAAATTTACGACGGCACGGTGCAGATTCGATTTGCGGCGCGGGAAGCCGGCGAACGGACGAAAGTGGCGGTGATGAGCCGCGACAAGGACGTCGATCCTGTGGGCGCGTGCGTGGGAATGAAAGGCATGCGCGTGCAGTCCATCATTCGCGAATTGCGCGGCGAGAAAATCGACATTATTCCTTACAGCGAAGAGACGGTGGCGTTTGCGCAGAAGGCCTTGAGCCCGGCAAAAGTGACGCGCGTGCAGATCACCGATCCGGAGAACAAAAAGTTGGAAGTGATCGTCGAAGATTCGCAGCTTTCGCTGGCCATCGGCAAGAAGGGGCAGAACGTCCGGCTGGCAAGCAAGTTGATCGGCTGGGACATCGATATCAAGAGCGAGGAAGAGAAGCGCCAGGAAATCGAAGAGCAGATGACCGCACTGACTGCACCGGCGACGCCGTTGACGTCACTGGCGGGCGTGGGCGCGAAGACCATCGAGAAGATTGAAGCGGCGGGGATCAATTCCGTCGAAAAACTCGCGGGAATGACCCCGGAACAGTTGATGGAAATTCCAGGCATCGGCGAGAAGATGGTGGACAAGATTTATCAGGCCGTGAACCGCTTTTACGAAGGCGGCGCCGAAGCGGCTACTGCGACGGGCGAAGCCGCTGCGAATGCCGAAGCTCCTGCGGAAGAGGGCGAAGCTCCAGCCGCAGCCGCGACGACGGAGACGGCAGAAAACTCCGAGACAGCCGATGCAGTGGAAGAAGCGCCTGCTGCGGAGGAGAAGGCAGCAGAGGGTGCAGTAGAACCTGCGCCGGCCGGCGGTGAAGGCGATGCGGCGCAGGCGGAAGAAGCGAAGTCGTAGTCAAGAACGGAGCGCATGACTGACGTAAATCAAGTCCGAATCAACGAGCTGGCCCGTGAACTCGAGGTCAAGGCCAAGGCCATCATTGACCTTTTGGCGGGGTACGGCGTCACGGAAAAGAAGACGCACTCGAGCTCGATTCCCGCGGACGTCGCGGAAAAGGTGCGCAAAAAGATTCAGGGCGCCGCCGAAGAGGAAGCGCACGCGGAAGCGGCCGCTAAAGCGGAAAAAGAAGCAAAGGAAGCAGCTGCGAAGGCCGCGCGGATGAAACCTGCGGCACCACCGCAAGCGAGCGAGGCGCAGGCTGTCGCGAAACCAAGTGCGCCCGCAGTTCCCGCTGCGCCGGTGGCAAAGCCAATCGCACCGGAAGCTCCTGCCGCCGTCGCTCCAGCCGTGGCCAAGGCCCCGGCTCCTGCACAAGCAATCGTGCCACCAGCGGCCAAGCCTGGGGTACCTGCGCCGACTCCGATTCGTCCATCTGCGGGAAGTCCAAAAGCGCCTGCAGCTGCACGGCCTGCTACACCTATTCGACCTGTCGCCCCTACGAGACCCGCGGCACCGGCTGGCAATCAGCCTTCTGCGATGCGTCCCGCTGCTGGCGCTCCCGCGCGTCCCGGCGCATCGACAAGACCAGGCCCTCCGACTCGGCCGTTGCCGACAGGAAATCGCGGCCCGCTGCCCACCGGCAATCGCGGACCTCTTCCTGACGCGAGTCGAGAGTCGCGGCCGAGTGGCCCTCGCCCCGGGCAGCCTATGCGTCCCCAACAACCAGGCCAGGGACGGTCATTTACACCTCGATCCGGAGGCCCCGGCGGTCCTGGTGGACCACAATCTCGACCATTTGAGCAGCGTCGCGGCGCGATGCCCACGGGCACACGGCCCGGCCCACGTGCACCCGGGCGACCGGGAATGCTGCCGCCGTTTCCAGAAAAATTGCCGCCGAAGGCGGAGCCGGGCAAGCCGCTCTACACGCGCAAGCCGCCGCAGCGCCAGCGCCCCGTCTTGGACAAGCGAGAGCAAGAGGGCGAGCGCAAGCTGCATCCGACGCGGCAGCGTCCGGGCGCAGGCCGCAGCGCCGCCGCAGCGGTTATCGCGCCGCCGGAGCCGCGTCCGCCACGCGACGTGACGATTACGGAAGGTATTACCATTCGCGAGCTTGCCGAAAAGCTGGATGTACGCGCTAAAGATCTCTTGAAGAACTTGCTCGACCGCGGCGTCTTCGCCAGCATCAACCAGGCCCTGGACGTGCCGACGGCCACCACGCTGGCTGAATCATTCAGCGGAGTGGTGAACGTTGTCTCTCTTGAAGAAGAAATGGTGCTCGAAGTTGCAAAGGAAGAAACCAAGGAAAGTTTGAAACCGCGGCCGCCGGTTGTGACGGTAATGGGCCACGTGGACCACGGCAAAACGAGCTTGCTCGACGCGATTCGCGAAGCGGATGTTGCCGGGGGCGAAGCGGGCGGAATCACGCAACACATTGGCGCTTACAAGGTGGTCGTGAATGACCGCGCGGTGGTGTTCGTGGATACGCCGGGTCACGAGGCGTTTACGCGCATGCGCGCGCGGGGCGCGAAAGTTACCGACATCGTGGTGCTGGTTGTGGCGGCCGACGATGGCGTCATGCCGCAAACAAAGGAAGCGATCGACCACGCGCGAGCGGCAAAAGTGCCTATCATCGTGGCGATCAACAAGATTGACAAGCCGGAAGCGCAACTTGAGCGCGTGAAGCGGCAACTGACGGAAAACAGCCTGATGCCCGCGGAGTGGGGTGGCGACACGGAGTTCGTGGAAGTTTCCGCGAAAAAGAAGCAGGGCATCGACAAACTGCTGGAAACGATTTTGCTGGTTGCTGATTTGCGCGAGCTCCGAGCCAATCCCGATGCCCCGGCGACGGGCACGGTGCTCGAATCACGCGTGGACAAGGGACGCGGCCCGGTGGCCACGATTCTCGTGCAAAACGGCACGCTGAAAGCCGGCGACTTCTTCATCTGCGGATCGGTTTTCGGCAAGGTGCGCGCGATGTTTGACGATCGCGGACGGGTTGTGAATGACGCCCCGCCGTCCACGCCCGTCGAAGTGCTCGGATTGCAGGGTGTGCCGGATGCGGGCGACCTGTTCCAGGTTACTGACGAAGCCAAGGCGCGGCACGTAGTGGAGTATCGCCAGGGCAAGCAGCGCGACGCGGCGATGGCGCGCATCAGTGGCTCGCGCATCACGCTTGACCAGCTGCACGAGCAACTGAAGGCCGGCGACGTCAAGGAATTGGGAATCGTGATTAAGGGCGACGTGCAGGGTTCCGTGGAAGTATTGAGTGAAATGCTGCCAAAACTTTCGACCGACCAGGTGAAGCTGAAGATCATCGGATCGGGCGTCGGCGCGGTCACGGAGAACGACGTGCTGCTGGCTTCGGCTTCCGGAGCGATCGTGATTGCGTTCGGCGTGCGGCCGGACCGCAAGGCTCTGGAGCTCGCGCAACAGGAACATGTGGACATCCGGACGCACACGATCATCTACGAAGTTTCCGACGAGTTGAAGAAAGCCATGGAAGGCCTGCTCGAGCCAGTGGTCACTGAAACCTATCTTGGCCGCGCGGAAGTGCGCAACACGTTCCGTGTTAAGGGCGCGGGAACGATTGCGGGCTGCTACGTGGTGGACGGCATCCTGAAGCGCGACGCGCAGGTGCGCGTGCTGCGCGAAGGCGCGGTGATTTACACCTCGAAACTCAACTCGTTGAAGCGCTTCAAGGATGACGCCAGCGAAGTGCGCACCGGATTTGAATGCGGCGCGGGCGTCGCGAATTTCAACGACATTAAAGTCGGCGACGTCCTGGAATGCTTCAGCGTTACCAAGATGAGCGCCGCGGAAGCCGCCGGACAGGGCAGCGGGCCCTCCGGCAAGAAATAAACCGCCAAGCTGTCCCCCGGAGCCGCACATGCCGGTCGGTCTGCTCACCCTCGAGCTGCACATCCCGGACGCGCAATCGCTGAAGCACAAGCGGCAGGTATTGCGCAGCTTGAAGGATAAACTGCGGCGGGACTTTAATGTGGCAGTAGCGGAACTGGAGCATCAAGACACGTGGCAGAGGTCAGTGGTCGGGATTGTGACGATTTCGAATGAAGAGAAGCACTTGAGAGAAGTGCTGCAAAAAGTCTTGGACGAGGCCGACCGCATCCTCGGGTCGTTTTTAATCAATCAAGCAGTCGAAATCGTTTAGAGAGCGGTTCAGGGACGCCAATGAGTCCAGCCAATCACCGGCACGAACGCGTAGGCGAGGAGATCGCACACGAAATCAACGCCATGCTGGCGGGAGAATTGAAAGATCCGCGGCTGGAAGTGAGCGTAGTCGCGAGCGAAGTGCGCGTCCAGCCGGACATGAAGCATGCGCGCGTGTTCATCAGTGTGAAAGGGACGAACAAGGAGCAGGCCGACGCGATCAAGGCGCTGGAGCACGCTTCAGGGTACATCCGGCGGGAGCTTGTCGAGCGGTTGCATCTGCGCCGCGTGCCGGAGCTGCACTTCACGCTGGATCTCTCGCAAGAACATGTTGAGCGAATCGAGCGCCTCTTGAAGGAAATGAAGAAGGACAATCCGCCAGCGGCGTAAAAGTGCTTACTCCCGAGTGTTAGTCGCAAGTAGGAATTCTTAATTTCAAGAATGCCACGACAACCACAGCCGGCGCCGAACGACGGCGCGCTCGTCATCAATAAGCCGAAAGGAAAGACGTCGCACGACGTTGTTGATGCGGTGCGTCATTTGGCGGGCTTCCGGCAGATCGGGCACCTGGGCACGCTCGATCCGCTGGCCACCGGTGTTCTTGTGCTGTTGCTTGGCCGAGCGACGCGGCTGGTGCAATTCTATGCCGGGCGCCGCAAGCGGTATGAGGCGGGCTTCCGGTTCGGGTTCGCGACGGATACGTACGATTCCGATGGCGAGGCGCAGGGGCCGGACACCGCGCCGGCGCTGGATGTTGCGACGCTGGAGAAATTTGCGGCGGAGCGCACCGGGCGATTCGAGCAGATGCCGCCGTCGTTTTCCGCGAAGAAAGTGAAGGGGCGCCCTGCCTATGAACTGGCGCGCAAAAAACAAGTTGTTGAGCTGAAAGCTGTCGAAGTCGAAATTTACGAGTACAAACTCGAGGAGACTGATGGCAGCATCGCACGATTTGTGATCGAGTGTTCTTCCGGCACGTACATCCGTTCGCTGGCGCACGAGATGGGTCAGAAACTTGGTTGTGGCGCGCACCTTGCGGAAATCACGCGCACGGCTGTGGGCGAATTTTCGATGGAGAAAAGCGCGTGCGTCATGGCACGAAATTCAACATCATGCTCGCGCAGCTTCAGCCGGGCCGCGTCGAGGCGCCTCCCGGAGCGACGACGCAGCTCGATGGCGGTGAACCGAAGCCGCCGCGACTGCGCGTCTTCAGCCAGCAGGATAAACTCATCGCCATTGCGGAAGCCGTCGTGCCGCGCACTTACCAGCCAATCGTGGTGTTCGAAGCTCTGCCATAACTCACCCGGACCGACCGCGGATTCGATTCCCACCAGGTTTAAGACCGTGAATTCGAGAAGCCTGGGATCTTGTCATTCACGGATTTATGGTTGAGGTTGTGTCCCTGGTGACTGCAAAGTTCCCGGGCCGACGGGTGCGCGGCCTCCGGGATCGCCTCGGCCGGCGAAAATCGTCCGCGTGAGGTGATCCGCCAGGCGCAGTTTTCGCGGCGTGACGATAATCAAGAGCTCCGTATCCTGAAGCGAATTGCTTCGGGTCCCGAACGCGTAACCCACGATAGGGAGTTCAGCGAAGCCGGGGAGGCCCGTGATGGAGTGGGTTTCTTCCATATCGGTGAGGCCGCCAATCAGCGTCGGCTCGTCCTCTTTGACGCGAACGGTTTGCGTCAGCGTTCGATTGGAGATGACGGGAATGCCGTTCACGCTGGAGCCGGCCAAAGAACGAATTTCGAATTCGAGCAACAGAGTCACTTCGTTGTTGGGATGAAGCGTGGGTGTCGCTTTTATTTTCACGCCGAGATCGACATATTCCGATGCTGGGTAGGGTGTCTGCCCCACGCCTGTGGTCGTGCTGTTGGCGAAACTCGTGGAATCCTGAACCACCGTTACCTCACCCTGGGTGGCGGAGGGAGCCTGGGACACTAAGGCGACATCGGGAAGACCGCTGGACGTCAATATAGATGCGATGAGTGCGGTGGGGCCCGCGGGGGAATTTAGCTCGATTCGCGAGGCAAACGTGCCCTGCCCCAGGCCGAGATAAACGCCGAGTGTGCTGGCACCATTGTTGGTCACCGCGATGTCCGGGACGGCGCCGTTGGCAAAATTGGCGATCACGATACCCGCAGGGGTGGCGGCGGTTTGCAGCGGAGAGCCTGTAGCCTGCGTGAATGTGCCGTCCAAATTGCTACTGCCCAGCAGGATGGTGACGGAGTTGTCGCCCTGGTTCACGACGGCAAGGTCCGCCACGCCGTCGGCATTCAAGTCTCCGGTTGCGATTGCCACGGGAGTCGTTCCAACGCTGATAGGCGAACTGGGGGCCTCGGTAAGAGTGACATCCAGGTTCTGATCAACGGAGCTCAGCAGGATGGCTACGTTGTTGGAGCCCTCATTGGCGACGGCCAGGTCCAGTTCGAGGGCGTTATTGACGGTGTTGACGCGGTTCCGAAAATTCGCGGTGACCATGGCGACGGGAGTAGTTTCCGAAATCGTTGAAGTATTGGTCAGTTTGAACGGTGATCCCGGAAACTCCGTAAATGTACCGTCGCCATTTCCGCGGAGAAGAGAGATGGAATTGTCTCCCTGATTGGCAACCGCGAGGTCCAGAAAACCGTCACCATTGAAGTCCGCGACAATCACGGATTTCGGATTATTCCCCACGGCAATAGGAGAGCCGGGCGCCTCCGTAAAAAGTCCGTTGGCTTTGCCGTTGGCGTCGACGCTCCCCAATAAAATAGAAACGTTGTTGGAAGTGGAATTTACAAGGACTACGTCCGGCGGCTGAGCCGTGGAAAACTTTTTAATATCGTTGCGGAAGACCCCAGTTCCGATGGCGACTTGGCCCGTTTCGTTGGTCCCCAGAGTGATCGGCGATGGCGTGAACTGAACGAAGTTCCCGCCCCCCTGATTCTGCAGGATGACAAAAGTATTAGCTTTGGTGTTGTCAAAAACGACGGCCAGATCGGGGAGAGTGCCGCCGGTGAAATTATTTGCCACCAGCGCAGACGGATTAGCCCCGACGGTAAAACTGGTTTCCGGGAAAATTGTGGAGCTTGCCAATGCCGTCGAGGCACTGGTGTTCCCCAGAGTCCCGGAGAGAAGTGAGAGCGTAATCGGAAAACGATCGCCGACGAAAAAGCTGGCTGGTTTTCCGTCTTGCGCGCGCAGCAGCACCTGACGCCCGCTTTGAACCAGAGAGAGAGTATCGGAAAAATTGACAGCGGCGCTGGGGAGAGTGAGCAGAAAAGTGGAAAGGCCGCCGCCAATAGGGACGACCGCGGGAATGCCGGAGAAGCCCTTTCCTGCGAAGACTTGTTGAATGTTAGTGAGCAGGTTCGTCAGCGTCGTCGACGATTTGAGCTTATTCAAGTCGTTGGTGCTCAGTGCGATGAGCTGCTCGGAAGACGGGGGGGTAATGCCAAGAGCACGAGCCTTGTTGCGGTCCACTTCGAGGATTTCGAGCTCCAGCATGACTTCGCCGCGGGCCCGTTGGAGCTGCTGGATCAGCTCGCCAGCAAGGGCAAGACGTTCGGGGGTGTCTCGCATGGTGATGGTGCGGCTGCGGGTATCAAGATCGATGCGCGTGGAACCGGTGATGTCGCGCAAGATGCGCAGCATCTCGGTAACATCCTCCGGGCCCACGGCAGCGGAAAGTGGAAAGGTCTGCTCCGCTTCAAGGCCGTACTGCCGGCGCTTTTCCGGCGTGTCCGGCGCGACAAACATCATTTTGGGATCCAAGGGGCGCCAGAAGGTCCCGGATTGCGCTCCGAGAAGAGACACGGCGGTGAAGAAATCCACATCGTCAAGGTGCAAGCGCACGTTCCGCGCCGTAAGGTCCGGATCGAAGGATGCTTTGACACCAAAGAGGCCCGCGAGCTGTTCGTAAATGGCTTTTGTGTCGCCGCGGAGGTTCAGGTTTTTCTTTCCGGCTTGCGGTTGCAGACGAGGCAGGCCGGAGATGGGCGGCGCGGGTTTAGCGCCGGGCTCGTCTTCCATGGATTTGAATTGAGCGAGGCGTTCCTGGACGATGGTGTTTCCGGGGTCGATCTCGATGGCAGCTCCCAGTTCCTCGGTGGCTTGGGTCATCTGGCCAGCCAGTGCGTCCCGTTCCGCAGCCTCGACCAGGGAGCGCACCAGCCTGGAGCGCAGCGCGGCGGCCTTTTCGACGATGGCGGCATCCTGCGGGGCGTAACGCGCGGCTTCTTGGTACGCCTCAAGCGCTTCATCGAGGCGCCCTGCTGCCACTGCTTTGTCGCCCAGCTCGGCAGCCTTATGAGCACGCTTGAGATCGGGGTGTACAGCTGTGCTTTGGAGCTGCGATGGTGAGGGCGCCTGGGCGGGAAGTTGCGCGCAAAGGAGCGTCGACAGGAGCAAAGCCGTGCCTGGACGGAAGGTACGCATGAGCATCAAATAGAATAACCCAAGCGGGCAGAGCAAATAGGACCAAGCTGGTCCGGTTGACGGAAGTCTCTGGTTGCGGTACACTTAAAATGTAGTTGCAAATGACTAACAACTGGAGTTTTCGTGCTCTCGGCTCTCCTTATTGCACTTCGTGAAGGGGTTGAAGCTTCTCTCGTCGTCGGCATCATCCTTGTCTATCTATCGCGCACAGGACGCCAGCACCTGGCACGATTCGTGTGGTACGGCGTGGCAGCGGCGGCGGCGCTCAGCTTGGCTGTGGCCGTGGCGCTGGAGCGTTGGCGGATTAGCGAAGACGGCTTCGAGGGGCTGATGCTCCTGATCGCAGCGGTCTTCGTTGTTACGATGATCGTATGGATGAATCGAGTTGCGCGCCACCTGAAAAAAGAGATTGAGGCCAAGGTGGAGGCCTACGCAGAAAAGGCAGGTAGCGCGGCGGGCTGGGGCATCTTTCTTTTTGTTTTCCTGATGGTTTTGCGCGAAGGAGCGGAGCTGGCTCTGATCTTGCGGGCCGTGGAGCTTTCGAGCGAAGGACTGCAAACGTGGATTGGGACAATTGCGGGGATCGCCGGGGCGGTCGCAGTGGGGCTTTTCTTTTTTAAAGGAACTTTGCGCGTCCCGCTGCACCGGTTTTTTGCGGCGACGAGCGTCATTCTGATGCTGGTGGCGTTTCAATTGGCGCTCACCGGGCTGCATGAATTGAGCGAGGCGCGGTGGCTGCCATCCAGCAAGGCGGAAATGGCGATTCTCGGACCGATTGTCCGGAATGAGTTGTTCTTTTTTGTGTTTATTTTTGGCGCGGCGACGTTGCTGATTCTGAGGGAATGGCAAGCGGCTTCTCATGACAAGAACGCTCGGGGAACGCTGAACGACGCGGAAAAGCGTCTGCTGGAATCGCAGAACCGGCGGCAGCGGCGTTGGATGATGGCCGCGGCAGTCGCGTCTCTCACGGTGATCCTGGTGTTGACGGCGGATTTCATTTATGCGCGGGCTAACTCGGCGCCTCCGACGGCCCGGCCGATCGAGGCTGTTGGGAATATCGTGCGTGTGCCGGCTGCCGAAGTGCAGGATGGAAGCCTGCATCTTTTCACGTTGAACGCGGGCGGGCAGACGCTGCGATTCATGATGATCAAGAAGCCAAACGGATGGGGAGTGGCGCTGGACGCCTGCCGCATCTGTGGCGCGGAAGGCTACCGCCAGGATGGACAAAACGTTATTTGCCGGCACTGCGCATCGGCGATTTATATTCCGTCGATTGGCGATCAGGGCGGGTGCAATCCCATCGGCGTGCCGTCGCGCATGGACGGCGGAGACCTGATGATTGATATTTCGTCGTTGACGCAAGCTGCGAAGGAGATTCCTCAGTAGCGGCACTCTGGTTCGTGCCCCTTACTCGCGCGACCAACCATTTTATGTTTTTGCGAATTGTTGCCGACTCTTTTGGACGCCGTCCGCGCCACAAGCTCCTGACCGGCGCGGCGCTGGCGCTCGGCATGGGAGTAGCCACTGCGGCTCTGAGCGTCTCGCTGGATGTGGGCGACCGCCTCGCGAAGGAATTTCGCAGCCTGGGGGCGAACCTTCTGGTTACGCCGCAAGCGGATTCGCTACCGCTCGAAATCGGCGGAGTGGACTATCGCCCTGTGAACGCGGGCGCGTACTTGCCCGAAGCCGACCTGCCAAAATTGAAAACAATCTTCTGGCATAACAACATCATGGGCTTCAGTCCAATTCTCGAGGTCCCGATTGAGGCTTGGTCGCCAGCTTCCAAGTCTTGGATTGCTCCCGCTGTCGCAGGCAAAACGTCATTGATTGGAACCTGGGCCCAACACAACGCAATCATTCCTGACGGCACGACATACCTCACTGGAGTGGTGAAAACAAATCCTTGGTGGGATGTTAAAGGACAGTGGTTTGGCGAAGACTCGCTGCAGTGTGTTGTCGGAGTGAATCTCTCAAAAAAAATTGGGGCAAAAATAGGCGATGATTTGAACGTAAGTTCGGGGGATCACACAAAGTGGATTACCTTGAAAATAGCAGGTCTGCTTTCATCAGGCGGGTCCGAAGATGAGACTGTTCTCACTCCTCTTTCCGTTGCGCAGGAACTTGCCGGAAAGCCGGGACAGTACCGCAAGCTGTATGTCAGCGCGCTGACGAAGCCGGAAGATGCGTTTGCGAAGCGGGATCCGAAGACGTTCACGCCGGCAGAATACGACCGCTGGTTTTGCACGCCTTATATTTCGTCGATTGCGTTTCAGATTCAGCAGCAACTGCCGGGAACGGATGTACGGGTGATTCGCCGCGTCGCGGAAGGCGAAGGCGCGATTCTTACGCGTGTGCGGATGCTGCTGTGGCTGGTCACGGGAGCGGCGCTGCTGGCGGCGGCGCTGGCTGTGGGGGCGTCTTCGGCGGCTTCGGTGATCGAACGGCGCACGGAGATTGGCTTGATGAAGGCGCTGGGCGCGGGCTCCGGCACAGTTGGATTCCTGCTTGCTGCAGAACAGCTTTTGCTCGCGTTTGTGGGCGGGGGCGCGGGTTATGCGCTGGGGATACTTCTCGCGCGTCTGGTCGGTGAAAAAATTTTTGGTGTGGCGCCCGAGCCTTCTCTCATCGTCTTTTTCGTGATCATTGCCCTTGCTACCGGCGTCACGATTCTTGGCAGTGCCTTTCCGCTGCGCCGGGCTTCACGCTATGAGCCGGCGCCGATCCTGAGAGGCGAATGATGGCAAGCTCGCGCGCAACGAATCGAGCCATGTTCTGGCGCATTATCAGACGCCTCTTCGGCGCCAACCCCGGCCGCCTTTTCGTTATGTTGCTCGCCCTCGGCGCAGGCGCGGCCGTCACCGCTGCGCTTCTCAATCTCCAAGTTGATGCCAAGCGCCGCCTCACCATCGAATTTCGATCCTTTGGCGCGAATTTTGTCATTGCTCCGCGTGACGCCTCCGAACTCGGCAATATTGCGACATTGCCGTGGGACGAGAAGGTCATGAAAACGATCCGGACGCAGGCCTACGAAGAAACGCCCATCGTGCCATTTCTTTACCTTGTGGCTAGCACTCAGAGGCCAGGCGCCGCGATGCTTCCCACAAAGGGAAATCAGATTCAGACCGTGATCATTGGGACAGACTTGGTGAATTTGCATCTCGTCGCAGGAACGAAGTTCCCCGAGGTGTCCGGCTGGGAGGAGTCCGATTACGAGAGCCTTAAGACCGAATGTTTTCTTGGTGAAAGAGTCGCGAGCCAATTGGGGATTGTCAAAGGGGACAAAGTAGTGTTGCTCTACGAGGACAGGACAGAGCGGCTGGGCGTGCGCGGAATCGTTTCCACAGGCGGCGCAGAAGATGATCAAATTTTCATGGATTTAGGGACGGCGCAGCACCTCTCTCGGATGAAGGAGCGGATAAGTCTGATACAACTGAGCTACCCGGGAACTCCCAGAGAGATTCAGGCCTTTTATTCAAAGCTTGCGTCGCACTTGCCCGATGCAGAGGTGAAACCCATCCGGCAATTCACGGAGGGCGAGGCGAGAATTTACAACCGGATTAGTGGGTTGCTGACGGCAACTGTCGGGATCGTGCTATTGCTCACGGCATTGTGTGTGATGGCGGCGATGACTAACGTGGCGATGGAACGGAAGATGGACGTTGGCTTGATGAAGGCGAGCGGTGGCTCGATGCGGCGCGTTCTGAGGCTGTTCCTTGCGGAGGCGGCGTTACTTGGGTTAGCTGGCGGCATGATCGGTGGCGCGGCGGGGATTTTTCTGTCCATCGGTTTAGGAAAGGCGGTTTTTGGCGTGGCAGCGCGGCCGCGGCTGGTTGTGTATCCTGTAGCTGTGGCGTTGACGATCATTGTGGCGATCATAAGCGCGTTTCCATTGCGGCAGCTGGCCAGCATCCGGCCTGCGTCGGTCTTCAGAGGTGAAGCGTGAGTACCGTGGTGCAAGCGCTGCCGCTAACCGCGGCGAAGCAAGTGGTCATCGAAAATTTGGTCAAGCAGTACGGCACACTGCGCGCTCTCGGCGGAGTGAGCTTCGAAGTGAACACCGGTGAATGGGTTGCGCTGATGGGCCCTTCGGGCTCGGGGAAAACCACGTTGATCAATATTCTTGGGGGCCTGGACACGCTCACTTCTGGGCATGTTGTCGTTGACGGCGTTGATCTTTCGAAACTTCGCGAGAACGATCTAGTCCGTTACCGCGCGGAAAAAGTCGGCTTCGTGTTCCAGCAATTTCATCTCGTGCCGTACCTCACGGCGCTGGAAAACGTGATGCTTGCGCAATATTTCCATAGTGTTACGGACGAAAAGCAAGCCGAAGAAGCGCTGAAGCGCGTGGGCCTGGGCGACCGTCTGACGCATCTCCCCGCGCAGCTTTCCGGAGGCGAGCAGCAACGCGTAGCGATCGCGCGTGCGCTGATCAATCAGCCGAAAATTATTCTTGCCGACGAGCCCACCGGTAATCTCGACGAGGCCAATGAAACCACGGTCATACAGATTTTCCGCGAACTGCACAATGCCGGCCATACGATTCTGATGGTGACGCACGACCCGGACATCGCGCGCCAGGCTGACCGGCGCATCGAGCTTGCCCATGGCCACCTGCACTTCGACACCGCGCAGCATGGTCCGGGCCATCCGCTGGCTTGTCCGCTCGCCGACACGGCGGACTGCTGCACGCCCATTTCCACCGACGACGAAATTCGCTTCGACCACCTTCTCGAACAAATTTGGGTGTGCGGCGAGGAGGGGAAGCCGGCTCAGGCGGAGCACCTCCATGCCACTGGTCCATCGGGGCGCCTGCCGGTGGTAAGCAACGAGCCTCCTACACGAGTTCTTTCGCGCATGTCGGATTTGCGCCTGGTGCAAATGCAAGACGGGGAAGTGCAACTTACCCCCGTGGGGAGCCAGCGTGCACGCGGCGTAGTCCGGCGTCACCGCCTGGCCGAGCGGCTCTTCAAGGACACATTTTCCATCGAAGATTCCGAAGCGCACACGCAAGCTTGCAAATTCGAACACATCATCAGTCCGGAGCTGGACCAGCGCATCTGCACGTTCCTCGGGCACCCGAAGACCTGCCCGCACGGGAACCCCATTCCGCCGGGCGATTGTTGCGATGGCAAGTCCAAAGGCTGATCGCATACTTAAACCATGCCGACTCCTCTGGACCCGCGAAAGAAACCAACAAGCGTCAAGATTCACGTTTCGAGCGGGACGGGTGTGGATGTCACCTGGGCCGACGGCCACGCCAGCCATTACGAATTTGCGTACTTGCGAGAGGAATGCCCCTGCGCCACTTGCAACGACGCGCGAGAGAAGAAAGTAGCCCTCGGCGAGGTAGCTTCATCCTTCAAGTCATCTCCCGCACTGCCGATGTTCAAGCCCAAGGCGCGCGCCAACGCCGCCACGCAGGTGGGCAACTACGCCATTCAGATCAACTTCACTGATGGCCACTCCACGGGCATCTACAGCTACGACCACCTGCGCAATATCTGCCCCTGCGCCGAATGCGCTAAAGCCTTTCGAGCCTTTGCGGGATAGATTCTTTCGACGATTCGCTGAGTGACAAGCTAGACTTAGCGCCTTAAAAATGCGAGCATTCCAACCTACGAGTTGACAACACCCAGACATGAGCAGCATCCCCAATAGCCCTGCTGCCGCGGGCAGCCGCGGCAACGGTATTCCGCGTGTCATTGTCGCCACTACGGCCCTGCTGACATTCATTTCGTTCTGGCGGGCGGCGGCCATCGTACTGAACGACCTGGCTTCCTCGGCGTACTATGCCGGCGGCGAAGCGGAAGGTTACATCGGCAAGACCGCGCCGTGGTTCATCCTCGCCATCATGCTGTTTTCTTACGCGGTACGCGCCGTTTACGTGGAAAGCTGCAGCATGTTCGTGCGCGGCGGCGTGTATCGCGCCGTGAAGATGTCGCTCGGGGGGACGCTCGCGAAATTCAGCGTTTCTGCGCTGATGTTCGACTACGTCCTCACGGGGCCCATCAGCGGCGTCGCCGCCGGCCGGTATCTTGCGGGATTGATCGATGAACTCCTGCAGTATTTTCACCTGACTGGCCCGCTTGCTTCCGGGACAATCAGTTTTATTGCCGCGAGCTTTGCCATCGTCGTCACTCTCTACTTCTGGTGGCAGAACACCAAGGGGGTTGCCGAGTCTAGCGAAAAAGCGCTGCAAATCATGAAACTGGTTACCGTCATGGTGGTGATGCTTATCGTCTGGTGTGGTTACACGATTGCCGTGCGCCATTCCGCCCTGCCTCCCTGGCCAAGCCCGCGAAACCTCAGGCTGAGCACCAGCGCTCTCGGCTGGCTCGCGCATAGCAGCCTTCCTCACATGTTCGGCATCATCGCCATCTTCATCGCCTTGGGCCATTCGGTCCTGGCGATGAGCGGCGAGGAATCGCTTGCGCAGGTTTATCGCGAAATCGAAAGCCCCAAGCTCCCCAACCTGAAAAAGGCCGGAGCGGTCATTTTCGTCTACAGTTTGGTTTTTACGTCTTTGGTCTCCTTCTTTGCCGTGATGATCATTCCGGACGACGTCCGCCAGCGTTTCCTCGAAAACCTGATTGGCGGGCTGGCGATGAATCTCGAGGGACCATTTATCGTCCGTCTCATATTTCACGGCTTTGTTGTCGTAGTGGGCGCTTTGATCCTGGCAGGCGCGGTGAACACGGCCATCGTGGGTTCGAACGGCGTGTTGAACCGCGTTTCCGAAGACGGCGTGCTCAGCGCCTGGTTCCGTCAGCCACACAAACGGTTCGGTACGAGCTATCGCATCATCAATATCGTTGTGGCGCTGCAGGTCATCACCATCATCATTAGCCGCGGCGACGTCACTTTTCTCGCAAATCTCTACGCTTTCGGAGTGATTTGGAGTTTCGCGATGAACGGCCTCGCCGTGCTCGTTTTGCGGTACACGAGCCCAGGACAGCGGGAATTCCAGGTTCCACTGAATTTCACGTTCCGTGGCGTGCAGATTCCCGTCGGCCTTGGATTAATAACCTTGATGCTGTTCCTAATCGCCATCGTAAACCTGTTCACCAAACCAGTCGCCACTATGGCCGGCGGAACGTTTTCCGTTCTGCTTTACATTGTGTTCACGATTTCGGAACTCCGGGGTAGACACGGCGGCGCAGCCCACGTCGAGATGGACCAGTTCAATCTCGAGTTGGAATCGGAATTGACTCCCGAGGCCGTGGGTGCGCGCCCGGGCAACATCCTCGTCCCGATAAGCAATCATTACGCGCTCTATCACCTTGGAAACGTGCTGGACCGCATTAAGCCAGGTCGCCGCGACGTTGTCGTGCTGCATGTCCGGCTCCTGCGCCGTTCGGCTTCAGGCGAAAATGAACTCGAGGCCGATCAGCTTTTCGGCAGCATCGAGCAACAGCTCTTCTCCCAAGCCCTTTCCATGGCGGAAAAACGAGGCAAGTCAATACGCCTTGCTGTCGTCGCCGCGAACGATTTGTGGGATGGCATCCTGCGTGCCGCAACCTCGCTGCGATCCAGCACCATTGTTGCGGGGCGTTCGACAAAGGAATCGAACGAGGAGCAAGCGAGGCAGATCGGTGAAGCCTGGGAAAAACTTGGCGATCAGAAACCGCAATTCAACCTAGAAATACATTTACCTAATGGGGACAAGCTTTATAAGGTCCTTGGGCCGCACGCGCCGAATTTGACGGCCAACGAGGTCAATCTTCTGCACCGGTTGTGGCTGCGTTTCAGCGATGCTGTAGCGCCAATGGAGATGCACCACCATGACGTCGTGCACTTCGCGCTCGAAGAAGTGCAAAAAGAGATGGATGAAGGGCACGAAGACGTCGTGGTCAACCGCTTGCGCGAGCACCTCGAGGGCATTCAAAAGAAAAAAGCTCCGAAGGCGTGAGGCAAAGCACTTTCTAGTTCTTGGTTTTAAGTCCCTAGTCTTGAATTCTTACAGCCCTATCTCCAGCGGAATGTCTCTTATCATTGCGGCAGCTCTCCCTGCCGGGAACTAACCACTAAGCACTACCATTGCGTCATCCGAGCTGGGTTGTGCAGTGACCGCAGCGCTTCGCCGCGAGGGGAATGGTCATCGCGCACTGGGGGCAGTCTTTTGTTGTAGGCGCATCGACGGCTTCCGGCTTCTTGGTCCAGCGATTGACTTGCTGGATCAAGATGAACACGGCCAACGCGACGATAAGAAAATTGATTACAGTGTTAAGAAACAATCCATAATTCAGCGTGGCCGCACCCGCCTTCTTTGCATCCGTCAGGGTTGCGTACGGTATGCGGCCTAGGTTGATGAACAATGCCGAAAAATCCACCGGGCCGAGAAGCCGGCCGATTGGCGGCATGATCACGTCTTCCACCAACGACGACACAATTTTTCCGAACGCTGCACCGATAATGACGCCGACCGCCATATCCAATACGTTGCCACGCATGGCGAATTCCTTGAATTCTTTCAACACGGACGTTCTCCTTTGTTTTTACAACGAAGATGTGTGACGGCCCGGGCGGATTCCCAAACTCTAGGAGGGCTGTCAGTTGCGCGGATTATAGTCGAAGCCGAAGAGAAAGAAAGACAAGAAGAAGCACAACTCAGGATTTGCCGCCCAACTCTTTTGGAAAGGCGCTCTCAGCGCGGCCGGAAAATCAAGTAAGAAGCAATCGCGCCGCGTAGTACGAGCAGCCCGCCGCCGGCTGCCAGCATGGGACCCACCCAGAGGAACGGCACACGTGAAATCACCAGCATAAGGGCACCCAGAAGCGCGAGCGACAAGCCGCGCGTCCAGTTTTGCCAGCGCAACCACCACTGGCCCGGGCGGTAGAGCCCTCGGAGTCCCCAGAGAATCAACGCTACGCTGAGGAACAGCCAGGGCACGCCGTGTCGATCGACGGTGCGGCCGTGAGCAGGGCCGACAAGGCCGAGCCATATCAACAAGGCGCCGAGCAGCACAAAAATAAATTCGATCATGAGCCGGAATAGTCGCTCGGGCGTGAGCATTGCAATGGCGTCCCCTTAGGCGACGCGTTCGATGCGAAGTTTCTTGATGGACACCGGTGTTTTCGGGCGGTCGTTCGAATCGCGCGGCACATTTGAAATTTTGTCCGCCACGTCTTGCCCTTCGACGATTTCGCCGAAAATCGTGTGCTTGTTGTCCAGCCAGGGCGTTGCTGCCACGGTGAGAAAGAACTGGCTCCCGTTGGTTCCCGGCCCGGAGTTGGCCATGGAGAGCTTTCCGGCTTTCGAATGCTTCAGCGAAGGATGGAATTCATCGGCAAACTTGTAGCCTGGCCCGCCCATTCCGCTGCCGTGCGGGCAGCCGGCTTGAATCATGAATTGCGGAATCACCCGATGGAAGACCAACCCGTCGTAGAAGGGCCGCTTTTCCTTCTGGCCGGTTTTTTCATTCGTGAATTCCTTCGTGCCTTCGGCAAGCCCGACAAAATTCGCTACCGTCTTGGGCGCTTCGGTTTCGAGCAAACGCACAACAATGTTTCCGTGGGAAGTTTCAAAAACAGCGTAGGTTCCTGCCGCTCGGCTCATGCGATCTCCTTCGTGCCAAATCATCGTACACGAGCCGGAGCGCCGCGCGCCACATGGGTGCATAAAGGAACTCTTCCCTTAGCGGCATGGGGTGGCAAAGTTGGGCGCGGGATAAAGGATTTCTTTTGCCCGCTCTCTCACCAGCCCTTTTGCTTGCGGAGCTCCGTGATGTGGGCGGTGTGATGCTTCCCGTGCCATTCGTAGAGGAATAGCAGCCAGTCAACGGTGCGTTCGCCATGTTCCGGGTGCACGAGAACCCGCGCGAAATGTTCTGGTTTCAACGAACGCCACAACTGGACAAATCGCGTATGCACGGAGTCCAGCAGCGTCTGCGAAGCCTCGATCGGCGTCGATTTTGAGTCGGCAAGTTCGGCCCACGCCGCTTCGTTGTAAGGCTTGATGGTCGGCTTGTCTTCGGTGAGTGTGAGCTTCAATCGTATGTAGGCATTCAGGTGGCTATCCGGGACGTGATGCACAAGCTGGCGCACCGTCCAGCCGCCTTCGCGGTACGGCGTGTCCAGCTGCGAGTCGCTCAGGCCTTTTGCGACAGCGCGCAGTTTGGCCGGCGCAGCCGCAATTTCCTCGATCGCCTGCTGGCGCCGAGCCGCCGTCACTTGCGCGGGCATCTCAAATTTTCCAATCGGGTAGCGCGGATCCATCGTGACCTTCTCCTTGGGGCGACCTGAACTTTCTTTTGACTATAGCTGCGGCCGTTCGCACCGGTCAATGCCGCCTCCGAAAAAAGCCTCTCCAATTTGGCTGCCCTGATTCCGATTCGCGCCGGAGGGAATGCTACAATACGGGACCGCGTTGTATCCGGCGGGAGCAGTGCTGAATCTAATAGGTGGAGAAACATCGAATGTACAACGTCATCATCATCGGCAGCGGCTGCGCCGGTTTAACTGCTGCGATTTACGCAGGTCGCGCGAACCTGAAGCCGCTCGTTCTGGACGGGCACGAGCCCGGCGGCCAGCTCTCCCTCACCACACACGTTGAGAATTATCCCGGTTTTCCAGACGGCATTATGGGGCCGGAGCTGATCGGGAATATGCGCAAGCAAGCGCAGAAATTCGGAGCGGAGTTCAAGGCCGGAGCGGTAACCGAAGTCGACGTAAGCAAGCGCCCTTTCAAGATCATCGCCGGAAAAGATACCTACGAAGCGCGAGCTTTGATCGTCGCCGCAGGGGCCTCGGCGCGTCTACTGGGTCTAGCTGGTGAAAAAGAACTGATCGGCCACGGCGTTTCCACGTGCGCGACTTGCGACGGCTATTTTTTCCGCGGCAAACCCATCGCGGTAGTCGGCGGCGGTGATTCCGCCATGGAAGAGGCCAACTTTCTGTCGCGCTACGCCAGCAAGGTCCATCTGATCCACCGCCGGAATGATTTTCGTGCTTCCAAGATCATGATCGACCGCGCCAGGGCCAACGAGAAAGTCGAATTCGTCACGCCTTTCGCGGTGGAGGAGATTCTGGCTCCCCAGGGTCACGTGGAAGGCGTGAGTCTGCGCAACCAGCAGACCAAGGAAATGCACGAGATTCTGCTCGATGGGTTATTCGTTGCCATCGGTCACGATCCGAACACCATCATCTTCAAGGGCAAACTTGAGATGGATGCAAACGGCTACCTGCTGGCCAAGCACGGCAGCCTTACGGCGATCCCCGGCGTATTCGTTGCCGGTGACGTGCAGGACCATCGCTACCGCCAGGCGGTCACGGCCGCGGGCTCAGGGTGCATGGCCGCCATGGATGCCGAAAAGTTTCTGGAAGAGCACAAACAGTAGTTTCGTTCTTCCTACGCTGCCATAATAATCAGCGCATGCTCCGGTCGACGCTGCTCAAACTTTCCGAAAGCAAAGGCTTCGCCAATTGGGTCACTACCAATGGCACCACGCGCCGCATGGCGCGCCGATTCGTCGCCGGCGAGACGCTGGACGAAGCTATTGCCGCTGCCCGTGAGTGCAATAACGCGGGCATGTTCGCCAGTCTCGATTACCTCGGCGAAAATGTCGCCACCATATCGGACGCGCAACATTCCCGCGATGCCTATCTTGAGGTTTTTGAACGCATCGCTCAGGAACGGTTGGACGCTAACGTTTCCGGCAAGCTCACGCAACTCGGCCTCGATATCAACATTGAATTCTGCGAAGGCCTGGTGCGCTCCATCGTGGAGCGCGCTGCCGGATTCGATAACTTTCTGCGCATCGACATGGAGGGGTCTGCCTACACGCAGCGCACCATCGACCTCGTCAAGCGCGTCCGCACACGCAATCCCGCCGTCGGTACGGTGATTCAATCCTATTTGTACCGCAGCGAAACCGACGTCGCGGACCTATTGGCTTACGGCTGCCGCATCCGTCTCTGCAAAGGCGCGTACAAGGAATCCGGGGATGTTGCGTATCCGCGAAAAGCTGACGTGGATGCCAATTTCGTCCGGCTGGCGCAGCACCTGCTCGACAGTGGCTTCTACCACGGCATCGCCACGCACGACCCGCGCATGATCGCCGCGACAATTCGCCATGCCGCGGCAAGACAGATTTCCAAGGACGATTTTGAATTTCAGATGTTGTATGGAGTGCGCACGGACCTGCAACGCCGGCTCGTCAAGGATGGCTATCGCTTGCGCATCTACATTCCTTACGGCAAGGACTGGTTCCCCTACTTCATGCGGCGTCTCGCCGAGCGTCCTGCAAACCTCGGATTCCTCGCCCGCAATTTCTTCCGCAAGTGAGGTTCATCTTCCTCCCGCTTGCGTTCGATGATAATTGCGTGAGATGAGTATTCAGGGCAGGCGCCGAGGTCTATTTGTTGTCTGCGGGTCGGCAGTGTGGGATCACGCGAATGCCATACTTGGGACGCAGCGTAACGGACGCAAAGATTTCGATGGGGTGTCCTGGTACAACCTCAAGACGATATTTTTGCTGAATCATGGCCAGCAGCAGCGTGGCTTCCATCATCGCGAACGATGCGCCAACACAAGCCCGCGATCCGCCTCCAAATGGAAAATAGGCGAATCGGGGAATCTTGCCCGAGCGTATAGGGTCGTCACGCCAGCGTTCCGGGTCGAATCGTTCCGGGTCGGGGAAGAAGCGCGCATCGCGTTGCGTGCGCCACTGCAGAATAAAGATGTTTGAACCAGCGGGCACGTTGTACCCTCCCAGCTCGCACGCGTTCACGGCCCGCCTGCCGATGCCCCACACGGCTGGGTATAGACGCATCACTTCCTTCAGTACCATCTCCGTATAACGCAACCGGGGGAGGTCTTCCGGTGTCGGCACGCGATGGCCGAGCACTGCGAGGAGTTCTTCGGCCAACTTCGCTTCGACTTCAGAGTTTTGAGAAATCAAGTAGCAAGCCCAGGAGAGCGCAATGGCGGTGGTTTCATGGCCGGCGAGAAAAACGGTCATCACCTCGTCGCGCAGTTGCTCGCTGCTCATGGGGTTGCCGTCCGTGTCGCGCGCTCGCAGTAGCATGTCCAAAAGGTCTTCGCGCGCCTGATCTGAAGAACGCCGCTCTCGGATGATGTTGCCGATGACCTTGTTCAATTCGCGGATGGCCCGCCATTCCCGGCGCGCGAAAAATACCGGAATATCGAATGGAAACAGGACGGCCAGACTCGCGTTGTTTACAAAGTTTTCCGTCACCACTTCCATGGCCTTGCCGACCCGCTCGGCCGCGCCGGTGACTTCAGCGCCATACAAGCACTGCGCCACGATCTCCAAGGTCACGCGCATCATGTCTTCATGAATGTTTCGTTCATGATTTTCCTGCCACGAATCTAGCATGCGGCCCGCCGCGCGGGTCATCACCGCCGCATAAGCCTGGATGCTTTGCCGGTGGAAGGCGGGTTGGATGAGGCTCCGTTGACGCTTCCAGAATTCTCCCTCGCTGGTCAGCAAACCCCGTCCAAGGACGCGCGCCAGCGCGCGATAGTCCGCCGACTTGGTGAAATTCCCCGCGTTTGTGACCAGCACGTTCTCTATGTCGCGGGGATGCACTACTAGATAGATAGGAACATGGGCGAGATGCACGCGAACCACGTCCCCGTACTCGTCGGCACATCGCTTGTAATATCCCAGCCAGTCGCGGGACACCTCGATCAGGCTGCCGAGCAGAAATCGCCCTTTCGGCCCGGGTGCGTGTCCCGGGAGAGTTTTCGGCGTGGAGGGTGATGCTGTCGCCATGGGTTGCGTTCAATTCTTCCGGCAGACGGTGACGCCGTCACGAAGCGGGATAAGCACGGGGTAAAGCTCCTTAGAGGCATAGACGAGCCGGTTGAATTCCTGGATTCCCTGCGTGTGAATGTCATCCGGGGCCGCAGGCCGCGCGGCCTTTCCCGACCACAGCGTATTGTCGGCAATGAACAAGCCACCACGACGCAGTTTCGGCAGTGCCACGCGCAACGCGGCAGGGTATTGGTGTTTGTCTATGTCGTTAAAAATGAGATCAAATTTGCCCGGCGCCTTCTTCATCAGCTCCAGCGCGTCGCCGACCCGCACTTCGATCCGCTTGGCCACGCCCGCCCGGCGAAAATAATCCTTCGCGCGGCGCGCTTTCTCCGGATCGCCATCCGTATAAATCACTTTCGCCTTCGGCCCCGCGGCACGCGCCAGCCAGATGGTGGAGTACCCTATAGCCGAGCCCATCTCGAAAATCCGCTTTGCCCCGGAAACTTGCACCAGCAAACTAAGCATTCGCGCCACCGCCGGGCCTATAATCGGGACGCGGTGTTGCGCCGCGTAATCCTCGATTTCGCTGACCACGGCATCGCGTTCCGGCAGCAACTGGTAAAGATATTCTTCGACGTCGTCCTGAATGTAGCCGCTCCGCAAATTTTCGCTGCGAATCATAGTGTCTCCCCCGCTTTCAGCGCCTGAATTTTCAAACCTTTGATTTCGACGTTGAGGGTCGGCGCTAGTTGGATCCCGAAGCGAGCAGGGCTCGAATCGCCGTCTCATAGGTGTCCCGCGTGCCCTCGCCAAGCACATGTCCAATTTGTCGGCCATCCCTGCCGTAGAAATATGTGGCAGGAAGGGATCCATTCCAGCTCGGGAATACCGTTTGCGTGAACGCCGCCTCAGCGCCCGCTTTCTTCCGGTAGTTCGGAAACACTGGTTTGTAGCGAGCCAGAAAACGCCGCATCAGGATCAGATCGCCATCGTCATCCATGCTGACGCCCACGACTTTCAATCCCTGTGGCGCGTATTGTTTCGCCAGTTCATTCAGCATGGGGTACTCGTCGCGGCAGGGTTCGCACCAAGTCGCCCAGAACGTCACCAGCAGCGGTTTCCCGCGGTATTGTTCGAGCAATTTCTCATAGCCCTGCGCGTCAATCATCTCTGGATCGCGCGGGGCCGCCGTCTTCAAAGCCTGCGCTGCAGCCAAGGTGCCTGCCGCGACCACCAAAGCTAGTAACACAATGCAACTCCGGGTTCTCATGGTCATTCCTTCCGCTCTCATTCTATCCATACCCCCGCTGGTTGAGAAACTCCTTCCCCCCGCGTACAATTCCCTTAGCTGCTTGTCGTGCCCGGCAGCCGCATGATATAAGGATTTTTTGCCGGTTGTGCTGTTCCGCTGGATGAGCCACCGGTCCACTGTCCGAACAAAGGAGACCCTTAATGGCTTACGTGATTGCCGAGCCGTGCATCGGCACAAAAGACACCGCTTGTGTGGATGTCTGTCCGGTGGACTGTATTCATCCACGCAAGGACGAAGCGGCTTTCGAGGCTGAGACGCAACTGTATATCCACCCGACCGAATGCATCGATTGCGGCGCCTGCGTACCCGTTTGCCCGGTGACCGCTATTTTTGCGCTCGAAGACCTTCCGGAAAAGTGGAATAGCTTCACGCCCATCAACGCTGATTGGTATGCAAAACAAGGAAAGTAGCCGGCCTCATACGACGCAATCGGTTTTTTAGAGTTTTAGGCGGCACGCTCCGGCGTGCCGCTTTTTCATGTCTGCACCCAACTTCCTTCCCCTATGGGGGCATCGATTTATGCTCAACATTTATTCCGCGTTCTTTGGCACTGGTCCTCTGCCAACTCTTTTGCGCCGGCCATCATCTACCATCCTGAATGTGTCGTGTGGAGGCCTCGATTGAAGTCCGCAAGCACCTGTCCGGCCTTAGCCATTTATCTTTTTAGCCTCGCTGTTTTATCAACCGCCTCGGCCCAGACTCCAGCCGTTCATAAACCGCAGCCGCAACGGCCTCCCTCCACGATAGACGGCCACTGGAGCGGTTCGCTTCAAGCCGGCGAAGCTGTCCTCCATCTCGTTCTGCATGTTTCAAAATCGGAAGACGGTTCGTTCAAAGCCACCATCGATAGCCTGGATCAAGGCGTCTACGGCATTGAAGTGACCTCTCTTACCCAAAAAGATTCAGCCGTCCATTTCAACGTATCTTCCGTAAGTGCTTCCTTTGAAGGAAAATTTTCGGCCGAACACTCCAGAATCGAAGGTGAATGGACCCAGGGCAGCGCCAGCCTGCCGCTTGTTTTTCATCGCCAGGCCGCAGGTAGCGGCGCAAAGAAGCCCTCCGATGCCGTCGCCAGCGCCGAAGGAGTTTGGCAAGGTGCTCTCGAAGGCAATGGCATGCGCTTGCGCTTGCAATTGCACGTCTCGCATGACGACCGCAAGCAACTCGTCGCCGCGCTCGATAGTCCAGACCAGGGAGTGAGCGGTCTACCCGCTGTCAAGGTAAGCCAAAAGGACGCCGTCTTTCATTTTGAAATTCCCGTGGTGGGCGGCGTATATGACGGCACGCTCAACGCTACAAAGACGGCCATCACCGGTACCTGGACGCAAAGCGGTGGCGATCAGAAGCTCATTTTTCATCGCTCGGACCAGCTTCTCGCGCTGATCCGCCCGCAGGATCCTGTAAAGCCCTACCCCTATCAAGAGGAAGAAATCGCCTTCTCGAGCGACAAAGCGAAGGTCACGCTTGCTGGCACCCTCACTTTTCCGCCCGGACCGGGTCCGTACCCCGCCGCCATTCTCCTCAGCGGTTCGGGACCGCACGACCGCGATGAATCTCTCCTCGGCCATCGTCCTTTTCTCGTGCTGGCGGATCACCTGACGCGAAAGGGCATCGCCGTTCTCCGCTTCGATAAACGCGGAAACGGCAGTTCCACCGGCGATTATGCCAGCGCGACCATGGAAGATTTTGCCGGCGATGCCGCAGCCGCCCTCGCTTACCTGAAAACTCGCACGCAAATTGATGCCAAGAAAATCGGCCTGATTGGGCACAGTGAAGGGGGCATGATCGCTCCGATGCTTGCCGCACATTCCGGCGAGGTTTCTTGGATTGTCCTTCTTGCTGGGCCCGGTCTCAAGGGAGAGGACACTCTCTTACTCCAGTCCGATCTCCTCCTGAAGGCCGCGGGCCTCGAAGACGCCCAGATCGCAAAAACACGAGAATTCAATAAACAAACTTACGCGCTGGTTCGCCAGGAAGCCGGCCCGGCGACTCTGCAATCCAAGTTGAGTGACCTCGTTGTGTCCAGCGGCATGAGCGTGTCGCTCTCGCCCGCCGCCTTGCAATCGCAGGTTCGCGTGATGGCTTCGCCCTGGTTCCGCTTCTACCTCGATTATGATCCCCTTCCCGCCCTGCAACAGAGCAAGTGTCCAGTCCTCGCCCTCAATGGGCAGAAGGATCTCCAAGTCGCCCCGAAGGAAAATCTTTCCAGAATCGAGCAGGCCTTACGCGACGGCGGCAACAAGGATTATCAAGCAACCGAATTGCCTGGCCTGAACCACCTCTTCCAGCACTGCCATACTGGTGAGCCCACCGAGTACGGCGGCATCGAGGAGACCATGGCTCCGGAGGCCTTGAACGCCGTCTCCGATTGGGTGCTGAAGCACTCCTCTCCCTAATCGAACCGCTTAGCCATGCCCATCGAGGCCCGTCCAGCATCCCATTGATACGCGCACTTCGCGCATTCCCCGCGCCGCCGGAATTCATAAATTTGCGCGACAGGTTATGATGTTAGAGAGAAAAAATTGTCCCCATGCCCCAGAAATTCCATCTTGCCCTGCTCATTCACGCGCACCAGCCCTGCGGCAATTTCGAGCACGTCCTCGAGAAAGCCTACGACTCTTCCTATCTTCCCTTTATCGAGCATCTCGAAGAACATCCGAAGGTCCGACTCGGCCTCCACTATTCCGGTCCGCTCCTAACCTGGATCGAGAAAAATCGCCCTGAGTACTTCGCTCGCCTGAGAGCTCTCGTTCAAGCCGGCCAGGTGGAGTTCGTGGGTGGCGGCTTCTACGAACCGATCTTGATCTCTATTCCTCCCGAAGATCAGCGCGAACAAATCACCCGCCTCGCCGTTTATCTTGAGAAGCATTTCGGCCGGCGGCCCTCCGGCGCGTGGCTTGCCGAGCGTGTCTGGGAGCCACAGCTTCCATCGGCACTCGCTTCCGCCAACGTCGCCTACACTCTGGTTGACGACATGCATTTCCTCGCCGCCGGTTTCGAGCCGGAAGAGCTCTTCGGTGCCTACATCGCCGAAGACCGCGGCAAGACCGTGTGGCTTTACCCCGGCCAGAAAGCTCTCCGCTATCTCGTTCCTTTCGGCAAAGTCGAGGACGTCATCGCCTATCTGCGTGATGCTGCCAGCACTCACCCGGGCGGCGTCGCCGCCATGGGTGATGACATGGAAAAGTTCGGCGTCTGGCCCGGCACACACGAACACTGCTACACCGATGGCTGGCTCTCCGATTTTTTTACCGCTCTGGAAAAGAACTCCGATTGGCTCGAAGTCTCCACCCCCGGCGACTATCTGGAATCACATGCGCCTCTCGGCCGCGCCGACCTGCCCACCGCTTCCTACACCGAGATGCTCGAGTGGGCGCTCCCCACCCGGGTCCGCCAGCGCTTTCACGAAGTGCTGAAGGAATTCAGCGCCCGCCCAGAAGTCCTCACCTTCCTTCGCGGCGGTTCCTGGCGCGGATTCTTTCGCAAATATCCCGAATCCAATTTGCTCCACAAGAAAATGCTGCGCGTTTCCGCGCGCCTCGCCGCCGCGCCCATTCGCCACGACAGCTCAAAGTCCTCCGATGAGTTGGTACAGGCGCGCGACCTCCTGCTCCGCGCCCAGTGCAACGACGCCTATTGGCACGGCATTTTTGGCGGAATCTATGCCCCGCATCTCCGCACCGACCCCTGGCGCAATCTCATTCGTGCTGAAGCCATAGCCGACCGCCAGACTCCCGGCGCGCTCGTCCCGCGCGTCGAGCTGCTGGACTACGACGCCGACGGGGCCAACGAGTTGCTCTTCACCTCTCCCGAAGCTCAGGTGCTCTTGAAACCCGGCGACGGCGGCACCATCGCTGCTCTCGACTTCCGCCCCGCGGCTGCCACTCTCGTCAATTCCATCTTGCGCCGCCCCGAGGCCTACCACACGCGCTTGCGCGAGGCCGCCGGAAAGCCCGCCACCGGGGCGGTAGCCTCCATTCACGAACAGACCCGCGTGAAAGAGCCCGGCCTGGAGAAATATCTTCGCTACGATCGCTGGCCCCGCCATGCTTTCCGCGTCCTGATCTTCGATCCCGCGCGCACCCACGCCGACTACGAAGCACTTGAGCTGCGCGAAGATGCCGGTTTCGCCGGCGGCGCTTTCACCGTGAAAAATTCCGCGCCCCACGAAGCCGAGCTTTTCCGCGCCGATTCTCTGACGCTGCTCGGCAAGAATGAGTCTGCAACTGGCAAACTCCTCCTCCTCAAGCAGTATTCCTTCAGTCCCGCCCCGAACGGTTTCGAAGCCGCCTGCGAAATCACTCTGAAGTTCAAGGAGACTCTCGAAAAGGCCGTAGCCGTCGGCATCGAGTCGGTCATCAATCTTCTCGCGCCCACCGAGCCCGACCGCTTCTTCGAAACGCCCGACGGCAAGAAAAATCTTCGCTTCAGCGGCGTGCTGCCCGGCCCCATCCTGCGCATGGAAGACGGCTGGCAGCGCGTCCGCATCGCCCTGAACGCGCCGCTCGCCGAAGTGTTCTGGGTCGCCCCCATCGAAACCGTCTCCGAATCCGAGGAAGGTTTCGAGCGCGTCTATCAGGGCTCCCAAATCCTCGCTCTTTGGCGCCCCCCGTTCACCACCCAAAAAACCTGGTCCACCCGCCTCGTCTGGCGCATCGAAGCCTTCTGATTTTCCGTCTCCAACACGACACGTCCGTATCGGATCATTCGACAGCAAAGTTCCTGACTCTTGCTGCGTGGCGATTCCGCGCCAGCGTGACCGGAATCCCACGCCGGGTTGAATTCCTCAAGCTGAACGGCTCATGGACGAGCTTCGTAGACGACGTTAAACGGTGTTTCCGCGGCTCGCCGGAAGCGGCTGAAGCCGGCTGCGGTAACGACCTCGCGAATACGCTTTTCGCCGGACTGCGCGCCCAGGCACAGCGCGACTTCCTGCGAACGCGAACAGGGCGTGCACAATAGAGTCGAAAAAGAGTAATACACGCGGCCAACCGGATTCAGATTGTCTTTTAGCTCATCGTTGGCAAACGGTTCGACGATCATCCACGTGCCATCCTTGCTCAGTGAATTGCGCACATGAGTTGCGGCGCCCACTGGATCGCCCATGTCGTGCAGACAATCGAACACGGTAACCAGGTCGTAGTCCTTGCCCGGGAACTCCCTTTAGAATCAACACTCGATGAAAAACAGGGGGTGGGGGAGGGGGCGCATTCATCCCGCAATCAACAGGTTTTGCGCGAACGGCCATTCGCGGTCAATCCACTGTCCATCGCAACGGAATCCAGTCCGCGCCGCCATCTTAGGAATTTCTTCTGCTTGGTACTTGTGCGAGCTTTCTGTCCAAATCGTTTCGTCTTCGTCCAGTATGAGCCGCAGATTGGCGGCCGGAATGTGCACCGTTTGCCGTCGCAGGGAGCGCAGATGCATCTCAATGCGCCGTTCCACACTGTTCCACCGCGCTTCATGCCGAAAACAACTCAAATCAAAATCCGCGCCCAGCTCCCGGTTGATGCGCGCAAGCAAATTCAGGTTGAACGCCGCCGTCACGCCCGCGGGATCGTCGTAAGCCAGCAGTTGCAGTTCGACGCTCTTTTCCAGGTCCGTGCCCAACAGCAACGCATCCCCGGTCTGGAGAATCTCTCTCATTTCGCTCAAAAACTTTTCACCTGCATCGCGATCGAAATTGCCGATGGTGCTCCCGAGAAACAGCACCAACAAATGGTCCCGCTCGCCACGTCCATCGGCGACGGCACGCAAACCCTCCAGGTACGGCTGTTCGTAACCAACGATGCTGACCAGATCGATCTGCCCGAGTTCTTTGGCGCACGCCGCCAGCGCTGAAGGTGAAATTTCGATGGGGTAATAATAGGTCTTTTGCCGCCGCGAGAGCGCTTCCAGAATCCACCGCGTCTTTTTTCCAGAGCCGCTGCCAAGTTCCGCCACCCGAATTGGTGAAGGCAGCCTGCACACAATCTCTTTCGAATATCTTTCCAGCAGCCGCGCGTCCGCGCGCGTCAATCCGTACTCCGGCAGGACGCAAATCGTCTCAAACAACGCCGAGCCCACTTCGTCGTACAAATATTTTGAAGGAAGCTCTCTCTGTCCAGGTTTGGTAAGGCTCTCGCGCACGTCCGTCGCAAATGCAGACACATGCCGGTTCGATAGTGACAGTGCAGGCGTCGCCATGGGGTCTCCCGGGCTTTGGCTTGATTAGTCCTCGACGCAACGGAATGTTGCGTAGACGTACGGATAATGCGGCTGAAACCAGTTCCGGAACGACCGCCGCAGCATGCACGCAGCGGTGCGCGGCGAGCCACCTTTCATCACATAGTGCTTGCCGTCAAAGAAAGCCGCGGAGTAACCCGGATAGAAGGGCATAGACGTGAATCCCGGAAACGCTGCGAACTCCGTCCGCGTCCACTCCCAACCGTTCCCCACCAGATCGTGCACGCCGAAGGCGCTCGCTCCCGCAGGATGCGCCCCCACCGGCGAAGGATCCCAAGATTTGAAATCGAAGTTCCCCCTCGACGCACCCGGCGCTTCCTCGCCCCACGGATAGCTGCGCTCCCGCGTGCCGTCCGGCGTTCCATAAGCAGCGCGATGAAACTGCGCCTCGGTCGGCAGCTTGCGCCCAAGCCATTTTGCATACGCGGTGGCCTCGGCGTGACTCACATAAACCGGCCACTCCTGCGGCAATCGAATTTCGCCAAACATCGTGCGATAAATCCAGAGGTTGCCTTCCCGCCTCCAGAACATCGGATGCTCAATGCCTTCCTTCGCCTTCCACGCCCAGGCTTCCTCACTCCAATGCGAGCGGTTCTCGTAGCCCCCCGCCTGCATAAACCGCAGAAAATCGTGATTCGTCACGTTGTAATTATCAATGGCAAACTCGTTCACCGCGACTTCAAGCGCGCCGAATTCGTTGTCCCACCCGAATTCCTCTTCTTTGTGACGCTCCATCCCCAGAGTCGCGGTTCCAGCCGGGATTTCCACCAGGTGCGACTTCACGCGGTGCGATTTCCACGCCGCAATCTCTGGCCCGCCAATCTTTCGGTGGCTCGGCAGCCTGTGCAGCATGTACGCCAGCGTCTCCGCATGCATCAACCGGTGCTCGATGGCCACCTCCAGCATGTCGATCAGTTGCGGATGTCCTTCTTCGGGCCTCTCCAGCGCATGTTCGATCGCGCGGTCCAGTTCGTTGCGCAGTCGCCGGTTGTAGCTCTCCACTTCTTCGCGCGACGGCCAATCCGCGGGCGCATCGGACGGTAATCCCCCGTTCACCGGGTCAATTCCAAACGCAAATAGATGATCGAACGTCCGCTGAAACGACCGCAACCCGAATGCGCGTTCCGCCAGCAGATTCCAGTCAAATGCCTCGACATGCCCCACATAAAAAATAATCCGGTGTCGCTCGGGGATCGGCCGGTCGTACATCGCCTCTTCGCGGACCACGCGGAAAAGTTCATCGGTGCGCGCGCGCGCGCCTAGTAATCTGGTATGTAGGTCGTGTCGGATGCGGACTGCGGAGGCGACAGCTCCCATGGCGTTTTACCCCTTCTCTTGGATGCAAATTCCACGCGAAGGATGCGCTAAAATTCGGCGTCGGGAGGGCTAGGTGCATTAAGATGTTCCCTCTGGGAATTGTGGCTGTCAATCGAAATGAATACGAAACCAGCACTTTCTTCGAAAAAAACTATTGAGTTTCGCGACGTCTCATTCCACATAAACGATATTCTTAACCGCTTAATCCTTTCCGGCATCTCCTTGGAAGTCCCTCAAGGTGAGACCCTCGTCCTCCTTGGCCGCAGTGGCAGCGGCAAGACCACCCTCCTCAAATTGATCAATGGAATGTTACTGCCCACGAAAGGGGAAATCCTCGTACAGGGCCGTGCCACTTCCGTTTGGAACCCTATCCGTCTTCGCCGCGGCATCGGATACGTTATTCAGGACGCCGGCCTCTTCCCACACTTCACGGTTGCAGAAAACGTCGCCCTCGTTCCTATTTTGGAAAGCTGGGATGCCTCCCGCACCGCCGCCCGCGTTGACGAAATGCTCCATCTTGTCGGCCTCGACCCTCGCGAATTCTCGCGCCGCCGCCCCCGCGAACTCTCCGGCGGCCAGCGTCAACGCGTCGGCGTCGCTCGTGCCCTCGCCGCCGATCCCCCCATCCTGCTTATGGACGAGCCCTTTGGCGCCCTTGATCCTGTCACTCGCGCTGAACTCCAGCGCGAATTCAGCGCTCTGGCCCGCCGTCTCGGCAAAACCATCGTCTTCGTCACGCACGATCTGCGCGAAGCCCTTCTGCTCGCCTCCCGCATCGTCCTGCTCGAAGCCGGCCGCATCGTCGCCTGTGCTTCTCCCCAGGAATTCCTCCACCTCGACCACCCCGAAGTCCGCGCCTTCACGGCATCTCTCGCCATCACACCGGGAGCTTTCGCATGAACCCTCGGATGAGATCAAGGAAGAGCGCTCTATGAGCGATTGGTCCTTTTTCGCCGATCATCGCGCCGAAATTCTCGGCGCCACGCTCGATCACCTCGCGCTTGTCTTCATTGCCATGCTCATCGCCATCCTCATCGGTGTCCCGCTCGGCATGTTCATCGTCCAGCGGCCCGCGCTGCGCACTATCGCGCTGGGGATCGCCAGCATCTTCCAAACCATCCCCAGCCTTGCCTTGTTCGGTTTCCTGATTCCCATTCCGTTCATCGGCGGCATCGGCAAACGCACGGCCATAGTCGCGCTCGTCCTCTACGCTCTTCTTCCCATCTTGCGCAACACTTACGTAGGCCTCACCGGCATCGACCCCGCCGTCCTCGAAGCCGCCGAAGCCATGGGCATGACCCGCGCGCAAATCCTCTTCCGCGTCCGCTTCCCGCTGGCCCTCGCCGTCATCCTCGCCGGCATTCGAACCGCCACGATCATTACCATTGGCGTTGCTACGATCGCTGCCGCCATTGGCGCGGGCGGCCTCGGCACCTTCATCTTCCGCGGCGTCGCCCTGGTCAGCGACTCCCTCATTCTCGCGGGCGCTATCCCCGCGGCCTTACTCGCCCTCCTTGCCGATTTCCTGCTGGGCCTGATCGAGCGTAAATTGAGAGTTTCTTGATCATGCGCCGCTCACTCTTTTGTTTCCTCTACCTCATTTGCTTCCTTAATTTCCTTTATTTCTTTTCCGCTTGCTCCAAGTCTCCGCAATCCAAAATCACCATCGGCTCAAAATTTTTCACCGAGCAAGTCATCCTCGCCGAACTCCTCGCCCAGCACATCGAAGCCAAAACCGGCATCCCCATTATTCGCAAAACCAACCTCGGCGGCACGCTTCTCGTCCACAAAGCCCTCCTCGCCGGCGAACTCGACCTTTACGTCGAGTACACCGGCACTGCCCTGACCGCCGTCCTCAACGAATCCCCACAAGGGGATTCGAATGCCGTCTACAACCGCGTCAAGCAGCTCTACTCCGACCGCTTCCATCTTGAAGTTACCGAGCCTCTCGGCTTCGAAAACACTTTCGCCATGGTCATTCGCGGCGACGACGCGCAAAAACTCCACCTCCAGAAAATTTCCGATATCGCGCCAATCGCCCCCAAATGGCGTGCCGGTGTCGGATACGAATTCCTCGAGCGCCCCGACGGCTTCCGCTCGCTAAGCGATCGCTACAATCTTCATTTCGCCGAATCTCCCAAAGTCATGGACCTCGGCCTCATCTACCGCGCCCTCGTCGATCACCAAGTGGACATTGTTGCTGGCAACTCCACCGACGGGCTCATCGATTCCCTCGGCCTGGTTGCTCTCGCCGACGACCGCCACTACTTCCCGCCCTACGATGCCGTCCCCATCGTGCGCCAATCCACCCTCGCAAAGTTTCCCCAGCTCCGCGCCGCGTTGGGGGATCTCGCCGGAAAACTCTCCGCCGCCGACGTCCGCCGCCTTAACTACGCCGTCGACGCGCAGCATCGGGACGCCGCCGCCGTAGTCCGCGCCTTCCGGGCGGCAAAGGGTCTGTGAGTTTTAGGCAATCAAATCCAGGTTTGGTCACAGCTAGGCAGGTTCAAGATGGAGCGGGCTCCCAACACGCGGGCATTGCGTGTCGGGATATTTGACTCTCGACTACGAGGATGTGGAACGGGCGTCAGGGCAATTGGTCAGCGACGGAGGCCTGAACTCTTACCGTTTGCTTTGCAGGAGTTCGCAATTCTCGACGCACTTCACAAACTGCATCTCAATTTCGGCTTTCTTGTGAGGGACTTTCCCGTTGTCTTCCGGCGCGACGATCAACGATTGCGGGCCATCGGCCAGATTAAACGTGCACTGGAACTCCAAAGACTGGACGCCGCGCTGCTGGCAGGGATTCTTCTCCAGCGCGGGCTCGAACATCTCCGGCCTGGCATGCAATTGGTTGGCGATATCCGACGGCAGCATCGCCACCACCATCGGCACAGGGGACTTGATCTTGATGCTGACCTGCGCACCGTCATGGTCCGGCGTGAACCCGCCATACACTTTCAGGAACGATGTCAGCTGATACTTCTCTTTGACCTGCCAGGTCCACCGAAACTCCGGCTGGATGCAATTTTCCACGCACAGCCAGCGGAAGTATTGGACGTGCACGTCGTTGGGCGCCTTGAAGCGCCGCGAGGCCGATTCCCGCTCCGCCAATACCGCCGTGATTCCCACGCCCACTGCGCGCTCGATCCTATTATTCGGGTCCAGGACCGCGCCGAGTCCGGAAAACACCGCGTGATCGGGACTATATCGTTCGTCGCGAATGATAAGCGTCATCGACACTGGCGGGACGAAACAAGAATATCTGGTCTCCACGACATGTTCTCTGGCACACAACTGTTGCAGGTTGTTCAGGCCCTCGGGATGTTGCACTGCCGCGTTCCACTCTTCGGAGCGCACCAGGAAGGTCGTGACCGGCAGCTGCGATTTGATGTCCACCTGCATATTGCCGCCGTCTCCGCTCGCGTGATACGTTTGCCCGGCGTGATAGTTCGCGGGGTCCAACCGCACATCCTCTTGATTGCCGGGCTGCCAGTTGAACACTCGTTCCTGCGCAAACAAAGGCCCAGACAACGCACACATCAGCAAACTCGCGAAAAGTAGGCGCATTTCAGTGTTCCTCACAGTAATTCCATTGAAACGCTACCACCTCGGCCCTGCAACAATTACCCGCGAACGTGTCCCTTAAACGTATCCTGACCGAAAGGACAGGCCCCTCTTCCACAAACAAAAAGGCGCAGTCGACATTCAGCTGCGCCCTGCAAACTCAAATCTACCCTGGAGTCTAACGATGGTCGTGATCGCGGCCGTGATCATGGTCATGGTCATCCCAGTCGCGGTCGGTATGCCAACGATGGCCGTCTTCATCCCACCACCGGTGCGCGTGCGACCAGCAGTATTCGCGCGCCTCGTGCAATTGTTGCCGCGCGTTTACCACCTGCCGGCTTTCCCAGCCGTGATGTTCGGCGGCTTCGTGCAGCCGATGATCGGCTTTTGCGATGCGCCTCTGGCACGCCGCTTCATCGGCGCGTATCGCCGGTGCGCCCATGAAAATAAGAGTACCTGCCAGCGCCGCCGCGGCAAGCCCGGTCCTTACCCAGAATGACTTATTGGTCTGAACTTGCATTGCTATTCCGCCCTCCTGAAGATCGTTTCGAGAAACAACCTGAATTCGAAACCTAGTTCGAATTCTGACCAGGGTGAGATGAAGTTCCCTCTCCCGCCATCCCGCTTCATTTCTGGATGGTGCGATATTCTCCGCCAGCCAGTCTGTCCACTTTAGAACACCGGCCTCCGGCAGCGAGGTCCCTTGCTTTTTCGCTACCGGCGCACACTCACCATCGAAGCTTCGGCTTCATAGCCTTCCTCCTGCGCGGTTTTCTGCGCTGCCGCGGCAACGGCTTTTTCGTCCGCATTCTTTGGCAAGTTACAATACCGCCGAATCACCTCTTCTCCATTCACAATGCGAACCAGCCACTTGGACTTGCTGGCATCCCAGGAAACTTCCACTTGATCCGCTCGCATACCTACCTCCCACTGCGCTTCAAAGCCGGTTGCCCAAGCGTTCCAGGCATTGCCGCCGACCCGGTCAGGGTGTATGGCAGTCCCGCCTTCTCCCCGCATCCCTCTCATACCGCCTCTCCCCTCCGAATGCAAACCGTTGGGGCACAATTATCCAAACCCTCGGCACCGCCCCAAAACCTCTGCTAGAATCCTTCCCATGAAAAGACGCGCCTTGCTTCAATCGCTTCCCGCAGTAGCATTTCTCCCAACAGCAGGCTGGCTTGCCTCGGCTCAAGAAAAGGCCAGCTCCGCACCATCCGCCACAACTGTCTACGAACTTCGCATCTATCACACGTATGAAGGCAAACTCGACGATTTGCTCCGCCGCTTTCGCGACCACACCACAAAACTCTTCGAGAAACATGGCATCAAGAATGTCGCCTATTGGACGCCCACGGACGAGCCGCTGAAAGGTAAGACGCTCGTCTACATCCTCGCGCATCCCAGCCGCGAAGCCGCCACTGCCAACTGGAAAGCTTTCCAAAACGATCCGGAATGGCAGAGCGTGCGCGATAAATCCGAAGCCGCCGGTAAGATCGTCGAGAAAGTGGACTCCACCTTTCTCGTGATGACCGACTTCTCGCCAAAGCTCCCTTAGTTTCTGTTACGAACGGATTCCCCGGGGCCTGTGGAAAAGCCGTTTATATATTCCTCTCAAAGAATATGTATTGACAAGAATATGCGACTTGAGGCATATTCGCGTTCGCCATGATAGAAACACTTCGAGCCCTGGCCGAGCCCAACCGTTTTCAGATCGTCGAACTGTTGCTCAACGGCCCACGCCCTGTCGGCGACATGGTCCAGCACCTGCGTCTCCGCCAGCCGCAAGTCTCGAAGCACCTCCGCGTCCTGAGTGATGCCGGACTTGTTGATGTCCGCGTTGACGCGCAGCGGCGGATTTATGCGCTGCGGCCCGAGCCGCTCCAGGAGCTTGAAGGGTGGCTGGAGAAGTACCGGCGTCTTTGGGAGGGCAATTTCCAACGCCTGGACGCCCTGCTCGAAGAACTGAAGAACGACGAACGGAGGACCAAGGCGAAAAAGAGTGTACGCACCAAGCGATAAAGGAGATCAGCGATGACGAATAGTGGAACGTTCAAAGTCACTACGCCCAGCGACCTCGAGATTGCTATCACGCGGGTGTTCAACGCGCCGCGGCGACTGGTCTTCGACGCGTTGACCAAGCCTGAACTGGTCAAACAGTGGCTGCTGGGGCCGCCAGGCTGGAGCATGCCGGTCTGCGAGATTGATTTGCGGGTGGGCGGTGCCTATCGGTACGTTTGGCGTAAAGACAGCGGAAGAGAAATGGGGATGGGCGGCGTCTTCCGGCAGATCGTGCCGCATCAGCGGGTGGTTTGTACCGAGTTGTTCGACGAGGCCTGGTACGCGGGTGAGGCGCTGGTAACGAACGTCCTGGAGGAGCAGGGCGGCAAGACTACGCTCACACTCACCTCGCGGTTTGGGTCGCGCGAAACACGGGACGCTGTCCTCAAGTCCGGCATGGAGAGCGGGGTCGCCGTGAGTTATGACCGACTCGAGCAATTGCTGGCATCGCAGGGAAGTGCCGGCATGGAGAAAGGTGCGAGCCCGTCATGAGCGAAACGAATCCTCCGCGCCGAATTGGCCGAAGCGTTACCGCCGTGCTTGTGGGCATGGTCGTTGGAATTGTAATAACGCTTGGCACCGACGCGGTCCTGCACGCAATTCATGTGTTTCCACCATGGGGCGCGTCGATGGTCGGCTTCGACGGGGCACTCCTACTTGCGACGGCCTATCGCACCGTCTACGGCGTGGCGGGCAGCTACATCATCGCGCGGCTCGCACCCGACAGGCCTATGCAGCATGCCTTAGTGGGCGGCTTCGTGGGCCTTGTAGTGAGCATTGTGGGCGCCGCCGTGACGTGGAACAAGGGACCGGCCTTCGGGCCTCACTGGTATCCCCTCGCGCTCGTCGTGCTGGCAATGCCGCAAGCTTGGGTCGGCGGCCAGCTCCACGTCATGCAGTTGCGTCAACATCAACAGCATGACGCTCGAACCGATAAAGGAGATCACCCTTGAAGAACACCGGAACATTACAAGTAGCTACGCCTACGGAGCGCGAGATCGCGATGACACGTGTCTTCAATGCTCCGCGGCGCCTGGTCTTTGGCGCGCTAACCAAGCCCGAACTATTCAAACGTTGGTTTGGTCCGCGCGGATGGTCGCTGGCGGTCTGCGAGATCGATCTCAAGGTGGGAGGTACATGGCGGTCCGTGTTGCGCGGCCCGAACGGCAAGGAGATGGGAATGCGCGGCGTGTATCAGGAAATCGCGCCGCCGGAGCGTTTCGTGAGCACCGAGTCGTTCGACGACTACCCGGGCGAGTCGCTCAACACCTTGGTCCTCTCTGAGCAGGGCGGCAAGACCACGCTAACGATCACCGTCCTGTACCGGTCGCAGGAAATTCGCGATGCGGTGATCAAGTCCGGCATGGAGCATGGCGCGGCCGAATGCTACGACAAGCTCGCCGAGCTGTTGGCGTCCGCAGGGATTCGCGGGATGGAGAAGGGAGCAGCAGGATGAGCGAAACGCACCGTGTGCGCCGTATTCTTCTGCGCGTCGCGGCCGTAACAAAGGAGGTATCAGCATGAAAAAAGGCGGCGCCGTTCCCAAGAGTGTAGACGAATACTTCGCAGCCGTCCCTGAACCGGCTCACAGCACTTTGAAGAAAATCCGCGCGGTGATTCGCTCTGTGGTGCCGCCGGAGGCCACCGAGGCCATCAGCTATGGGATGCCCGCATTCAAGCACAAAGGAGTGCTGGTGTGGTATGCCGCGTTTTCGAACCACTGCAGTTTGTTCCCCACTGCCTCAGTTATCGAAGCGTTTAAGAACGAACTCAAGGGGTTCACCACATCTAAAGGAACCATCCAATTCCCCACGGACAAGCCACTGCCGGCTGCACTTGTAAAGAAGCTGGTGAAGGCGCGGGTCGCGCAGATCGAACGTAAGAAACCGCGCTAAACTCGGAAGCCGTGGCCGGAAAGCGAGTCACTTAGCCCCGCCACTCGCTGCCAATTCGCTCGATAACTTTGTCATCTGCACGGCCGGGAACGGCCTCGTATAGTTGATCCAAGCCTCCGCCGCCATCATCTGGAGAGTGAATCCAATCCAGAACGCCGTGCCGAAAAATTCTTTCGGTTCCGGGGCATGTCCCCTCATCACCGCGGCCGCAAAGAACGTCGCCATGATGGGCCGGATTGTGGCGACCGCAAGTCCGATCGCGTAGCCTCGAATCATCCATTCGCGGTGCAGCGGGAACTCCCGCCGGAGCGCATGCCATAGCGCTTTCGCCAGTGCGATCAGGAAAAAAGTTCCGAACAGAGTGATTGCCGCTTTTTCATCAATGCCGCCGATGGTCTTCCCAAATGCCATTCTCAGCCCGGTGACTCCCACGGCGGCGCTCGCCGTCAAAAATATCCTTCCCGACCAGCGGTGAATCTGTGGATACTTCGAGCGCAAGCTCCGAACGAATTGCAGTGGTCCCAGCAGCATGAAGAGCATGGCCGGCAGAACGTGCGCCAGCGTCAGAGTCCGGTGATCCGCGAAGTGGGCGTCCAACCCCGCCGCTGGGTTATTTCTTGTGCTCACCGCTCCTGGATTGAAAAGCACGGTAGTTCGCCGCGTAGCAACCGCGAGCCCTATGAAGGCGAGAAAAATCACCGCGGTCCACAGGAATCGTACAAGGGTGCGATTCGGATTCATGACCCGCGTACCCTCCTCTTAGAGATACGCAGGGCTTTGCCGATTTATAACCGCTCCGGTGGCGTCTCTCAGTCGAATCGCTCCTTTGACTCATTCCGTTCAGCAGCATAGAATTTCGCGCGCTGGTGGACGGGGAACTAGTCACAGTTCAAATGGGAGAGTAATCGCATGAAAAAGAATTTGTTTCTTTGTGCAGCGGGAATGTTTTTCTGTTTCGCGCAGGCCGAGCCACTCGCGGCCCAGGCGCCGGAAAGGGAAGCGAAAGCGCCGGAAGCAAAGTCAGCGGATAAGTGCGACGCCACGACGGCGAAAGAAGAATCTTCCGTGACCGATCACACCATCAAGATCGGCGGCCAAACCATTCCCTACAAAGCTACCGCTAGCACCACCCTGCTCAAGAACGAAAAAGGCGAGTCCACCGGATTGATGTACTCCGCCGCGTACTCGCGCAGCGATGTGAAGGACTTGAACACCCGCCCCATCGCATTCCTCTACAACGGAGGACCGGGCTCGGCAACCATGTGGTTGCACATGGGCGCGTTTGGGCCGCGCCGCGTGCACACCGTTGACGGCACGTTCACGCCTCCCGCGCCCTACAAACTCGTGGACAATCCCGAGAGCTTGCTCGACAAGACGGATCTCGTTTTCATCGATGCCATGGGCACCGGCTACAGCCACGCCGTGTGCAAAGCGGAGAACAAGGACTTCTACGGCATCGACGAGGACGTGGAAGCCTTCGCGCAGTTCATCGTCACCTACCTGAGCCGCAACGACCGCTGGAATTCGCCCAAATTTCTGATCGGCGAAAGTTACGGCACGTTCCGCTCAGCGGCGCTCGGCAATTATCTGCAATCGCGTGACACCGTACACTTGAACGGAATCGTCCTGATTTCCTCCGTCCTCGATCTTGCTTCGCTCACCTTTGCGCCGGGCGATGACCGGCCGTTCATCTTTTATCTGCCGAGCTACGCGGCGACAGCGTGGTACCACAAAGTGCTGAAGGACCGCCCTGCTGATCTCCCGGCGTTCGTCGAAGAAGCGCGCAAGTACGCGAAGGGCGATTACGCGGCAGCGCTATTCAAGGGCGGCGAACTCTCTGCCGGCGAGAAGACCGCGGTGGCTAAAAAAGTTTCGTACTTCACCGGACTGAACGAAGACTATTTGATCAAGGCCGATCTGCGCGTCAACCTCGGCCAATTCCGCGCCGAACTGCAGCGCAGCTCCCGGCTGACGACCGGCCGCATTGATGCGCGCTTCACTGGCTATACCTACGATCTGCTCGAGGAAAATGCCCAAGGCGATCCCGAAGGCCCCGCGGTGGGAGGCGCATTCACTGCCCTAATCAATTCCTACAATCACGACGAACTGAAATTCGGGAAGGACAAGGTCTACCACAACACCAGTGGCGGCGGCAGCAGCTGGAATTGGGTTCGCAAGGAAGGCGGTCCGCGGCGGTTTTTCCCCGGCGCGCCAAACGTCGATCAGGATCTGGCCCAGGCCATGATCACCAACCCGCGCCTGCTAGTGCAGGTCGAGAACGGCTATTTCGATCTGGCCACGCCGTTTTTCGCCACGGAATTTACGATGGAGCACTTAGGACTTCCCGAAGCCTTACAGAAAAACATTAAAGAGGACTACTACAACGCTGGCCACATGATGTATTTGCATGGTCAGGACCGCGTCAGCCTGCACAACCAAATCGCCAGCTTCATCGATCGGGCGACGCAGCAATAGCTGATACGAAGGGAACGAAGTGAACGGGTCTTACGAGCGTGGTGATTGGAGTGGCGCTGGATCAGTAGGTCAGCGACCAGCCGACTACCGTCATCGTCAGCACAAGCAAGAGCATTCCCGTACTGACAATGCTCAAAGTTCTCCCGTGGCCCAGCAGATAGTCGCGCGATTCGGGATCAATGCAAAGGAGAATGGTTACCACCAGCACCACGCCCCACGCCAGCAAGATGGGTACGCCCTGGTGCCGGCCGATCATATCGAAGAATTGTGAGGGTGGCTGCCCCGCCGGAATCCACCAGGGCAGCAGCGGAGCGACGCCCGCCGCGAGAGAAAAGGTCAACAATTTGCGGGTGAACCAGCCCTTGACCTTTGGCCGGGCTTCTTTCCACACGAAATAGTCCCAGGCCAGCAGGCCGATCGCCAGCGGCACCCAGCCATACATCGCCGCTTTCTCGTTAAACCAGTACCAGCCGCGAAACAGAACGCGTCCGTGGCTGGCCATTGCCAGTCGCGGCAACAAAAACAGGCTCAGCACCGTGTTGCACAGCACAGCAACAAAAATCGTCACCAAACTCATGAATTGAAACCAGTACCGCGTGGGTACTCTTTTACAACGAGTACACACGGACTGTTTGGGCAGGAAGTTCAGTCCACAGCGGTCGCAATACACTGTTACTCTCCCAGACGCGGGATTCAAACCAGCGATCGCCGTCAGCTTACAGCGCTTGCCGTTCCAAAAACTACTGGTCCGAGGGGCAGTTTTGGTATCGGTCGTTTTTCTTGCACAAAAGTTCTAGCCGCGTCTTTCAGCAAAATGAGCCGATCCATTGCCGCGTAGTGCTCTTTCGCCGCCTCTCGTTTTAGCGTTGCAGAGCGGATTCGCGGCTCGCGCTCAGCGGAACCAGGAAGCCGGCGCTCCCACTTTGCGGCCTTCGTCTTGCAAGTCGTCGAGCTGCTTTTGCAGGTCCACCTTGTGCTGTTCCAATTTTTTCAACTGGGCATTCCTGTCGTGAATGTACGCGACGCTGTTCTTGAACCCCGTGGTCACGTCAAAACCACCGCTTCCGAGCTTTTTGATCTGTTCTTTTTTCTGCGCAATTTGCTCGTCCGTCGCCGCGATGGCATCCAGGATTTGCCGAGCCTTCTTTCGCCAGTATTGTTCGTTGTTTTCGCCACCATGTTGATCCGCATCGATCGGCTGCCCGCGCAGCGCGCCTTTTGTCGGCACTTCGCCCACTACGGAGACGCCAGGCCCCTTCAATCCAGCCAAATCATCTTCGCTATACACCTTGCCTTTTGCCACTGACGCTTTCTTTTCCTTGGCTTTGCGAGCGGTTTCCGCGAGCGAATCTTCTTTTTGCGGGGTGGGGTCGGAGGTGCCAGGTTGAGCCTGCGAAGACGTTTGAGTTTGCGTAGAAGACTGTTGCGATGAAGCCTGTGAAGCAGGTGAGGATTGCTGCGAGGAGGGTGAAGACTGCGCCAGCGCCGCGGCACACGGCCAAGTGACGGCCATCAGAGCGCACAACACTTTTTGAGAGCGGATAAAATTGTGGCTGCCTGCCGATGATATGCAGGATTTTTGCAGCGCAGGGAACAATTGGTCCGGGCCGGCGGGCTTTCGAGAAAAGTTCATAGGAAACTCCGGTTTTGCGCAGGCGATAAGTAGACGCTACGCCCGCTCTGCCGAAGGGTCAAGGCGATTGCAGCGGGGGGAAACTCGAGAGTCACGGCTCCTCCATTTTCCCGGTTCTGCGAATCGCGCGATCGCTTGCGGTTGCTCCCGTGCAACGGCGTTTGGTACAGTTCCAATTCACGCAATCGAACGAGCGAAACGCGGACGGAGTGACGAAATGGAAATCCCGAAATATGCGCTGGACATTCTGGTCTGTCCTGTTTGCAAAACGAAGTTGGACCTGCTGAGCGACGGGTCGGGCCTCAAGTGCGTCTCGTGCCGGCGGGTTTACCCGGTACGCGATGAAATTCCCGTGATGCTGCCGGAAGAAGCAAAAATCGCGGAGGAATAGACGATCGAGCAACAGGGTAATCCAAGAGAGCGCATGCCCACCAACATTGACGATGCAGTTCCCCGGTTGAAACGATGGATTCCGCGGCTGCGCGGCAAGCGCATCGGCGTGCTTGGCGACCTCATGCTGGACCGCTACCTTTGGGGCACGGCTTCGCGGCTTTCGCCGGAAGCGGCGGTTCCCGTCGTGGATTTCGTGGAACAGAGCGAATGCCTGGGCGGGGCGGGAAACGTGGCCGCAAATATCGCTGCACTCGGCGCTCGTGTGGAAGCGTTCGGGGTTACCGGTAGTGACGAGCCCGGGCGCGCTTTGCAAAAATGCCTTCGCGCCGCGAGGATCGCGGACAAAGGGATCATCGCCGATGGGAAATGCGTCACCACGGTAAAAACGCGAATCATCGCGCGCCACCAACAGGTGGTGCGCGTGGATCGCGAGCGACGCGAGCCGTTCCGGGCCGAGACGCAGGAAAAACTCTTGCGGCTGCTTTTTACTTCACTGAAAAAGCTCGACGCATTGGTGCTTTCCGATTACGATAAAGGACTGATTACGGACGATTTCGGGGACCGCGTACTGAGCGCGGCACACCAATTGCACGTTCCTGTTTTCGTGAAACCGAAAACGTCGAGGTTGTACGCGTATCGCGGCGCGAGGGCCATCGTGTGCAATGCCAAGGAAGCTGGATTCTACGTTACGCGTTCGCTGGCCGATGAGAAATCCGTGGAAGAGGCGGGGCGGGCGCTGCTCGCGCATTTTGGTTGTGGCGCAGTGGTAATCACGCGCGGTGAAAAGGGAATGAGCGTATTTGAAGAAGCGTCACCACGCCATGTGCACGTTCCGGCGACGAGTTTTGAAGTGACCTACGCGCGAGTTGGCCAGGCCGGGGTGGAGCGCGGCGCGACCGGCCGCCAGGTCTTTGATGTGACCGGAGCCGGCGATACCGTCCTCAGCGTTCTGGCCCTCGCGGTGGCGGCTGGAGCGCCGCTCGCCGACGCGGCCATGCTCGCCAACACCGCTGCAGGCGTCGTGGTGGGCAAACTCGGAACCGCCAGTGTGAGCCCGCAGGAACTGCTTCACGCGCTCGACGACATCGGACGGTAGTGAGCGGAATTTATTTTGCGGAAGCGATTAGGGAACGGGGAAACTAAACGATTTGTCGGAGGCCAGGACCCAAACTTCGACGACCTTCGTCCTGCGGCTTTTCTCAGTATTGGAAGCGTCCGGCATCGGGGAGTAAGGGCTGACTTCGGCCGAAATGGCAATGGCGTTCGAACCGCTGGGCGCTTTGGCATGGAGGATGCGGTAGCTCTTGACCGGGCCGTAGTAGCCCTCCGGGCCCCAGTCGGCAAGAAAATCCTTCATCGAGTAAGTAGGGCCAGGCTTCCAAAGTTGATAAGCCTGGCCGGTGTTGTCCGCGACGAGCGCGTCGAAGAAACTCTCGGCGGCCTTTTTCTCCGGGTAGTAGCGGAAGTTGTACCAGAGGGCGACGACCGCGACCAGCGTAAGCGCCGCGACGGTGAAGGCCATGGCCCGGGATTTGTCTGGTTTATCGGCAGGTGGATCGAGAAGTGACATTCGGTAGTCTCCTGCCCCGCGAGCGTCGGAATCGAACTTGGCATTGCCGCGGCGTCATCCCTGCGCCATCCAGCAACAACAAAATCCTAACAGAGTCGGTGTGTCTGAGTAAAAGGCGACGGTGTGTGAGCAGAAGATCGGATTCTGGATCGGGAGGATGAATTTTATTGAAATGTGCGCAGGGGCTTGTGCGTCGCGAATTTTGATTTTGCGCTGAGCTAGCCTTCGAGGGCGCCACCAGAGCCGGCGGGAAGCTCGATTTGGTATTTGGTGCGGGCTTTTTCGGCGTGCTCCTCGAGAGCCAGCTCGATCAGCTTGTCGATGAGATTGCGGAAGGGAATGCCACTGGCTTCCCAGAGCTTCGGATACATGCTGATGGAAGTGAAGCCGGGGATGGTATTCACTTCGTTGAGATAGATCTTGCCGCCATGTTTTTCCAGGAAGAAATCAACGCGCGCCATGCCGCTTAGTTCGAGTGCGCGAAAAGCATCCACCGCGTACTTTTGGATTTTTTCGACTTGAGCGGGCTTAAGATTCGCAGGAATCAGGAGTTGCGTGCCCTGCTCGAGATATTTTGCAGCGTAATCGTAAAATTCGCGGTGCGGGACAATCTCGCCGGGGACTGAGGCTTTGGGATCGTGATTGCCGAGAACGGAGACTTCGATTTCGCGGGCGGTAACGGACTCCTCGACCAATATTTTGATGGCGAATTTGGCGGCCAGATTCAACGCGGGCGCAAGTTCGGCGCGCGAGTGGACTTTGGTCATACCGACCGACGAGCCGAGCGTGGCAGGCTTTACGAAAACGGGATAATGGAATTTCAGTTCGATCGCGCCTTGAGTTCCTTCGGGATTGCTCTCCCAGTCGTGGCGATGAACCGTGATCCAGGGTACGACAGGAATTTTCGCAACTTGCAGCAAGCGCTTGGCGACGTCTTTGTCCATGCCGATGGCGGAGCCGAGGACACCGGCGCCCACGAAGGGCAATCCGGCGAGATCGAGCAGGCCTTGGATCGTGCCATCTTCGCCGAACGTGCCGTGCATCACCGGGAAAACGACGTCGAGGCGCTGGCCGCCGCCGCTGCCGTCCAATTTGACGAGGGCGGCGTCGGTGGGGTCAGCGGTCATCATGACGCGCTGGCCACCCTTCAAGACTTCAGGGAGCATTTTCTGTGCGCCTGCGCCGATGAGCCAGTGACCTTCTTTGGTGATGCCGATGGGCACGGGTTCGTACTTATCTGGATCCAGACCGCGAATTACAGATGCGGCCGAGGCGAGAGAAACTTCATGTTCGCCGGAACGGCCGCCGAATAAGATTCCGATTCTGAGTCGCTTCTTGTTGTCAGGGGTCACGAGTCGGTCTCATTCCGCCGGGCAGTGCAGCAATTCAATGTTCTCAGTTTTCAGTTATAAGTGAAAACTGAGGATTGGTGGGACGGTTGTTTCTGGGGCGGTTCCGAACAGGCAACGCTGGCAGTTGATGGTGCGAGGTCAAGCGCTCGGTTGGACGAGAGCGGCAAGACGTTTGGGCGCAGTGAGGAGATAGCTGCCGAGGAGGAGCTCGCGAACTTCCTTCCAATCGATTTTGCTGACATTGAGACGGAGAGCGACCCATCCGCGCGGGCCGATGTAGGCGGGCAGGTAGTAGCGCTTGGGTTGGGTGGCTGCCAGGTTGGTGTTTTCTCCTGGAAGAACTTTGCAGGTGACAGCAACGATTCCATCACTGTGGTGATTATCGAGAAAGTAGGCGAAGGTTTTCTTGCGGACGAGAAACGATGCGTGGGAGCCGTGAATTTTGCGCTTCGCATCGGGCAAAGCAACAGCTAGCCCAAGTTCGTCACGAAACGGGGTAAAGTGCAGCTAAGTCTCTTAGAATCAGTTCAGGCTATGGCCGAGTCTGCACTACATTTCAGGATCTGAATCGGCTCCAATCGTTCCGGCAACTCCAGGCGGAGTTGGTTGA
>WNEZ01000082.1_pt1 | contig 73415 bp, 75 predicted proteins | sample 5400521 | NCBI WGS metagenome assembly WNEZ01 (sample SAMN13153339, study PRJNA577476) | soil metagenome | isolation source: 120 cm saprolite under Douglas fir tree site 2 hole 1 replicate 1 | place: USA:California | collected 2015-04-18
AGAAACAATCCGGCGCTAGATCCAGAGGAGGGCCGTTGTGACCACGTCAACCAGCCAACCAGCGACAAACTCAACGAGGAGGGAGCTGCGACCATGAAACTGACGACGATCACGATGGTCACCGTCGACGGAGTGATGCAGGGACTCGGCGGGGCGGACGAGGACCGCAGCGGCGGATTCGAGCGCGGCGGATGGGTCGGGCCGCTGTTCGACAGCGAGGCCTCGGCGTCTCTCAACCAGGTCTACCAGCGCGCCGACGCGTTCCTGTTCGGCCGGCGGACCTACGAGATCTTCGCCCGCTCCTGGGGCGCGGCGGAATGGCGCGCACGTGCAGGGATAGATCTGGGCACCAACCCCATCGCAGCGGCCTTGAACACGCAGCCTAAGTACGTCGCATCGACCACGCTCACCGAACCGCGGTGGGCGAACACGACCGTCCTCTCCGGTGACATCGCGGGCGCCATCGGCGAGCTGAAAGCCAAGCGGGAGGGTGAGCTGCAGGTGCACGGCAGCGGCGTTCTGATCCGCTGGCTGCTCGACAACCACCTTGTCGACGAAATCACCCTGTTCGTCTGCCCCGTGGTCATCGGCCAGGGCACGCGGCTGTTCCCCGACATCGGCCTGGACGCAGCACTCGACCTGGTCGACTCGCGAGCCACCCCGAAGGGGGTAACGATCCAGGTCTACCGGCCCACCGGGCGCCCGCAGTATGCAACCGCCGCCGCGACCTGAAGCACGTGACATAGGTGCCGCAGTCAGTGAGCGTCGATCACGGATGGGTGCGAGCTGCAGCGTAGACAGCTGGCGCCTGGTAACCGGACTACAACCACCGCCGGCCCACATTCCAGGAGACGTGCCTTCGCCTGTCTCCGCTCGATCCCGTAGTGGATCTCTGAACCCGTGGAGCGTGGCCATGGGCAACCAGTGGCTTCTGTCATCCGGAAAGGCATTGACATATGTCGATAACGGAATATTGGAAGCGTGGCTCGCTCTTCCACGACGTCGGATGTCTTCAACGCAATTGCCGAGGCGCACCGTCGCGAAGTCCTGGACGTGCTGATCACAGGCGAAAAGGCGGTCGGGGCGATCCTGAACGACATCTCGATGTCCCAGCCTCAGGTTTCAAAACACTTACGGGTGCTCAAGGAGGTGGGACTCGTCAGGTGCCGGGCGGAGGGGCGTCGTCGGCTGTACCGCCTGGAACCCACGCGCCTTGCGCCGTTGCACGAGTGGTTGGCCAAGTACGAGCAGGCGTGGAATGACCGACTGGATCGGTTGGATGACTACCTCAAAGAGCTACAACAACAAGGAGAGGGACAGTGCGACAGAAACCTTATGGAACGGCAGTCATCGAAATGCCGAACGATCTCGACGTTGTCATCACTCGAGAGTTCGAAGCTCCGATCGCACTCGTCTTCGACGTATTGACGAAGCCGGAGCATGTGAGCAAATGGTTCGCTCCATTTGAGTGTGAGGTGACGGAGTGCTCGATCGACCTGCGCGTTGGGGGGAACTACCACATCGTCTTCGTGACCGGCGACGGAACCGAGTGCTCGTTTCGGGGAACCTACTTGGAGGTCGAGCCGCCTACCCGGACCGTCGCGACGTGGCTGTTCGAAGGGTGGCCGGATGCGGAGGCCGTCGAGTCCGTGGATCTGCACGAAGCCAATGGAGTAACGAAGCTGACGACGAAGCTGGCGTTCCGGGACAAGGCTGGCCGTGACCATATGACCAAGTCCGACGGCCAGGAAGACAGCTACGACAAGATGGAAGATCTTTTGAGATCACTGCTCGATCCAAAGGGAACCGTCTCTGCGTAGTTGAGGTTCGAGCCAGAGTTCAGTGCCTGGTTCACATGGGTGGGCCATCGGGTGATCCTCGGCGTGTTCCCGCAAGAACGCACCCCATGCTCACCTGGTCGGCGATACACCGCGGGATCTAGAGCGGCACTAGAGCCAAGGCGACGAACCAAACTTCAACCTGCTTGCGGGCAAGCTCGACGGCGATTCGGCGAGCTCCCCAGTAAGGGTGTGACCGACGCATCTCGAGCACCATCGCCTCCACTGAAGGCGGGGTTGATGAGGGCAGTTCGCCGGCCGGTGCGACCGATTGCTGAAGCCCTCCAGTCCGTCACCTTCGTAGCGCGCCAGCCAGCGGTGCCGCGTTTGGCGATGGACACCCTGGTCCCTAGCCACCTCGGTCACCGTTCGCCCACCAGCAATTAGCGTCAGGACCGCTTTGTACCTCTGCTCAGCCACGCTCATCTCCCTCATGCCAGGGAGTGTCAAGAATCAGCCGAAGTAGGTGTAAGGCATCACCCGAAGTAGTGACAACCATCAGCCGAAGGCCTTTTGTCGTCGTTCAGCCGAACTTCTACAACGTGATGGTGCTCGCGCAGGGAGTCGAACCCTGAACCTTGGGATTAAGAGTCCCCTGCTCTGCCAATTGAGCTACGCGAGCGTGGGTGCGCCGACAGTCGATTCTAGGTTCTCACGGACTTAACACGCTGGGTTCCTGCCGGCGCCCGATGCGCATAGGTTGCTCCGCATGTCCGCACGAGTACCCCTAGACGTCGACCTAGAGGACAAGCTTCTTTACGGCCTGACACCGATGCGACTGGGATACCTGGTGGTGTCGCTGCTAGGTGGGTTCGCAATCTGGTCATCGGCGTGGTCGCCGCAACCGGTGCGGGCGGTCGTATCACTGGCTGTAATCGGCTTGGGTGTAGCGATGGCGTGGGGTCGCTGGCGGGCCAGAGCCACCGACCAGTGGCTGTCGGATATCACGATCTTCGTGGGCAGGCGGTATCGCGTCGTGTGGAATGTGCCCCGAGCGAGAGCGCTCATTCCATTTCGACCGAGGGGTCGGAAGGAAGCGAAATCAAGCGCCTGACCCTCGGCCCCGTGCGGGTGGTAGAACGCGGCCCATCTGTCTTGTGGGATGGCGCCCGCGACATTGTGCAGCTAGCCACCAATCCGATTGGCTTCGACGGCGCAGCGGAGGCGGATCGCGCGCGCTGGCTCAATGCCTTCAGGCGGCTGCTCGATGGACTCGATGCGCCACTGCAGGTCTTGATCGAAACCGAGCCCGGGTCTGGAGACGGTGCGACCGAGACCGCTCCCCAGCCGCGCGACTTCGACGAGATGAGGAGCGCGGACATGTGGTTCGTCGAGCATGTAGCCCAGTCGCCCTCCGCGCACCGTCGGTTGATGTCGCTAACCATCGCCGACGGTCACGCTGCACGCCTGGAGAGCGCGCTGCGCGAGATGGGCGTCGCCTTTTCCACCACGAAGGCACCAAGAGGGACGGTCTTCGGCGAGGAGCGTCCCCACCATCTAGCCATCCCCGAGGGTTGGAGCCGAACGTGGTACGTCCATCGGATGCCCGGCACCGAGCTGGAGGCGGGATGGCTTTTTCGTCTGATCCCGCCGAGCCTGAAGGTGCGCCTCGCGTGGCACGCGGATCCCCTGCCGGTCGCGTGGATCGTCGACTACTTGCAGCGGCAGCTGACCAACATGAGAGCCTCACGCATGCAGGAGTTGAGCGCCGGCACGAACGATCCCATGCTCGCAGGAGCTCTACCCAACACCGAAGATCTTCAGCGACGCTTAGCCTCGAGCCAGGAGAAGGCATTCCATGTCTCGGTCTACATCACGCTGATTGCGGTCACAAAGCAAAGCCTCGAAGAGGGATCGGAACGGATCCACGCCGCGGCTCGCGCGACCCTGTGCGAGCTACAGCCGTGCACATTTCGGATGCTCGACGGCCATCTCGCGACATTGCCGGCTGGCACGGATCGTCTGGTTCGCAGGCGTGTCCTCGACACAAGCGCGTTGGTCACGCTCTTTCCATGGAGCGGAGCCGATCTTCAGCAAGCCGGCGGTGTGGTCGTCGGCCGCAACTGCGTCAGCGGCGCGCCAGTGCTCGTCGACCCATTCGACCAGCATCGCCACGCCAACGCCAACATCGGCGTGTTCGGGTACTCAGGCGCAGGCAAGACCTACTTGTTGTCGACGCTCCTCATGGGCTCGCTCGGCCGGGGCACTCAGGTCTACGTCATCGATCCAGAGCACGAGTACGGGAGTCTTGCCCTCCGACTTGGCGGGATCGACGTTCAGCTCGCGCTGGGATCGGGCCACTCATTAAACGTTCTCGACCTTCGACCCTCGAATCGCCGCGACGAGTCATGGCTCGGGGCCGCTACCGCGGATGCCGTCGACCTCTGCGCCACAATCTGCGGAGGGCTGGAGGAGTCCGAGCGCGCAATTATCGAGGCCGCTGTGCGCGCTGCATACAGCACAACCCCGCAGCCCCTGCTGCGCGACGTCGCTTCGCTGCTTCCGGATGCATCCCGGGTCGCCGCCATCCTGCGCCGCTGGGTGCACGGCAGCCTCGGTCAGATGTTCAGCGCGCCGACCAACATCGATCTCGACGCTCCGATCGTCGTGTTTGGCATGCGCGAGCTGCGGGACGAGATGGTCGCTCCAGTCCACTTTCTCCTGGCGGAAGCGTTGTGGACACGCATCAAGCGCAAGGACCGCCGCCGGATGCTCATCGTCGATGAGCTCGGACTGCTATTTGAAGACCCGACGATCCGCCGCTTCGTAGTCAGCCTTGCGCGCAGGATCCGCAAATACGACGGTTCACTGGTCTTCGCGACGCAGAATCCAGGCGATCTCTTGAGCTCCGAGCAGGGAGCGGTCGTCGCCACCAACCCCGCCCTTCTCTTCCTGGGGGCGCAGCGGCCCGGCGAGGCGGCCAAACTCGAGAACGCCTTTCATCTCAGCCCCCGGCAGCGGGCTTTTCTCGAAGCAGCGAGGCGCGGCGACTTCCTGCTGTCGGCCGGCCCGGACCGGCTCACAGTGCGCGTGCAGGCGCCGCCATGGCAAGAAGAGGCGATGCGGCTGGCGCGGGAGGCGGCGCGACCGCCGCCGATTACCGGTAGGCTAAATCTCGTGCGGAGAGTTCTTCACTACCGCTTGTACGGACTTCCCGAGCAGCGTCTCGAGCGGGTGCACGCCCAGTTCGAGGCCCTGGCCGCCGCGCGCACGTGGCGATGCGAGCGCCCATGGGTGGCCAGCTCCCACTCACGCGGCCTGTTCGAGATGGAGTATTTCCGGCATCTCAAGAACGAAGACATCGCGCACACCAGCGCCGCCGGGTTCGCCAAGATGGCCGGCGATGAGACCGACGCACTCATCATTGCCATTTTCATGCGCGACTTGAGCGCCGAGTATGGGATCAAGACAACCCTGAAGGATGAGGACCACCCGCTCGCAAAGCTGCGCCGGCTGGAATTCGATCATGGCCGGCTGCCGAATGGCCAGTCGCTGGAGGAGGTTCTCGCCAAGCGGCCCGTGATCAAGAAGGTCCAGGGCGAGCGCATTCTGTTCTACCCGCCAACATTTCGCCTTCATTCGCAGAGTCCTCCGAGCCCCGAGTGGGCCTATGCCCTGTTCGGCATCCGGGCCTACGCCCCGACCCTGCTTGAGGCCGAACAAGAAGCGCTCAAGATCTTGAGAGGCTTCGGCCACCTTGCCGGCTGAGGGTACCCTCGCTCGTGAGGGCACCATGGAGTCCGCTGACGGAACGAAGCTTTGCTACCGGGCATGGCCCAGGTCCGGCGCGGAAGTCTCCTTCGCGGTCGTGCATGGTCTCGGAGATCACTCAAGGCGATACGAGCGATTCGCTCTGGGAATGGCCAGGCATGGGTTCGCGACCTTTGCCGTCGACCTCCGCGGCCATGGCAAGAGCGCTGGCCGGCGCGGCCACGTCGATTCATGGAACCAGTGGACTGAGGACGTTGAGGCTTTTGTAGCCCATGTAGAGAACATTGCGGGCGGAGAGGTCGTCCCAGTCGGACACTCCTTCGGTGGCGCGGCGATGTTGAGCACTGTGATTGCCGGCAAGCTGCCCAACACGAAGCGATTCATTGTTTCCAGCCCGGCGCTCCGTTTGAAGGTGGCGGTGCCTGGGTGGACGATCGCCCTCAGCAAGCTGACGTCGACGATCGCCCCGACGTTCACGTTGGATAACAAGGTCGACCCGAAAACCATCTCCCGGCTCCCCGAGGTGGTCGAGGCCTACCGCACCGATCCTCTCGTGCACAGCAAGATCTCGAGCCGCATGTACGCCGAATGGACGGCTGCGTGCAAACACATCTTCGTTCACGCTGGCGAGATCACGGTCCCGTTCTTAATCCTCGCCGGGACTGCTGACAGGCTCATCGACCCTGAGGGCAGCAAGGAGCTGCACCGCTTGAGCGCAGCGGCCAGCCGGCTCAAGCTGCTAGAGGGCCGCTACCATGAACCGTTCAACGACCTGGACAACGAGGAGGTCTTCGCTGTGATCGCTGATTGGTTGGCGAAATCATGATCGAGGGCGCGGCGATCATGCTTCTGTCGAGCTTGAACCTTGACCCAGGATCCTGGGTGTCATGGATCATCGTGGGCCTGATTGCCGGAGCAGTCGCGGCTCGGGTAGTCGCGGGGCGTGGGTTCGGCTGCATTGCCGACATCGTTGTCGGTGTGGCGGGCGCGATCATCGGCGGTTTCCTGCTGAGCAGCATCTTCGGCGTCAGCGGGACCGTGGGTTTTTGGGGCAGCATCGTCGTCGCGTTCATCGGCGCCGCCGTGCTGCTGGCGGCGCTGAAGCTGGTTTCCGGCGGCCGGCTATGAGCCCGGGCTGGTCGCTGCCGGCGAGCTGACACGCTCGATCTCCGCCGCCACCTCGGCGGGGGCGAAGAGCGGGATGTCGTGAGGCGTGTCGAACCAGCGGACCTCGACGTCTGGAGCCAGTGTTGCCAGCAGCGCCGCGCCGCGTTCCTTCCAGCCCGTGATCATGCTTGGGCCGCCACGAGCCAGAAGCGCGACGGCCGGACCTTCGATGCGGGGCCACAACACGTCCGGTTGGGAGTCGTAAAGGCCGCGCAGGAGCGCGAGCCGTACACGAGCTGTGAGAGTGAGAACCAGCGCGTCGCCATCCTCGACCACGCGCGCTCTCACGAACGGCTCGAGGTCGTCGGCCCATGCGCCCACGAAGTCGCGCTGCGACTGGGCCAGCGCTTGGTCAAAGTCCTTAAAGCGCGGCAGAGCGGGCTGCATGAATCGTTGGGCGTCCTCCCAGCTAAACATGTTGGCTGCGCTCTGGACGGGCCCGTCGATGAAGACAAGGCAAGAGGCGAGAGCTGGACGATTGCCCACCAACTCGAGGGCGACGGTTGCGCCCCAAGAGTGCCCGACCAGCGCTGGTCGCTGGAGCCCAAGCTCGCCGATCACAAATGCCGCGTCCTCGATCAGCTGGTCCATCGAGTACCCGCTTGCCAGATCAGGAGCGTGTGGCGGTCTTCCGGTCAAGCCGTGCCCCCGCTGATCTAGCGCCACGAGATGTCGACCTTGCATCTGGCGGCCAAGGCGGTCCCAGTAGCGAGCGTTGGAACTAAGGCCGTGAAGGAGGAGCACGGGCGGCTCGCCACGCGCTTCCCCTTCAGGCTTCCATTCGACGTAGTGGAGACTGACGCCGCCTCGCTCGAGCCATCCGTCGGCCGGTTCGCTCACCGGCTCTAGCCTAGCCCGCCGCGGCCGCTACTTCTTGTGATGGTTCTGCCTGAGTTGCCGCCGGCCGCTGTCGCCGTCTGATGAGCAGTGTCGTCAGCGCTGTGAAGGCGAGGAATGCGATGGGTACGACCAGGGTCGTCTTCATGGCATCGATGTAAGCGATGACGAAGACGTCGTGGGCGAGGGCGGCGATCTGTTGCGCTATCGCTGTTGGTAGGCCAGAGGGCAGCTTGGCCCCGTTCTGGCCGGTACCGATCTCAAAACCGTTGCTCGCGACTGAGCTGAACGCGGCTATGAACTGGTCTCGGAAGGCAGCAGGCAATGCGCTTGCGTGGCTCACCGCCTGGTTGTGCAGGGTCGTCGCCAGCTGGTTCTGCAGCAATGCACCCACAACCGCGCTGCCGATGGCGGCCCCAAGCTGGCGAGTGGTGTTGAGGATGCCCGACGCTGCGCCTGACATCTGTGGGGAGATGTTGCGCATCGCCACAGTCGTCATTGGCGCGAACGTCATGCCCATGCCCGCACCGGCAATGATTGCCGGCCCGAGGAAGGTGATCCAGGTGGAGTCCGGTCCGGCCACGAGAGTGACAAAGCCGAAGCCAACCGTGAAGAGCGAGATGCCCGTGAGCAGAATGTACTTGCCACCCACCTTGTCGGCAAAGCGTCCGGCGAAGGGCGCCACCACCATCGACGTAAGCGACATCGGTGCGAAGGTGAGGCCCGCGGTAAGGGCTGAAAATCCGCGCACCGACTGTAGATAGATGACGATGGGCAGGAACATGCTGAGCATGCCAAAGCTGATCGCGGCGGCGATCCAGTTGGCGACCGCGAAGTTCCGGTCTCGGAAAAGGGAGAGGGGCATCAAGGGCTCGGCCTGGAAGCGCTCCCAGACGATGAACACGGCGAGCAGGACCACGCCGCCGACGATCACCTCAGGAATCGTTATCCCGTAAGAGCCGATCTCGCTCCAGTTGAAGCGCTGACCTTCGATGAGCCCAAAAACCACTGCGAACAGACCGGCGGTGGCGAGGAAGACTCCCACGAAGTCCCAACCATGTCGTCGGCCGGGCCGGATGTCGGGGATGATCAAGAAAGTTGCGATCAGCGACGCGATCCCGATAGGGACGTTGACGAAGAAGATCCAACGCCAGTCGACATAGGTGACGAGTGCGCCTCCGACGGTCGGCCCGGCGATGGTCGCGAGGCCCGCCACCCCACCCCAGACTCCGAATGCAGCACCCCGGCGCTCCGGCGGAAAGAGCGAGGTGATGATGGAAAGCGTTTGGGGCGTCAGGAGAGCGCCGCCGACGCCCTGGAGGATGCGGGCCAGAATGAGCTCGGTCGCGTTTTGCGAAAAACCGCACAGCGCCGAAGCCAGCGTGAAGACGAAAAGACCGATCGCGAACAGATTGCGTTGGCCGTAGAGGTCACCGAGCCGGCCGGCTGTGATCAACAGCACCGCATAGACCAGGATGTAGGCGTTCAACACCCACAGGATCTGGTCGAGGGTGGTGTTGAGCCCGGCGCTCATGGCGGGTATCGCCACATTGACGATCGTGGTGTCCAACAGGATCATGAAGAACCCTGTAGTCAGCACCAACAGGACCAACCAGGGATTAGTGCGTGCCTGCGCCATGACTCCTCCTTAACGTCTCGGGGCCGGTGTGAATTCCGACCTTCCACTCCAGCTTGCCTTCGATGATTTCGCGCTCCAGCTTCCGCGCCCATTTGCGCTCGGCGTCCAACATCGCGATCTTGTGTTCGATCTCGATCAGCGACAGCCGGGTGAGTCCCTGCTTGCGAAGCTCGGCGAGCACGTGCTCGAGCTTCGCGACATGTGAATCGAGGAGCGAGGCGCGTTCATTGAGGTGACTTGCGGCATCCTCCGCCTCGAGGTGATGCATGAACATCAGGCCGGCCGCGAATTGGGGGTACTCGCGCATCGGCTTTCGCAGCAGCTCGCCCAGGGTGCGGGTCAAGACCTGCCGTCCTGAATCCGTCAACTTGTAGATGGTCCGTTCGGGTCGGCGACCCTCCTTCTCGCGCTCGACGGAGACGATCCAGCCCTTGCGCTCGAGCACGTCGACGGTGTGGTAAAGCGTGCCGAAGTTGAGCCGGATGAATTCGTCGTGATGGCGTTCGCGCATGGTTGAAGCCATCTCGTAGGGATGCATCGGCCGCTCATCGAGCAGCTCGAGGATCGAAAGCGCCAGCGGGGAGGAGACCTCCACTTCCAGCTCGGCCAATATACTTGAAATGGAGTATACGTATTGGGATATACGGAGTCAAGTAGCCCGCCTGGAGGATCTTAACGGGCAGGGTTGGCGCTGATCGGAGGCTGAACTAACCTCGCGGCAAGGTGCGTCGGCTCGGGGGAGGGGAGCCAATCGGTTGGGAGGGCCCACCTAAGGTGTGCCTGGTTCGCCGGCCGCAACCGACACTCCCGGCAAGGGGTAGTTACCGTAGATGCGTGCGCAGACCGCGGCCGACGCGCTCCCGATGACCGGAACGCCCGAAGCGCGAGCCCTCGCGGCCGGCCAGCTGATCACGCAAGCGACCGGCGGCGACCTCGACGCTTTCGAGGAGCTGGTCCGTCGCCTACAGCGTCGCGTTTACGGCTTCGCCTACCAGCATCTTCGCGATCTCGATGAGGCCTACGACCTCACCCAGGAGATTTTCGTCAAGCTCTTCCGCAACCTCGCGCGCTTCGACGCCGGGCGCCCATTCGAACCTTGGTTCTGGAAGCTGGCGGTCAACACCACCATCAACTACCGGCGCAAGCGCGTGCCGATGCCAACCGACCAATCTGCCGATCAGAGGCTCGCTGAGGCGGCACCACCCACTCGTGCCCACGATCCCGCCCTGGTCGATGCGCTGGCCCAGCTGGATCCGGCCTACCGGCTGCCCATCCTTCTCCACTATTACGCCGACCTCCCGCTCGAGCAGGTTGCCCAGAGCCTCAACCTGACGGTGCCGGCCATCAAGTCCCGCCTCCACCGTGCCCGCGCCCTGCTCCGCAACTCACTGGCCGAGTCTGAAGAGACCGGCTCACAATGAGCGCCCTCGCGTGCGCGCGCGTGCGCGTCTTACTAGAGGCATACGTTGACGGCGACCTTGCGCATACGGGTCCAGCGAGTGCGCAAGCGGTGCGAGACCATCTCCTAACTTGCGCGGACTGCCGCCGCCAACATGAGCAGGCGGTGTCGCTCCCTTACCGCATGAAGGCGCTTCGCTCACCGTCGCCGCCCCAATCGCTGATCGTCGCCGTGATGGGCTCGATCGCGCCCAGCCCGCAGACCTCGCGCCGTGCCTGGGTTCTGCTGGTGCCGGAGGCGCTGCTGGGGGCGTTCATCCTCTGGTATCTATCCGGCCTCGATGGCCTGACCGCCCTCGCGTCCGGTGCTTGGAGCGACCTGCAAGGCCTCGCGTTTTGGGGTTCTGGCTCTGCGCCGCTTCCCAGCATTCCAGTCGCCGACGTCTTGCTGCTCGGCGCATTCGTCGCCTTGGTCGCCATTGCGGGTTACCACCTGTCCGTGCTCGCGAGTCTCGACCAAGTAGCGATTCCTGACCTTCGCGAGCGCCGCCGCGCGTGAGCGAGCGAAACCAAGGCGAAGGCGCGTCGCCGGATGACGCGCCCAAAACGCCTGCACAAAGTGCGGAAGCACAAGCCGCAGCTGAAAGCGAGGCAGCAAGTCGCGCTCATGGCGGCCCGCCGACCAGCTGGCGCGGTTTGGGTTGGCCCTTGTTGGTTGTGGGACTGGCCACGCTTGGCGTGCTCCTCGCCATCGCCGATACCGCCCTCTACGGACCTTCGCTCGGCGGGTACGCCAAATTCGTGATCGGCCCATCCCAGGTCATCGCAATCCCGGCGCCCACGCCGAATCGCGAGCGATTCGTTCGCACGCGGTTTCCAGAGCGCGTCACCGTGGGAGGACCTTTTGGAAATCTCGGGCCGATCAGCCCCCTCCAAGCGCTGCGGGCCTTTTTGAGCAACGGGGCGGGTCTTGTGCTGCTCGCGCTTGGGGTGCTGGTGTTGTTTCCCAACCGCGCCCGGGTCGCGGTGGAGCGACTCGAGGGCCGAAATGGGCCCGCGATTGCGCTGGCAGCAGGGGTCGCCACCTTTCTGCTTGCGTTGGGCGCGATCGCGCTGCTGAGGTTCACCCTCTTCTTCCTGGCGGTCATCCCGGCCGTGCTGGTCGTCGCGCTCGCAACCGCGCTCTTCGGTATCGCCTGCATCGGGCTTGCGCTCGGCCGTTTTCTCCAGCGACGGCTTCGACTGGGGCCGGCGCATCCATTGCTGGCGGCGCTGGCGGGTGCCCTGGTGGTTTTCGATCTCGCGGTCATCCCATATGTCGGTGCGATCGCTCTCGCCGCCGTCGCGATCGGCGGTCTTGGCGTCGCGGTGGTCACCCGCTTCGGATCTGAAAAAGGCTGGTCGTTCAGCGACCTCAACTGGTGATGCAAAGAGCTACGGAGGTGAGAGTCGATTGTTGAAGAACACGAGGCTGGTGGTCGCCGCACTGGCTGCGATCGTGCTGGTGCTGGGAGGCCTGATCTATCGCGATGTCTTCGTGGGGACCAAGAACACGAGCAACGCCGTCAACCTCTACACGGTCGCCAGGCGCACGGTGACGGCCAGTGTGACCGGCACCGGCAACCTCGTGCCGGCGCAGCAGGCGAACGTGAGCTTCAAGGTGAGCGGGACGCTGACCGAGATCGACGTCCGGGTGGGCGATCACGTAGTCGCCGGCCAGGTGCTAGCCAGGATCGACCCGACGCCCCAACAGAACGCGTTTTCCAGCGCGCAGGCGAACCTGGCCCTCGCCCAGGCCAACCTGCAATCTGCTGAGACTCCGCTCACTGCCAATCAGATCACCCAGCTCCGTAACAACCTAGCGAACGCGCAGCAGACCTACAACGACACGGTCGCGCAGGTGAACCTGACCAACACCCAGGACGCCAATCAGGTCACCGCCGACGAGAACCAGCTGACAACTGACCAGCAAGCCCTGACGTTCAGTGCCGCCTACCAAGCGGCGAAGCAAACGTTGACCACGGACCAGAGTGCGCTCCAGACCGCCATCAACCAGTTCAATACGGATGGCTGCAAGAGCCAGACCTACCCCTATTCGGGGCCCTGCGTAGCCGACTTCACCGCAGTGTCCACCGATCAAAGCAAGGTCAACGCCGACCAGCTGGCCGTCAATGGATTCACGGCCCAGGTGAATGCTGACCAGACAAGGCTCAACCAGGACACTGCCAAGCAGCAGTCGGACAAGAGCAGCGGCCAGCGCAGCGTCAATCAGGCGGCGGCTTCGGTGACGACCGCTCAGGACAACCTGAACACACAGACGGAGAGCAAACCCAACCAGATCCTGTCCGCGCAGGCGCAGGTAGCAAGCGCGAAGGCCGCGGTCCAGACGGCGCAGCAGAACCTCGCCAACACCACGCTTGTCGCGCCAATGGATGGCATGGTCAACAGCATCAACGGCGTCGTCGGTGAGACGGCCATCACCGGCTCTGGCACTACCGCGCAGGCTCCCGGAACACAAGCCCCGCTGCCCTCGAGCGCGGCCTCAAACGCGTTCATGGTCATAGGCAACGTCAGCGCAATGGAGGTGGTGATCCCGTTCGCCGAATCGGACGCCTCCAAGCTGGCGTTCAACCAGGACACGCAGGTCACCTTCGACGCAGTTCCCAACCTGACGGTCAGCGGCCACGTCGTGGCTGTGGCAAGCGCGGCCACCCTCCAGAGCGGGGTCATCAACTACTACGCCACGGTCACTTTGAACCAGACCAACGCCGCTCTTAAGCAAGGTATGACCTCGAACGCGACCGTGATCGTAAGCAAGGCAAGCAACGCAATTGTGGTGCCGAACCTTGCGGTCACCAGGCTCGGGGGCCAGGCCTACGTCAACGCCTACGTCAGCGGCAAGGCGGTCCAGACCGCTGTCCAAACGGGCGTGGTGGGCGACCAGTTCACCGAGGTCACGGGCGGTCTCAATGAGGGCGCCCAGGTCGTCATCCCGACACTCAGGGTGTCGAGCGCCAGCGGGGGCGGCCGCACGGGCGGAGGCGGGGTCCGGATCGGCGCGGGCGGATGATCAGGCTCGAGGCGGTGACCAAGACCTACCGAATGGGCAAGGTCGAAGTGGAGGCCTTGCGCGGCGTCGATCTGCTCGTTGAAGCTGGTGAGTTCGTCGCGATCATGGGCGCGAGTGGATCCGGCAAATCGACCCTCATGAACATCATCGGGTGCCTCGACGTGCCGTCGAGCGGCCGCTATTTCCTCGACGGCACGGATGTCGCCAGGCTCGACGACGACCAGCTCGCAGTCATCCGCAATCGCAAGATCGGCTTCGTCTTTCAGAGCTTCAACCTCATCCCGAGAACGACCGCGCTGCACAACGTCGAGATGCCGCTCATCTATGCGGGCGCGCCGAACCGCCGTCCGCGAGCGCTCGAAGCACTCGAGTCGGTCGGTCTCGGCAACCGCGCCGGACACCAGCCTACCGAGCTTTCCGGCGGCCAGCAGCAGCGCGCCGCCATCGCCCGCGCGCTCGTTACCAACCCGGCGATCCTGCTCGCGGACGAGCCCACCGGCAACCTCGACACCACCTCGAGCGTCGAGATCATGAAGCTGCTCGCTCAGCTCAACCGGGAGCAGGCTCGCACCATCGTGCTGATCACCCACGAGCGGGACATCGCTGCGTTTGCCGGCCGCATCGTCGAGCTGCGCGACGGCCTGATCCTTAGCGACGAGCGGCGCGCGGCATGAACATCTTCGAGGCGCTGCGCGTCGCCATTGCGGGGCTGCTGGCGAATCGTTTGCGCAGCTCGCTCACGATGCTCGGCATCCTCATCGGCGTCGCGGCGGTGATCCTCCTGGTCGCGGTTGGCAACGGTGCGAGCGTCCAGATCAACAACCAGATCCAGGCCCTCGGCGCCAACGTCATCTTCGTCTACCCGTCGAACGCGAAGGGCGCGGGCGGAGTCTCGCAAGGGTTCGGCTCTGGCCAGACGCTGACGATGGCCGACGTCGACGCGATCAACACCCGGCAGCAGGACCCCGACGTGGTGGCCGCGATTCCAATCGCGCAGAGCGGCGGCCAGATCACTTATTCGAACCAGAACTACTTCGCTCCCACCACCGGCACCACCGTCGATTTCCCGCAGGTGCGCGAGTACCAGATCGCCGAAGGCTCATTTTTCACACAGGACGACGTTGCCGCGCAGCACCGCGTCGTCGTCCTCGGCAAGACTGTCGTCGACAACCTCTTCGGCACCACCGATCCAGTCGGCCAGACGATCAGGATCAACCGCCAGAGCTTCCGCGTAATCGGTGTCTTTGCGGCCAAGGGCGGAACGGGATTCGGCTCACAGGACAACGTAGTCGTTGCGCCGATCACCACCGTGTGGGCGTACCTGAGTGGGGGACGCGGCAAAGGCATCTCTCAGATCGTCGCTTCCGCCTCATCGCCCAGCACCGTCACACAGGCCGAAACGCAGATCACGACAATCCTGCTGCAGCGCCACCAGATATCCGATCCATCGCAGGCGGATTTCCAGCTGCAGAGCCAGCAGGACATCCTCAACCAGGCCAACTCGATCGCGACCGCGCTGACCCTCGTGCTCGGCGCTATCGCCGGCATCTCCCTGGTCGTCGGCGGGATCGGAATCATGAACATCATGCTGGTCACGGTCACGGAGCGGACGCGCGAGATCGGAATCCGCAAGGCGATCGGGGCGCGGTGGCGCGATGTGCTCACGCAGTTCTTGATCGAGGCCATGTTCCTCAGCGGACTCGGGGGCGCGCTCGGTATCGCCCTTGGAGCCGCTTTGGCCGTGGAGGCGCCGCATATACCCGCGATCGCAAGCTCCAGCTTTCCACCGCCCGTCGTCTCGGTCCCCTCAGTGCTGCTTGCCTTTGGGGTATCGGTTGGCATCGGGTTGTTCTTCGGCATCTACCCGGCCAATCGCGCGGCGCGCCTGCACCCGATTGAAGCGCTCAGACACGAATAAAGGAGCAAAGTTCGATGAAGACGTATGTGGTCGCCTTGGTCGTCGTGGTCGGTGTGCTGGGTGGTTTCTACGGTGGCTATAAGGTCGGCCAGAACAATGTGACCGCCAGCGCGTCGACGAACAATGCGCGTGCCAGCACTAATACCGGCTCAAACTCGTTTGGAGGCGGACGTGGGGCAACGGGTGGGGTTTGCCCATCGCCGGGAGCCACTACCGCGGCAGGTACCCAGGGCCTGGCTCGCGGCACAGTGACCAATCTCAGCGGAACCTCGATGACAGTCACCAACACCAACTGTGATGTCAAGGTGACGTTTGGCCCGACAGTCACGATCTCGAAGCAAGCTCTCGGCTCCACCTCGGACCTGCAGGACAATCAGACCGTGACGATCACCGGTACTCGTCAGGCTGACGGGTCGATCCTCGCGCAGACGATCCAGATTGGCCCGGCAGGCGGCGGGATTCGGACCGGTCCGGCTAGTGGCGCCACGGGCTCTGGCACAAGCGGCGGCGGGTAGCCGCCGGGCCGTGTCCGCTCGCCTGGTATGGGCGCTGGTGGCTTTGGTCCTCGGCCTGGCCGGGTGGTTGATGCTCATCGAGGGCGTGCTCGGGATATCCGGTTATGTTGTGGTCGGGGTAGGTGTCGGGATCGGCTGCGCGGTGGCCGGCAGCCTTGCGCACGACGCCCTGGCCGGGCCGCGCGAACGTCTGTGATCGCCCGCGTTTCTTAACAGGCAGGGTTGCCGGCCGGGTTGCTGCGGTTTATGGTCGAACTCAGGTGTGTTCGGCTCGGGGGAGGGGAGCCAAATCGAGGGAGGGCCCGCCAAAGGTCTGTCTTTTCTTGGCTACGCGGCTCCCAGAGGCTTTTCGTACCAACCGACGTCCCAGTAGCGGTCGAACTTGCGTCCCTGCTCGGTGAAATGTGCAACCCGCTTGAACCCGAACCGCTCGTGCAAGGCGATCGAAGCCTGATTGGGCAGCGCGATCCCCGCATAAGCCCGATGCACGTCCTCTCCCTGGAGTAACTTGAACAGCTCGTCGTAGAGCCGTGTTCCGACGCCCCCGCCAACCGCGTCTGGAGCGACGTAGATGCTGGTTTCGATCGACGTCTCATAGGCTGGCTTTGGCCGCCATCGACTGCTGGCCGCATAGCCGATGACGGAGCCATCAGAAACTGCAACCACGACTCGATGTCGGCCCGTGTTGCCGTAGTGCGTAAACCACTCCTGTCGCGCATCGAGCGTCATCGGCTCGGTGTCGAAGGTGAAGTGCGTCTCGACGACATAACGGTTGTATATGTCGTTGAGCCGGCTGAGGTCTTCCTCGCCGGCGGCTCGTACGGTGATTTTGCCGTTGCTCATCTGAACCCGCAGTCCGTACTATTCACGCCCCAAGTCTATTCAGGCCGCCTACGGCGCGAGAATTGGCGGGTGGACCGAATACGGCTCGAGGGTATGTCGTTCGATGGACGGCATGGGGTTCGCCCAGCCGAGCGCGAGCATCCGCAGGAGTTCAAGGTGGACATCGAGGTGGAAGCCGACCTCTCAGAACCCGGACGGACCGACCGGCTCGTGGACACCGTCGATTACACGCAGGTTCGCGCTATCGCCAAAGAAGTAATCGAAGGCGAGTCGGTGAAGCTGCTCGAGACGCTCACGACGCGGATCGCAGATCGCGTTTTGGCCCTGCCAAGAGTCAAGGGTGTGACTGTGCGCGTGGCCAAACGTCCGGCGAGCATGGCGCCGATCGAGGCGGCTGCGGTACACATTAGTAGGACGCGCGCATGACCATTGCTTATTTCGACTGCTTTTCCGGCATCTCGGGTGACATGACGCTCGGGGCGCTGGTGGACGCCGGCGCCGATCGCGCCATCCTCGACGCGACGGTTGAGGCCATCCGCCTCGGCGATGAAGTCCGCATCGAAGTGCGGCACGAACAGCGCGGCCACGCCGGCGGAACGCGCGTCATCGTTCAAACGCACCATCGCCTCGAACGAACGTTGCCCGTACTCCGAGGTGTAATTGAGGACGCCGAAATACCCGATGAAGTCAGACGCCCAGCCCTTGGCGCGCTCGAACGTCTTGGTCGAGCCGAGGCGAGGCTCCATGGTCTCCCGGAGACAAAGGTCCACCTCCACGAACTTGGCGGCGCCGATACCCTGGTCGATCTGGTCGGTGCCTTTTGGCTGCTCCACAATCTGAGCGTTCAGCAGGTGTTCGCGTCTGTCCTTCCAGCGCCGATCGGGCGATCCGGCCAGATGCCACTACCAGCTCCCGCGAGCGTCCGCGTACTGGAAGGAACCGGCGCGACCTTCCAGGGCACCGACGAGACCCGCGAGCTCGTCACCCCGACTGGTGCCGCAATCCTGGCTGAGGCGGCCAAATTCACCCGCCCGGCGATGTCATTGCAATCGATTGGCTATGGGATCGGCGCGCGCGAAGTTCCGGGTAACGCGTTGGCCGTGTGGATCGGCGAGGAGATCGGCAGCCAGACAGGAGTGACGCTAATCGAGACCAACATCGACGATATGGCACCGAATGTCATCGCCGCATTGTGCGAAGACTTAATGTCGGCTGGCGCCCTGGATGTGAGCGTCGTGCCTGCGGTGATGAAGAAGGGCCGCCCTGGTCACGTGCTCGCGATCATGGCAACACCCGATACCGTGGCCCTGCTCACCGACCACGTCCTTCGCCATAGCACGACCTTCGGAGTGCGGATCACAAAGGCGGATCGTGTGATTGCGCAGCGAAGGACGATCGAGGTCCGGACTGCATTCGGCGTTGCGCGCGCGAAGGTCAAGGAGATTGGGGGCGAGCCTGTAGACGTTGCGCCGGAGTATGAAGACTGTCGCCGCCTGGCTAAGGAGTCAGGCCGTGACCTGCGTGCCGTGATGCGCGCGGTGAGTGAAGCCGCCAGGATCGAATTGGGGCTGGAGTAGGCACCAATCGCTCGACCAGGGTTCTCGCCAGGGCAACGGCTCTGGGGCACCCGCGACAATAAGCCGAGTGGCCGCACGAGTGCTCGACGGGAGGGCGGTGGCGAGGCAGATCCTCGATGACATTGCCACCAAGGTGGGCGCCCGAGTGGCGTCGGGCAAACCTCGACCCAAGTTGGCGACGGTAATCGTCGGCGACAACCCGGCCTCTGCGCTCTACGTCCGGAGCAAGCAGAAGGACGCTAGACAGGTCGGCATCGATTCGGAGGACCACCGACTGCCGACCGAGACGTCGACCGAGCAGCTCGTTGAGCTGATCGGCACCCTGAATCGGGACGAATCAGTCAGCGGCATTCTGGTGCAGCAGCCCCTCCCTGCGCACATTGACCTGTTCCAGGTCGTCATCGCCGTGGACCCGATCAAGGATGTCGACGGCTTTCATCCTTTCAATGCGGGTCTGGTTGCGCAAGGTCTGCCAGGCGGAGTGCAACCATGCACGCCGAGCGGAATCGTCGAGCTGCTCGAGCGGGCGGGCGTCCGAATCGAAGGCGCGAATGCGGTGGTGGTTGGCAGGAGCAATATCGTCGGCAAGCCAACGGCATTGATGCTGCTCAAACGCAATGCCACCGTGACCATTTGTCACACCCGGACCAAGAATCTCGCCGGGTATACGAAACAGGCGGACATCCTCGTCGCAGCCGCCGGCAAGCCCAACCTCATCTCCAAGGACATGGTCAAGCCGGGCGCGGCGGTCGTCGACGTCAGTGCGAACCGCATCAACGGGGGGCAGGTCGGTGACCTGGGTCCAGGCGTCGAAGATGTCGCCGGGTGGTTGACGCCCAATCCTGGCGGAGTGGGGCCGATGACTCGAGCGATGCTGGCAAGAAACACGTTCGAGGCAGAGGCTCGCCGCCGCCCGTAGTCGCCGGTGCGACTCCGTCAGGTTCTTAACAGGCAGGGTTGGCGCTCTCTCAAGCTCGTGGTTGAATTCGACCGCTAGGCAGGTTGGGCTCTGGGGGAGGGGAGGGCCCCCGGGCGAGAATCGGGGGATTTCGGCGGCCCGCGAGAAAATTAGCGCGTGACCTACACCGAGGCGCTCGCCTACATCTCTCGGCTGGGTCGCTTCGGAATGAAACTCGGCACCGAGCGCACGCGGGCGATCCTCGCCCGCATCGGAAACCCCGAGCGGGGGCTCACAGGCGCCCTGATTGCCGGCACTAACGGCAAGGGCTCAACCGCCGCGTGCCTCGCCTCGATCCTCCAGGCCGCCGGCTATACGGTGGGGTTCATGCCCAAGCCACACCTCGTCTCGTACACGGAACGCATCCAGGTCAATGGGGTTCCGATCAGCGAAGGTGACTTTGTGCGAGCTCTCGAAGACCTGATGCCGACATTGGACGCCATTGCGGATGAGATGGGCCAGGCCACCGAGTTCGAAATGCTCACAGCAATGGCGCTGGCCTACCTCGCACCGCGGGTTGACCGCCTGGTTTGCGAAGTCGGCCTCGGTGGCCGGCTCGATGCCACCAACGCACTCGACCTCGGGGTCGCGGTCATTACCAACGTCGACCTGGACCATCAGAAGTATCTAGGCAGCACGATCGAGCAGATTGCCAACGAGAAGGCAGCGATCATCAAGCAGGGCAATCACGTGGTTACAGGTTGCGAGGGCGCAGCGCTGGCGATCGTCGAAGAGCACGGACGAAAGGCCGGAGCGGTGGTGTGGCGACTGGGCAAAGAGATTCAGGTGGAATCGTCATCCAGGGGTTGGGACGGTCATATCGTCTCGGTCGCGGGTCCAGGCTTCGAGCACACCCGATTGATGGTCCCGCTCGCCGGAGACTATCAACCTGCGAACGCAGCCTTGGCGGTCGCCGCGGCACACGCGCTCGACGATGTCACCGATGACGCCATACGCGCGGGACTGGCCACGACAAGGTGGCCTGGCCGGTTGCAGCTGATCGCGACGAGGCCTCGCGTGGTGCTCGATGGAGGACACAACCCCGCCGCGATGACGAAATCGGGGGCATCGCTGCGCCGCCTGATCGGATCCGAGCGACTCATCACGGTGTTTGCGATGCTCAGCGAGAGAGATCCCGCGGAGCTCTTGGCGGCTCTGCGCACGCTGCGGCCCGATGGTGCTGTTTTCACCGAACCGGACAGCGCAGGCGGCCACGCGGTTTCGGCTGACAAGCTGGCGGCCATGTTCGGAGACGAAGCAGAGGCAGTCCTGCCTCCGCGGGCCGCGCTGGCCCGGGCCAGGGAGCTTGCAGGCCCCGATGGCAATGTGCTCGTGTGCGGCTCTCTGTACCTGGTGGGCGAGATCCTCGCCCTCGGCGCGTAGCCGGCCGAACCGTTGTCAATTGGCGGTGAAGGGACGAACATGCAGGCGTGAACAACCAGAGGTTCTACCGGAGCAACAACCGGGTCCTCGGCGGTGTGTGCGCAGGCCTCGCTGAGGGGCTGGGTGTCGATCCGCTGTGGGTGCGCATTGTTTTCCTGCTCCTGGTCTTTCTGCAGGGCGCCGGACTCTTCGTGTATGTCGTCCTCTGGTTGGTGATGCCGGAGCGGTTGGAAGGCGGGGGCCAACGGAATGGTTTCGACGCAATGACATCTGATCTCCGGCGTATCTGGGGTGCGTTCCAGCACCAGGTGGGAAGCACCACTCGACCTGCTGCTTCCACCGCTGGCGCGCCGCCGTCGGCGCCTGCGCAGAACCCTGATCCGGCATCGCCCGCAACGCCGGCATCAGCGCCGGCGACGCCTGGACCTCAGTCACACGGCATGTGGCAGAACCAGAACGTGGTGATTGGAGTAGTCCTCGTCGTCATCGGCCTTGGCCTGCTGGCGAGCAACATCGGGATCATCAACTGGTCGGTGGTATGGCCGGCCGCGCTGATCACCTTCGGCATCGTGATCCTGATTCGCAACTTCGAAAAGCGACCCTGAGCCTCGGCGACTAAATGGCCATCAGCGATGACTCACGAGCTGTTGAAAATCGATCCTCCATTCACGGCGGGGCCCGCGAGCGAAGCTAAAGCAGAGATAGGCACAGCCGACAATCATCGGCAGTAGCAGGATCGCACCGAGCAGCGCCCATAACATTCCCGCTGTCACGGCGATGCCCGCCACCAGAACGGCTGCCACCACCAGGCCGGAACCACCAAGCACCAACTCCGCGGCGTTATGAACCTTCTCGTCGGTTGGAACAGCGGCCTGCGACACCCGAAGCGCCGATCCGGGACGGCCCAATGTCGCGACCAGGCCGTACAGGAGAAGGCTCACTCCGGCCAGTCCGGCCAGGAGGGTGACCACCTCGTAGATGAGACCTTCACGCGTGTCGGCGACGTGGGTGGCGGCGACAAAGGCGGCTGCGATGAGCACCACGCCCGCGCCAAGAGCTAGCCGGCGCACTCCTACTTGGAGGCGGCGAGGAGGTTTGTCCGGAGCCGGCGCATGCCCCTGAGCCAGCGGTCGTAGTCCTGCGCTTTGCGGCTGAAGTACACGGCAACCTCGGGATGGGGAAGGATCAGAAATGTCTCGTCCCTGATCCCCTCAACGACGACCTCAGCAACCTGCTCGGGTTCGAGGGCTCCAGCGGTCAGAAAGTCAAGTCCGAGCCGGCGCTCAGCAGCCAGCATGTCCGTCTTCACGCCCTGCGGGCACAGGCAGGACACCCGGATGCCGTCGTCGCCATGGGCGATCGCAAGCCACTCGAAGAACGAAAGCGCCGCCGCCTTGGTCACGCCGTAAGGAGCGGCGAAGACGTGATTCAGCAGCCCCGCCGCAGATACCGTTCCCAACATATAGCCACCTTTGCGATCGAGCATTCCAGGCAAGACATGCCGCGCGACGAACACGTGCGACATCAGGTTCACGTCCCAGATGCGCTGCCAATCGGATGTGGTTGCTTCTGGCCCTCCATCGATGGCGATGCCGGCGTTGGAGCAGAAGATGTCGATGCGGCCCTTGGCGGTCTGCGTTTTGGTGACCAGGTCCGCGACTTCTTCCTCGCGAGATACGTCGCACCTGATGGCCATGCCACCAATCTCGCGCGCCACTGCCGACGCGCCGTCCGCATCGATGTCGGCGACGACCACAGTATCCGCGCCCGCACTCGCGAATCTCCGCGCGAGGGCTCGGCCGATGCCTCGGGCGGCGCCTGTGACCACGACGACGCGATCAGCTACTTCCACGTGACTGACTTGTGAGCCCGAACTACAGCGACCATTGCCACTCGCGAGTCTATCCCTCGAGGCGCCAGCGATGGTCGGACGGTCATGGCCGGATGGAGTGGCCAAAAATATTTTGTGAAATTGGGACAAACGAGTAGTTTCCGAGACAAGCGATAGCGCATAGAATCACTCCCCATGGTCGGTGGGGGACTCGACTACAGCGCGCCCTTTCAGCGCGCCATCGAGCTGATTGGGAAGCGCTGGACCGGGGCGGTCGTCAAAGCCTTGCTCCCGGGGCCTGCGCGCTTCAACCAACTGCTCGCCGGCATACCTGGCATCAGTGATCGAGTTCTCACCGAAAGGTTGCGCGAGCTGGAGACTGAAGGCATCGTGGAGCGGCTCGTGGACCCGGGGCCGCCGGTGCGCGTGAGCTATCGACTCACTTCGCGCGGCCGCGCGCTTCAGCCTGTGCTGGCCGCCGTTGCCGAGTGGGCAGAGGGCTGGCTCGCGACCGCCGCGGCCGCCGTCGGCTGAAGGGGCATACCTCTCGCGGGCCCTCCCCTCCCCCAGCCCGACTCACCGAACGCTTCGACTTTATTGAGTTCAATGCAGATGCACAACCCTGCTTGTTAAGAGGCATTTGACGACGCTAGACCCGCTTCCCAGCCGCCCGCACTCCGGCTGATAGGCTTTACCCAATGCCGATTGGCGACTTCCTGCGGCGTCGGCCGGACGCTTTGACCTGCCAAGCATGTGGCTCACCGTTACCACCAGGTGCGATCTTCTGTCCGGCATGTGGAGTCAGGGTTGACGACCCCCAGGCCGAGCCGCTGCACATCGTCGACCGCACGACCGGGCTGTTCAACGACCGCTTCGTGCGTCCCGTGCTCGAGGACGAGCTCGCCCGCGCACACCGCTACCAGCGCAACCTCGGAGTCCTCCTGATCGAGGCTAACGGCGCCGGCACCGCCGACGAGGCGCTGAAGTCGATGGCCGCCGCGCTCGCGGGCACCGTGCGCGACGTCGACACCCCGGGGGTCCTCGGCCGCACGCCGCCGCAGTTGCTGGCCATCCTGCCCGACACCGACGTCGCCGGCACCGCGCACGCAGCCAACAGGGTCCTATCCGCCGTCAACGAAGCCTTGAAGGCGACTGGGGGTCACGCCGCCGTCGGGTTGGTGTGCATCCGTCCCGGGCAGCGCGTCCGTGCGGGCGCCGTCATCGAAAGCGCAAGCCGCTCACTCCGATCCGGCCGGCCCGAGATGATGGGCAAGCCCGCCTGACGCTAGAGATCTATCTCGCCCGACACGGCGAGACGGAGTGGAGCCGCAACGGCCGGCACACAAGTCGCACGGACCTCCCGCTGCTGCCGGAGGGCGAAGCCGAGGCAAGGGCGCTCCGCACGCGGCTGAGCGGTTTGACCTTTGATGCCGTCTACTCCAGCCCTCTCCAGCGTGCCTCGCGCACCGCCGAGATCGCCGGCTTCCCGAATCCGCAGATCACGCCGTTTCTTCGCGAGTTCGATTACGGCGAGTACGAGGGGGTCACGACCAAGGACATTCACGAAAAGCGTCCCGACTGGGAGGTCTTCAAGGATGGCTGCCCGGGCGGCGAAACCCCTGCCCAGGTCTACGCCCGCGCCCTCGAGTTCATCCGCCTGTTTGAGATCGTCAACGGTCGCGCGATCGCGTTCGCGCACGGCCACATCTTGCGCGCGGTGGCGGTGGCCTGGTTGCGGCTCGACATCACCGCCGCCGCGGGCTTTCAGCTCGACGTCGCCACATTGAGCAGGCTGCGAGAGGATCCCGACCACGGCCGCCTCCTCGCAATGTGGAACGCGCCCTAGCGGCGACACCTCAACGCTTGCGGCGCAGGCTCCAGGTCCGGCTGCGCACCCCAGGCAGCCCGGCGAACACCAGAAAGGCGGACGTCTCGACGTCGGCCCGATATGTATGGCGCTCGCCGGGGTTGATGAGGAGCATCTCGCCGGCCGCGACAGCGCCGTCGTGCGAGCCGTCATCGAACTCGAGGCGGCCCTCGGTGACGATCAGCGCCACCGGGATTGCGTTGCGGTGCTCGGGCACTTTCTGGCCTGGTTCCAGCCGGAGTCCAACCACGCGCATCGATCCGCAGTCCGCGATCTGTTCGAAACCAAAGGCGCGATGCAATCCGCTCGGGCCCGGCGATGACACGCTCGATATCATGCGTCCCGCCGCAAGGCGTCAACATCGAGGCATGGAGATCGTTCACGCCACCGGTGTGCAGGGCGCACGCAATGCCCGCGGCGTGGTCGTCGTAATCGACGTCCTTCGGTCCTTCTCCGTGAGCGCATATGCGCTCGCCGGCGGGGCGCGAGAGTGCCTCCTCGTCTCCTCGGTCGATGCCGCGCTCAAGCTCGCTGATCGCATCCCTGGCGCGCTCGTCTGCGCCGAGGAGAATGCGCTGCCGGTTCCGGGGATCGCCATCAGCAACTCGCCCACCCAGATCAAAGTTGCGGACATTAAGGGCAGGACGCTCATTCAACGCTCCAGCGCCGGCACGCCGGTCCTGGGAGCTGTCCAGTCGAAAGACGGCATGTTCGCGGGGAGTCTGGTCGTCGCGAAAGCGACAGCGCAAGCCTGTTTGTTAAGGCGTCCGAGCACGGTCACCCTGGTCGCGTCCGCAGACTTTCCCGAGGACCACGCGTGCGCCAGGTATATCGAAGCGGTTCTGCGCGGGACAAGCCTCGAGCTCGGCCCGGCGCTTCAACCACTTCGCGACAGCGAGCGCTACCAGAAGGTGATGGCCGGCCGATGGCCAGGCTTCCCATCGACCGACATCGAGCTGTCGCTGGCGGTCGATCGCTTTGATTTCGCGATGCCCGCCACCAGGCACGACGGTTACATCGGGTTGACAGCGATCACTGCGATCGGCGACTAGTCCGCGGTCAGCGCGACCGCATCGCCCACCTCGAGTCGCGTCGCGAACGCATCCGCCACCGTCTCGCCCGTGATCAGTGCCCGCAGGACCGCGAGCGAGCCGCCGTGGGCCACGACCGCGATCTGACCCTGCGAAGGCAGCGGTGACAGCGAAGCCCAGAAAGCACCAACACGGCGTTCGACGGCTTCGAGGCTCTCACCAAAGCTCGTTGGTGTGAGGCGAATGTCGCGTTCCCAAGCGCGCGCGGCGACCGGCTCTTCCGTCCACAGGTCTTCCAGCGACCTGCCCTCCCAGGCGCCGAAGTCGATCTCGCGCAGCGCCGCCGAAGGCTCGACGCCCAGCCGGTGCGGGGCGGCCAGGATGCCCGCGGTGTCCAGCGGCCCTCCGCCGGTCGCTTGAGAGGATTCGCACCAACGGACAGCTCGCCATCGTTGCAGCCAGGCGGCGCGCCTGCTCGTACCCCACATCGCTCAACGGTGGATCGGTGACGCCGATGACCGCTCCGGGCAAGGCTGTCGACGCCGCATGCCGGATCAGCCAGACGCGGGTCACAGGTGGGCTGCGAACACGACCAGCACGCCGAGCTGGCTGAGCTCGGCTGTGGCCCCGTAGACGTCTCCGGTCGCGCCACCGATGCGGCGACGCGCGATCGCGCCCACGACGACGGCGATCAATGCGGCGACCAAAACAGCAGCCAGCGCGCGCCGCCAATCCAGCAGGCACACGATGGCGGCGATCGCAGAGCCCAGCACGAGATCGAACCGGCGATGTGGGCCGCCGGCCGCAACGCCAAGACCCGCCTGCCTCACATAAGGCACAGCCGCGATCACCAACAGCAGTGCCCAGCGGGAGAGCGCGCCCGCGATCACGAGCGCGACGATCGCGCGCGGCGCGGACATCGATGCGAGAGCGGCGACGTCCCCGACCAGGATCAGCACCACGGCGACGAGGCCGAATGATCCGACCCGCGAGTCGCGCATCACCTCCAGGCGCCGCGCGACGTCACCACCTCCGAACAAGCCGTCCGCCGCGTCGGCGAGGCCATCGAGATGAAGGGCTCCGGTCAGCACGGCCATCACCGCGGTCGCCGCCACCGCGGCGATCAGCGGAGAGGTCACCGGCGCGGCCAGCGCAAAGGCAATGCCCGCGACCAAACCCAGCAGTGCACCCACGGCAGGGAAATACGCGCGACCCAGGCGCTCGCCGGAAGTCCCCTCCGCGGTGGCAACCGGGATGACTGTGAGGAAAGCCATGGCCGCCCGCAAAGATTGAATGCTCATTCGACGCTCGCCAGCTCGATGGCCCGGCCGGCAACCATCAGGAGCGCACGATCCGCGGACGCAGCAAACCGAACATTCACTATGCCGAGCACGTCGCGGAAGCGTCTCGCCAGCGCGTTGACGGGCACGATGCCTAGACCTACCTCGTTTGTGACGACCACGCATCGACGACCAGCGAGCTCTCGCGCGATGTCGTCCGCGGCGGCATTGATCTCAGCGTCGCCGGCGTGCTTTTCAAGCAGGTTGGACACCCACAGCGTGAGGCAATCGATGATGAGGAAATCCTCGCGGGCAGGCGATCGCACCGCCTCCAACAGCTCCAGCGGCGCCTCGATCGTTTTCCACGCGGCCGGCCTCGACTCACGATGGCGTCGGATCCGCTCCGCCATCTCTGCATCACCCGCGACCGCAGTGGCGATGAAGGTGACCGGCGAGCCAGAGTCTGAAGCGAGCCGCACCGCGGTCGCCGACTTGCCGCTGCGCGCGCCACCAAGCAGAAGAACGACAGCCATCAGAAGTCGATGCCGCGGATGGCGCGCACACCGCGATCGAATGCATGCTTCACCTTTCTCATCTCGGTCACCGTGTCGGCTATCTCGACGAGCTCCGGCGGCGCATCGCGTCCCGTGGCGACGATGTTCACTGAAGGTGGGCGGTTCCTGATCGCTTCGACGACCTCTGACGTGGGAATCCAGCCCCAGTTCATCGGATAGGTGATCTCGTCAAGGACGACCAGCCCGTACTGACCCGACTGAATCTTCTCCTTGCTTACGGTCCACGCATAGCGGGCCATTGCCTCCGTGCGATCCATGTTCTTGCTGTCCCACGTGAAGCCATCGCCGATGGTCAACCACTCGATGCCGAGGTTCGTCGCCGCCGTCTGCTCTCCCACCTTCCACTTCCCGGACTTGACGAACTGGATGACGCACACCTTCCACCCGCGAGCCACGGCGCGCATGGCCGTCCCGAAAGCGGCGGTCGACTTTCCCTTCCCGTCGCCGGTGTTGACCATCACGACCGAGGTCGCCTTCTTGGTGGCGAGAGCCGGCCCTTTGGTGGGGACTTCCTTCGACTTCACGGCACCACCTCATTCGAAGTGGGCGGTGGATGCCATCGAACTGGCACGACTGCGCGCCCGGATCCATTCAGCGAGAGGATCTGCACGTGCGCGTGGTAGTGGCTCGCGATGGCCGGCTCGGTCAGGACATCCGCGGGCGCGCCTACGGCGACCAGCTTGCCGCCGACCAGCAGCGCGAGACGATCGGCGTACTGGCCCGCTAGCGTGAGCTCATGCATGGCCGCGATGACCGTCAGGCCCTGTTCCGCCCGCAGCGCATCGATGAGCTCGAGCACCTCCTGCTGCCGGCCGACGTCGAGAGAGCTTGTCGGCTCGTCCACCAGGAGGATGGGGGCCTGCTGAGCCAGCGCGCGCGCGATTGCAGCCCGCTGGCGCTCGCCACCGCTGAGGTGATCGAGCGGCCGCGTCGCAAGGCGGTCGAGCGAAAGGCGCTCGAGGATGTCCGCCACGACGCGCTGGTCTGCGCGTCCCTCCTTGCCGAAGTACGACAAATGCGGGCTGCGTCCGAGGAGGACGTACTGCGATACCGACATACCCTCGGGCATGTGCGGCTCCTGCATCACCATCGCCACGCGACGAGCGAGCTCGCGTCCACTCAGCTCGGAAACGGCCTGACCGCCGATCCGGATCTCCCCTTCGTAAGCGACCAACCTCGCGATCGCCCGCAGGATGGTGGTCTTGCCGGCGCCGTTGGGCCCGATCAGGGCGATCCACTCGCCTGAGCTGACGCTGAGGTCCAGGCCGCTGACCACGACCTCGGACTCGTAGGGGATCCCGACGTCGCGAAGAACAACATCACTCACAGGGCAGCCGCCCTTGTCGACCGCATCACGACGATGAAGAAGGGCGCGCCGACGAACGCGGTGATGGCATCGATCGGGAGCTCAGCCGGTGCGGCGACCTTTCTTGCCGCGGTGTCGGCGAGGACGAGGAACGCGGCGCCGAACAGCAATGAGAGTGGGATGACGACGCGGTAGCTGCGGCCCACGAGCAAGCGCACCGTGTGCGGAATGATGATGCCGACGAACGCGATCGTGCCGGCGATCGCCACCACCGCGGCCGTGCCTAGCGTCGCTGCGACCACCACGATCAGCCTCACCCGGCGCGCGGAGATTCCGAGGCTCGTCACCTCCTCGTCACCGACGCTGAGCGTGTCGAGGAGGCGACGGTACAGATAGATGACGGCGATGCTGATGGCGACATAAGGCAGGACGAGCAGCACGCCGTCCCAACCGGCGGTCACCAGCCGGCCGAGGATCCACGAGTAGACCTGGCGGATGTTGTTCGTCTGAGCTTGCTGGATGTAAGTCTGGATGCTATTGAAGAAGGCAGCGATCGCCACCCCTGCCAGGATCAAGCCGGTGGTGTTCCTCAACCCAGTCACCGTTCTTCCGAGTGTGTAGGCGCCGGCCACCGCGAGGCCTGCCCCGATGAAGCCGGCGATGGGCACAACATTGACGCCGATCAGCGATGAACCCGGCGCGAACGCGATGGCCAGCGTGGCGCCGAGATTGGCGCCGGCCGCGGCGCCCAGCAGGTAGGGGTCGGCCAGCGGGTTGCGAAAGACGCCCTGGTAGGCGGCGCCGGCAGTCGCCAGCATCGCGCCGACGATGACCCCCAGGACGACCCTGGGAATGCGCAGCGACCACAGAATGGACGCCTGGCTGGGGTCGACCGGCGAAATGCCGAACCACGGAATCGGCGCCAGCAGCGCCTGCACGACCGTTCCCAACGCGATGTGGACCGGCCCCACCAGCACGCCGACGACGGCCGCGCCAATAAGCAACAGCACACCTACCACGGCCCAGACCCAAGGCAGCTGCGGAAGACCCTGGAGCAGCGCAGCAGGTGCGCGTCCACGCGGCCCCCAGAACCGCCGGCCGAGGATGATCATCAGGCCGCCTGCACCTCCAGCTGCTTCACATGCGGCGCCACGGTGCGGAGGAAGTCGACCACGCGCGGGCCCCAGCGCGACGCGATGTCGTCGTCGACGCCGACGACCTGTCCCGACTTCACGGCCGCGATCGAGCTCCAACCCGGCCGCCCAGCCACGGTGCTGAGTCCCTGGTGGCAGCACTTGGTGTCGGCCAGCACGATGAGGTCAGGGCTGGACGCGACGATGTATTCGGCGGACAGCTGTGGGTAATCGGGCGCTGCGGTGGTGGCGCCGTCGGCGATGTTCTTCAAGCCGAGCAGCCCGTAAACCTGGCCGATGAAGGTGGCCGACGTCGCCGAGTAATAAGTGTCGTCGAGCTCGTGATACACCTTGAGCTGCCGCGCCGGCTTTGGAATTGATGCCACGATGGTCGCTAGGTCGGATCGCATCTTCGTCTGCAGGGCTGTCGCAGCGACCACGCGGCCAGTTGCTGCGCCGAGCTGATCGATCTCTTTGTACGCGTCATCGAGATTCTTGGCCGCGGGCTGGATGAGAACGGGGATGTTCAGCGCGCCAATGCCATGCACTAGACCGCCGGTGTCGTCGGACGCGACGACGAGGTCGGGAGTGTAAGCAGCGATCGCCTCGATGTTGGGGGTGAAGCCGGAGAGCTTCGTCGTCGGCGCGTTGGCCGGATAGTTCGACTGCTCGTCAACCGCGATCACCTGCTTGCCGGCATCGATCGCGAAAAGCATCTCAGTTGCGGTCGGCGAGAGTGAAACGATGCGGTGTGGCTCTTTCGCGATCGTCACGCTGGCTCCGTTCGATTCCGTGATTGTGACTGGGAACTGCGCGGCCGCCGAAGGCGAGGTCGTATTGGTAGCGTGGCGCCGCACGCGGTCATGGCGATGGTGATGGCGGCTGAAACCGCCAACCTGATGTGATGCCTGCGCATCGTGTGGTCCTCCAGCGGCAATGACCCCACATCGCTGGGGAGACCTCCCGCAATGAGGATCCCCACTGATCCGCGCAAGTGGGACGTCATGCCCAGCGGATCGGTCTCCTGGCTTGTGGATCCCTGCATTTCGCCTGCCTTCCCAAGGCGTTCGCCTCAGTGGCCGCTAGACGAAAGCTCCCCACTCACAGTTGCGCGACAGCGCCGGATTCGCACCGGCTTCCTCTCATCCGTGAGCTATTCAGTTGTGCGGTCTATTATGCGCGGGCTCCTGGTCGCGTTCGGAGACGCCGGCCTCGTCGAACGTCGCCATCTCGTTGAGGATGCGGACTGCGGCCTCGAGCAGCGGGAGCGCGAGGACGGCACCAGTGCCCTCGCCGAGTCGTAGGTCGAGCTCGAGGAGCGGCCTCAAGCCCATGCGTCGCAGCAGTGCCCCATGCCCCAGCTCTTGAGAGCGGTGAGACGCGACCATGTAACCGGTCGCCCCAGGCGCGATGAGCGAGGCGACCAATGCGGCGGCGCCGGAGATGAAGCCGTCGATCACGACGGGCCGCCTCGCTGCGGCCGCCTCGAGGATTACGCCCACCAGCCCCGCGATTTCCAGCCCGCCGACCGCCGCCAGGGCTTCGATCGGGCCCTTCGCGATGAGCTCGGCATTGACCGCGAGGGCTCTGCTCACAGCCTGTCTCTTCCGTTCCAGTCCGTCGTCGTCGATGCCCGTCCCGCGTCCAACCACGTCTTTGGGGTCGAGCTGCGTGAGCGCACAGATGAGCGCAGCGGAGGCGGTCGTATTGCCGATCCCCATGTCGCCGGTGAGCGCGACGTCAAGGCCATTGGCGATCTCATCGCGGGCGAGCCGGCGTCCGTGCTCGATGGCCTGGCGAGCCTCAGGCAGGGACATCGCTGGGCCACCCGTGATGCTTGCGGTTCCGCGGCGCACCTTCAACGCACGGAGGTCGGGATGAGATGGGAGGTCGGCGTCGACGCCGAGGTCCGCGACGATGACACGCGCCTTCATCTGACGCGCGAGGACGTTGATTGCCGCCCCTCCGTTCAAGAAGTTGAGGACCATCTGCGCTGTGACCTCGCGCGGGTACGCGCTGATTCCCTCGAGCGCTACACCGTGGTCCGCGGCGGGTGTGAAGACGACGCGATTCGCAAGCGGCGGATCCAACCGTCCGGTCATGCCGGCCAGGCTGATCGAGAGCTCCTCGAGCCGGCCAAGGCTCTGCGCGGGCTTGGTCAGGCGGCCCTGCCGCGCCGCAGCCTCCCGCATTACTCCCTCGTCGAGTGGGGGGATGTAAATGTTGATGGACTCGGCCATGGGACCCGAATGCTAGTCGAGGTAGCCTTCGCGGCGTGACCTTCCGGCAGCTGCGCAAGCTGTGCCTGTCGCTGCCCGACGCCGAGGAGCGCGAGACCTGGGGCGACGTAACTTTCCGGGTTCGGGACAAGATCTTCGCAATCGGATCACCAGAGGGCGAGCACGTGTCGATCAAGGCGTCGCTCGATGATCAGTCGGGTCTGATCGCGATGGATCCAAAGACTTTCGCGGCGTCCGCATACACCGGTCGCTATGGATGGGTCAACGTGAGGCTGCGGACTGTCGGTCCCGAGTTGATGACGCGACTATTGACCGCCGCATGGAAGCGGACGGCCGCCAAACGCGCCGTGGCTCAGTACGAAGAATCGGCCGGGGTTACGTCCAGGACCGTCGCCGAGCGCCGCCGCCCGAGAACAGGCGCACGACCAGGAGCAAGATCGCCGCGCCTACAAACGCGACCACCATCTCGCTGATGATCGGGTGGCCGATCACCTGAATGTTGACGTGGAAGATGCTGGCCAGGAAACCGCCAAGAAACGCGCCCACTATCCCGACGATGATGTCGCCGAACAGACCGAGGCCGTGACCCAGCGCGACTCTGCTGGCGAGGAAACCCGCCACCAGTCCGATGAGACACCAGGTCAGGATCGTGTCGAAGTCGAGGTTGATCGTTGACCCGTTGATGCTTATAGCCATGGTGGTTCTCCCCCTTGAAAGGAGAACGCGCAGGTAGCCCTGTCTCCCTAGTGATCGCCCCTGCGGCCGAAGCCGAGCATCCTCAGCAGGAACAGAAGGATCACGGCGCCCACGAAGGCGACCACCATGGCGCTGATGATCGGGTGCCCCACAATCTGAAAGCTGATCTTGAAGACCTGGGCCAGCACCCCGCCGATGAACGCGCCCAGCACGCCGGCGACGAGGTCTCCCAGCAGTCCCAGGCCGTGGCCGAGAGTGACCCGGCTGGCGAGCGCACCGGCGACCAGACCGACAAGGATCCAGATGAGAATCGTGTCCACATCGAGGCGGATGTCGATCACTTCACAGACTCCCTTCTAAGCAGACGGATCGGGAACCTAGATCATGCGGCTTTTGACGCCAGGTCTTGAAGCACACCGCCAAGCACGCGGTTAAACGCCGGGAAGGGATGGATCACGTCGGCCAGGATGCCAAGCGGGGTGCCGACCTTCAGGGCGAGGAGCAGCTCGCCCAGGATCTCACCGGCCCGCGGGGTCACCATGGTCGCCCCGATCAGCACCCCGCGGTCGCGATCTGCGATCAGCTTGAGCGCCCCACCGTGGAAGTCGTGGATCTCGCCGCGCGCCGCCTGCGCCGGGTCGGTGGAGGCCGTCACGACATTGAGCCCACGCTCACGCGCAGCCGCTTCTGACAGCCCGACCGAAGCGACCTCGGGATCCGTGAAGGTGACCCGCGGCACGGCCGTGTGGTCTGCCCGGGCATCCTCACCCCGCAAGCGTCGCGCCACCACCTGGCCGTGGTAGTAGGCCAGGTGCGTGAAGCCACCGATGCCTGTCACATCGCCGGCCCCATACACGCCAGGTAGGGCTTCGAGGGTCGAAGGCTCCACCTTCAGCCATCCCCGCTCGGTCCGCGGTAACCCGGCATCCGCCCAGGCCTCGAAGTTGGGCCTCCGCCCGGTGGCGACCAGCAGTCGGTCGGCCTGGACCGAGGCGCCGGACTTGAGGTGGACCAGCACGCCGCCAACATTCTTCTCGACCCCCACGCAGGCGTCCCCGATGAGGATCGTCATGCCGTCTGCCTCCAGGTGCGGGCGCAGGGCCGGACCCGCCTCAGGTTCCTCCGCGCCCAGTAAGCGAGGACCGGCCTCTATCACCGTCACCTTCGACCCGAAACGGGCGAACGCCTGACCGAGCTCGACTCCGACGGCGCCGCCGCCGAGCACCGCGAGCGAAATCGGAAGCTCGCGCGGGAGCGTGGCCTGGCGATTGGTCCAGAAGTCGACGGTGTCGAGACCTGGGATGGGCGGAATCGCTGCCGTGCCTCCGTTGGCAACCACGACGGCTCGGCGCGCGACGAGCCTCTCACCTGCGACTTCGACCGTGCGCGGATCGATGAGCTTCCCCTCACCACGGATGAGCTTCGCCCCGGTCGCCTCCATCGCGGCCGCGGGCCTCGAGTCATCGAGGTCCCTTGCCATCCAGTAGACGCGCTTGGAGACCTTTGGGAAATCGAGGTCCCAGTCGACGCGCGAGGCCGCCAGCGTCCGTGCCCGCGCCGCCTCCTCGAGAGTCTCGCCGGACCGGAGGAGCGTCTTCGACGGGATGCAGCCCCAATAGGGGCACTCGCCGCCCACGAGCTCGCGCTCCACGACCGCGAGGGTGAGCCCGCTGCCTTGCAGTCCGCCCGCGATCGCCTCTCCGGCGACACCGCCACCCAGGCACACGACGTCAAATTCCTGTGGCAACTTGATCACCTCCGCCCCCGCTCGCGCGGCGCAATGACTCCAACAGCGAAGTGGCTGTAAACGCACCGATGTAGCGGTCATCGTCGAAAACAGCGGCGCGCTCGGTCGGGCTCGTGAGCGCTGCCGCGAACGCCTCGGTGAGGGTGCTGCTCAGCGGCATTCGCGGCTCGTCGGGCCGCGGTCCGCCAGGAGGACGTTCGAGCGTCATTGGATCGATCCGGACGACCGACATGCGTCGCACCAATCGTTCCCGTCCCAGGAACTCGGCGACGTACGCGCTCGCGGGGCGCGTGAGTATCGCATCAGGCGTGTCGTACTGGGCGATCTTCGCCTGCATCTGCATCAGACAGATTCGGTCACCGACCATGACCGCCTCATCGATGTCATGGGTAACGAAGACGACCGTCTTGCGCACCGAGCGCTGGATGCTGATGAACTCGTGCTGCAGGCGCTCGCGCGTGATGCGGTCGACCGCCCCAAACGGTTCGTCCATGAGGAGGATCGGCGGGTCCGCGCCGAGCGCGCGCGCGAATCCGACGCGCTGGCGCTGTCCGCCGGACAGCTGGTGTGGATAGCGGTGCCGGTACTCGCGCGGGTCGAGGCCGACCAGCGTGAGCAGCTCGTCCACTCGAGCGTTGATGCGGGCCTTATCCCAGTTCCAGAGCCGCGGCACTGTCGCGACGTTGTCGCCCACGGTCATGTGCGGGAAGAGTCCCGTGTTCTGGATCACATAGCCCATCTTCAAGCGCAGCTGCGCGGGATCGACGCCGTGCGTGTCCTGGCCGTCGACGAGGATGCGGCCGGCGTCGGGCTCGAGGAGCCGGTTGATCATGCGCAGAGTGGTCGTCTTTCCGCACCCGGACGGGCCGATCAGCACGCAGGTCTGCCCGTCGGGAATGTCCAGCGTCAGGTCGCTGACGGCATTGCTGCCGCCGGGGAACCCCTTGCTGACGTTCTCCAAGCGGATCACGGCGTCGTTTACCGTAATTGAATGCCGTCTGGCATATTCCTGGACACGGTCTACGTCGACCCCTGGGTCAACTGGACGTGGCTCTCGCAGCACATCCCGCTCTTTCTTGATGCGCTCCAGCAGCACGTCACATTGACCGCGATCGCGGTCGCCGGCGGGCTGGCACTGTCTCTGCCGACGGGGATTGCGGCCCATCGGTGGCCTGCGGTGCGCAACCCGGTGCTCGCGTTCTTCGGCGTCGTCTACACCATTCCGTCATTGGCGCTGTTCGCCCTTCTGGTGCCCTACACCGGGCTGACCGTTACGACGGCCGAGATCGGGTTGATCGGATACACGGTGCTGATCCTGGTTCGCAATCTTCTGGTCGGCCTCGAGTCGGTGCCGCCCGATGTCCTCGACGCAGCCGACGGCATGGGTTACCGGCCGCTGGCGCGACTCCTTCGCGTGGAGCTACCCCTGGCGCTGCCGGCAATCTTCGCCGGCATCCGCATCGCCACCGTCACGACCATCGGGCTGGTGACCATCACCGCATTGATCGGGCTGGGCGGCCTTGGGCAGCTGATCAACAAGGGCCTGATCGAAAACTTCCACACCCCGCTCGTCGTCGCCACGGTGCTCTCGATCGCCCTCGCCCTGGTTGCCGACCTCGCATTGATCGGAGTGCAGCGCATCGCAGTCCCCTGGTCGCGGGATACAACGGGATGACATTCCTGGCGAAGGTGGCGCAATGGTTCGCCGATCCAGCGCACTGGAGCGGCCCCGACGGGATACCAGTTCGCCTGGTCGAGCACGTCGTAATCTCGGCCGAATCCGTTGCCATCGGGGCATTGATCGCCTTGCCCATCGGCATCGCGCTCGGCCACTACGGCCGCTTTGGAAATGTCGCCATCAACATTTCGAACGTCGGCCGTGCCTTGCCATCGTTCGGAATCCTGGTCATCGCGTTCCAGGTCTTCGGCCTCGGCACCCTGCCCATCCTGGTTGCGCTAGTGGCCCTCGCGATCCCGCCCATGATCACCAACAGCTACGTGGGCCTCCGCGAGGTCGACGCGGACGTCAGGGAGGCCGCACGGGGGATGGGTTATCGCGAGCTGGCGCAGCTGCTGCGGGTCGAGTTACCCCTGGCGGTACCGCTTGTGATGGCCGGCATTCGAACGTCCGCGGTCCAGGTGGTGGCGACCGCGACCCTGGCCGCGCTCATCGCGGGCGGTGGTTTCGGGCGCTACGTGATCGACGGGTTCGCCCAGCAGGACTACACGAAATTGTTCGGGGGCGCGGTGCTGGTCGCCGTGCTGGCGATGGCAACCGAGGTCTCACTGTCGGTCCTGGAACGGCTGCTGGTCCCGCGCGGGATCAGGCTCCAGCGAGCGCCCGCGGCCCGGGGGGCCACGGCGTTCAAGACCGCATAGATGGAAGAATCAAGCCAGGGCTGAGGTTGGATCGGGAAACCCAAGGGTGGGAAGGAGAAGAGTTCAATGCATCTGAGTCTCGGTTCTGTAAGGTTCCTGTCGGCCCTTGCCGCGCTCGTTTTCGTGGCGGCCGCCTGTGGCAGCACAGGCGGGACTGGCGCGACCACCCCCAGCCCCAAAGGCACGCTCACGGTGGCGGGTTTCAACTTCCCCGAGAGCAGCATCCTGGCCGAGATCTACGGCCAGGCGCTCGCCAAAGACGGTTACACGATCAACTACAAGCTGCTGCTCGGCACTCGCGAGGTCGTCGCGCCTGCACTGGAGTCAGGCCAGATCGACCTCTATCCCGGCTACGCCGCGACCGACCTGGAGTTCTACAACAAGGGTGCCGGCGAAGCGAACGGCGACCCAGTCGCCACCACGGCCAAGCTGAACACTCGCATCCAGCCGCTCGGTCTGGTCGCGTTGACGCCGTCAGAGGCTGTCGACCAGAACGCTTTTGCCGTGACCACGGCCACGCAGACCAAGTACACCCTCACCAAGCTGTCCGACCTCGCCCCGATCGGCGGCCAGCTGACCCTGGGAGCGGGGCCCGAGTGCACGACCCGGCCCTACTGCAAACCCGGGCTCGAGAAGACCTATGGCATCAAATTCAAAGCGTTCAAGCCGCTCGACACCGACGGGCCGCTGACCCGCGCCGCCTTCAAGAACGGCAGCATCGACGTCGGCCTCGTCTTCAGCAGTGACGGTGACCTCAACTCTCTCGGGCTGGTCGTGCTGAAGGACGACAAGCAGCTCGAAAACGCGGACAACGTGGTGCCCGTCCTGCGCCAGGCGGCCGCGAATGACGATGTCAAGAAGGTGCTCAACTCCATCGACGCCAAGCTGACCACCGCGGACCTGGTGAACATGAACTCTCAGGTCGAGATCCAACACGCGGATGCCGCCGCCGTCGCGACCACCTGGCTGCAGCAGCACAACTACTACAGCTAAGCGACCGCCTTCGTCGCGTCCTCTGCCGACTCGGGCTCCTTCCGAGGGACGCCGATGGCATTGGCCCCCGCGCCGGCAACGAACAGGGCGGCTGAGATCAGCACGGCTGCGTGAAATGCATCCGCTGACGCATAGCGCGCCTGCGCAGCCACATCGGCCGGCGCTGACGTGGTAGGCCGGTTGAGGGGGCTCACCTCGGCTCGCAGCGCGGGCGAATTGGGGTCAGCACCCGGGACTTTCGAAGCCAGGGACGTGTAGAACACCGCCGTCACCGCAACGAATATCAAAGCCCCGGCGAGCTGCGGTCCGATGCGCGAGACGGCGTTGTTGATCGACGAGGCGAGGCCGGCGTTGGTAACCGGCACCGACCCCATGAGCGCCGCGGTGAGCGGGGCCACCATGATCCCAAGCCCAAGGCCGAAGATTAGCGTGGCCGGCAAGAAGTCGATGAGGTAAGAGGCAGGAGGCAGCAGGCTCGACGGGACATCTGGTCGCAGCTGCCAGGCCGCGCTCGTGGCCGGTACCCGCGCGTAAAGGAGACACGCCACGGCCATCAACAGGGGCCCGACGATGAGGAAGGGGCGGGCTCCGTACCGACCGGCCAGGGTTCCAAAGCGAGGCGACAGGACTGTCAGCAGCAACCCCCCCGGGATGAACATCAACCCCGCCGCGGCCGCGCCGTAACCCAGCGTCCCTTGCACGAACAGCGCCTGGTTGTACCCCGACGCGAACAGGGCGCCGTAGATCAACAGCGTCGAGATGTTGATCGTCGTGAAGGCGCGCGACTTGAAAAGGCTGAGGGGGATGAGCGGGTTGCGGGCACGCGCCATGTAGAAGGGAATTCCAACCGTGGCCAACGCTCCCACTGCGAGCATGACGTACGCAACGGGGTCCCGCCATTCGCGTTGCTGGCCATACACGGTGCCGAAGGCCAGGCCGCCGACCGCGACGCCGACGATGATCGCGCCCAGCCAATCGAAGCCGGTAACCGGCCGGTCCGACCGGCTTTCCGGGACGTGACGCCAGGTCGCATAGATCGCGAAAGCCGTGATCGGGATGTTGATGAAGAAGGCGGCACGCCAGGACAAGGTGTCGACGAGCAGCCCGCCCACCGCCGGGCCGAGCAGCGTCGTGCCGGAAGACGCTCCCGACCAGATCCCGAAGGCGCGGCCCTGAATCGGACCCCTGAAGGTGGCGGTGATCAGGGCCAGCGAGCCGGGGACCAGGAATGCGCCGGCGATCCCCTGCAGAACCCGCAGGACCACGAGCGTCTCGAGGTTGGGCGCCAGGCCGCAGAGAGCCGAGGTGATGCCAAAGCCGACCAGCCCAAGCATGAACATGCGGCGCCGCCCGTAGGCGTCGGTCAGGGCCCCGGCCAGTATCAGCAGCGTGCTCAGCGACAGTAGGTAGCCCGTGTACACATAGGTCTGGCCCTCCAGGACACCAACGAATGTGTGTGGAAGCTCTCGGCCAATCCGCGGCAGGGCGACGTTGACAACCGTGGCATCGAGGAACACGGTCGCGGACGCGAGCACCGTCGCGATCAGGGTCCACCTTTGCGCTCGCGTCATTCGCTGTACCTTAGCCTCCATGGATCGCGACGCTGCTCTGTCGGATTTCGATGCCGCTCGCGCCGAATGGGAGTCGGTCTTCGCGCAGGTGCCCGACGCGGCACTCGCATACCTGAAGCCCGGAGACGATTACGCGCTAGGCGGCCTTCAGGTCCACGTCAACTGGATCCTGGTTCACTACAGTCGCGTCCTCGCGGGAATCAAGGCCAATCCACATCGCGAACTGGAACCGCTGGATGCGCCCGGTGAGTCCAACGAGGCCAAAAAAAGGGCGAAGGCGGGGCTGACTGCAGGCGAGCGTAAGCATGCCCTCGAAGAGATGGCAATGCTGCATCGAACCGTGATGGCTGCCGCAGCGGGCATCTCCGCGGCCGATTGGTCGCGCAAGACCCCTGTCGTTTATGGACCCGGACAGGACCCATTTCAGACGAGCCCCGACGACGTCCTCGGCTGGCTGCGCGAGCACTACCGCGAGCACGTCGAGCAGTGCCCTCAGCTGATCGCCTCCTGGCGGGAGATGAACTGAGAGGTCCCGCCGGACCTCTAGGGCAGCCGGTTCACCCAGCCGGCCGTCGCGTATTTCGTCGCCGCAAGATCCTGTGCGGCCTCGAGCTCCTCGCGTGACACCTCGCTCTCGTGCACGTGGAAGTCGCCCGCGAACGATCGCTGCATGTGGCGCGCGACCGCGGCGCAGTCCACCGGCGTGAACCACGACAGGGGTGAGACTGCTTTATTCGCGCTGCGCACGCCTCGCTCCGACAGCCGGTCTCGCCCGATGCGAATCAGGCGCGGCAGCAGGGCCGGGTCCATCGAGTGCGCGATCGTGGTGTGATGGAGGACGAAGCCACGCCGCCGTGCTTGCGCCGCGCCCGCGATCTTTCCACGCGGGGAGATGATGTCGTTGATCTCTCGATAGCTTGCCGGCACGCCGAGCGCGATGAACGACCGCACCGCCCAGGCGTCGAGCGCTGCGTACGACTGGCGGAACGACAGGCCGGCCACAGCTGTCGCCGGCGCGTAAAGCGAATATGTGATCGTGCGGCCGGGCTCGCAGAGCATGGTGCCGCCGCCACTCATACGGCGCGTGACGGTGAACCCAAGCTCGTCTGCCGCGACCACGTCCACCTCGTTCATCACCGATTGGTGAGACCCGATTACCAGGGCCGGCTCGATCCACTCCCAGAAGCGCACGGTCGGGCGCCGCGTTCCGGCGATGACCCGCTGCAGCAGCACCTCGTCGAGGGACATGTGCATGTGGGCAGGTTGTGGTGAGTACGCGATGAGGTCCCATTCGAGCTCAGCCAGGCGGTCACCTGATGGGCGGCTCAATAGCGCACGTCTTCGAGCCGCCGCCATCCATACGACACCTCCTCGAGCGTGACGGACCCGATCGTGATCGGCTGCGAGCGGACGTAGACCCCACCGAGCCGCTCGTAAAAGTCGCGCGCCGGTGGGTTGTCGCGCAGGACCCAGACGAGCATGTCGGCGAGGCCCAGCTCGCGGAGGCCACCAACCATTGCGCGCACCAGCTCGCGTCCGAACCCCCGACGTTGCGCCGCGTCCACTACATAGATCGCATAGAGCTCGCCTTCGAAGCCTTCCTCGCCGGCGCGTTCGCGACCGCCTGACGCGAAGCCGACCAGGTCGCCTCCGTCGTCCTCCGCGACGTAGACCTTCGCGGTGGGCGCGATGACGCGCTTCCATCGCTCTTCATAGTTCGCCTCGCTCAATGACGCGAGGAACTCGTCTGGCAGGACGCCGTGATAGGTCGACCGCCAGCTCGCAACGTGCACGCGGGCGATCGCCGGTGCGTCCATCAGCGTCGCCGACCGGATCATCAATCACAATCTATCTCGACGGGAATATGGAGCCTGAGGACGACGTCACCTTGGCCCTGCGGCCCAGCCATGTCGGGCGCGCCCTGGCGTTGATGTCCGTGTCGGTCCTGGCGCTCGGGATCGCGGCCCTCACCTACGCGCATCCCCAGCTGTCAGCTGGTTTCGCCAAGCAGGCTGCGACCCATGCGGTCGAGGAAGCCTCCTATCGCCTGGTCGCGATCGATTTCGTCAGTCCTTCGACGGGCTGGGTGCTCGCCGAGGACACCACGACATTCGTCATCCTGCACACGGGCGATTCCGGCCAGCGGTGGTCGCGCCAGCTGGCCGGTCTGGTCGGCCGGGTGGGCGAGTACGTGCGGTTCTTCGACCAATCGCACGGGGTGGTCGTCGTGCTCGGGCCGCAGGCTCAGATGTTCCAGACCCGCGACGGAGGCAAGACCTGGAGCGAACAGCCTGTCGCGCTTGGCGGCGGACATATCGCCTCTGCGGATTTCATCGACGCCCAGCATGGTTGGCTACTTGCCACCACGTACGCCCCGGACCGCTCACAGACACAGGGCCTGTTCCGGACATCGGACGGTGGCGCCAGCTGGTTCTCTCTGGGATCCCCCGTTCTCTCCACAGACATCGCCTACCGCGCGGTCTTCGCCGACCCCGACCGGGGTTGGCTGTACAGCCGCTCAGCCGGTGCCTATGCGTACAAGACCACCGACGGCGGAGTCAGCTGGGGGCGCGTCGCGCTGCCCGCTCCGCGTGGCTCTTGGCCGGTTGCGCCCGCCGGCTCGCCTCTGCCTGAGGTCTACTTCGTGGCAGCTCGTCCGACCATTGGCGACGGGATTGCAGCGTCGGTGATTGTGATCGCGCCGCCGCAGGGGCGCTCGGCCGGCGGCGGCACCGTGACTGGCTACCCTCCGCTCACGGTCCATGCGTACGACGGTGGCCGCCCCATCACCTACGTCTACAGCATGTCAGGCGACACAGCTTCGTCCAGGTACTCGGGCATGGCGCCGCAAGCCAAGCCAGGTCCGGTGGTCACTGCCGTGGCTGAGAACGAGGTTCTTCTGACCTCGATCGACGGCGGCCAGTCGTGGAACACCGCCTCGGCGCCCTCGCCGCACGGTGCCATCGGCTACCTCGACGCAGTCCACTGGTGGTGGATAGGCTCCGGCTCATGGTCGAAGAGCTCGGACGGCGGGAGGACATGGACGGGCCCTCGGAACATCGGAGTTCCGGAACCGCTGCCCGGGTCGCTTCAGCTGCTCGATTCGAGCCATGCGTGGTTCGGAGGCATGGCGGGCGCCAGACCTCTGCTCGAGAGCACCGACGATGGGGGCATTCACTGGACGATGTTTCTGCTGCCGGCGGCCTACCCGACGTGAGGCGAAGCCTGCGAATCAAGCCTTGACGTAAGCGATGATCGCGCGTGCCTCCGCGACGACCTCACCGCCCTCTTGCTCGACAGTGGCCTCGCAGAACGCGAGCCGGCGCGTGCGGTGACGGACGCTGGCGCGGCAGATGAACCTGCCGGGCATGCCTGGCCGGAAGTAGTCGACCTTGAGGTCGGCGGTTGCGGTCGTCTCACCCTCCTCGGCCACGGTGAAGGCGACAGATGCGAGCGTCTCGTCCGCCAGGGTCGCGATCGCTCCGCCGTGGACGATCGGACCCCTGCTGGTCGGAAACCCATGCGCCTCCGCGGTGAGGTTTCCCTCAAGCACGAGCGTGCCGGATTCGACCTCAACCAGCCTGGTTCCGATGTTGGCGACCATTCCGGTCGCGCTCCACTGCTTGTAGAGCTCGGGCAGGGTTCGCACCCCGTAGGGCTCCTTGCTCACGCCTGGAGCTCGCGGTGCAGCTCGACCACGGGGGCGATCGGCTCGTAGCCCATCTCGGCATTGAGATGAAGGATCGGCGCATTCTCGCCGTCGTTCTGCGTGCGGACGCGCTCGGCTCCGAGCTCGATCGCCTGTCGCACCGACTCGTATTTCAGCGCGCGCGCGATCCCACGACCTCGGACGCTGCGGGCCGTCGCCGTGAAAGCGGTCCAGGGAAAACCACGTGCTGGCGGATACTCGATCGTGGACAGTCCGACGACGGCATCGCCTTCGCGCGCGATCCAGAAGCGATCCGTGCGAATCGCAGGATTGTCGAAAAACAGATGGTGCCACTCTTCGAAAGGCATCACTGGTATCGGCACGGTGGTCGGGATGTCGTGCTGGGCCACGATCGACATCTCGTAGACCTTGGTCAGCCCATCCGGGTCGGTGTCGCGGTCGATAGTGAGCATACGCACGCCCTGCTTTGCCATCCGGTGGCGGCCTTGCTCTGAGCCGGCCAGCAGGCGCTCTCGGTTGGTAATGAGGTTGAGCTCCCACTGGCGCGCGCGGCGCTCCTCGTGGTAACCCCTGCGCTCGAGCTCTCCGATCTCGTCCTCGAAGGTCTCGCGTACGCGCACCACGGCGGTGGTCCCTCCCTCGGCGCGCACCAATGATTCGCCGGCGTCGATCAGCTGCTCGTATTGAGCAGCGTTCCAGAAGTCAGGGTGTAGTGCCAACCGCATCTGGCCATAGCGCTTGGGCGTCGTGTCCCAGGACAAATGCGAGGCATAGAGAAACGCCGACGCCGAACCGTTGTGCTCAGCCACCCTGCGCACGACGATCTCGTCCGGTGGATGGACCGTCCACCAGAAGCGAAGCATCGCCGGATCTCGCGGCTCGTCCGGGTCTCGAGCCGTGTCGAGGTCGGCGATCATCTCGACATCGGCCATGGTCGCTGGGCGCAGCTCGAGATCGGTTGGGGCCTTCTTCATCAACGAATGACCAGCCTAGCATTGAGCATCCGGTTAATCTCTGCGCCGTGTTGGGGCGTGCGCTACAGAGGGTCCCGCGACGGAGACAGTCGTCGCGATCGGGGTTGCGCATTGCGCTCTCGCCGGCGTCGTGGGGTGTGAGCGATGTGCCGGGCTGGGGACAGCAGCTCGAAGCCGAACGTGTCCTGTCGGAGGTGTGGTCTTTGGGCATCTCCGCAATCGATGCCGGGCCGCCGGGATTCCTGCCGGATCGCAGCGATCAGGCGAAGCTGCTCCTCCGCCGCCACTGGCTGCGTGTCATCTCCGGCCAGGCGCACGCCGTCCTTCACCACCACGACATCCGCGGCGCTGAGCTGGCCCACATCGATGGTCACGCCAGCTGGCTTGCGGCCGTGGGCGCAGAGACGCTCGTCCTGTCCGCCCTCGCGCCTCGCGGCGCAAAGTCGGCCCACGGCATCGTGCTCGACAGCGGAGGATGGGCGCACCTTCTCCACTTGATCGGTTCCGTCGAGCATGTTTGCGCCCGGCACCGGCTCAGGCTGGCGGTGCTGCCTAGGTTCGGCAGCATGGTGCAGGGACCGGACGACATCGAAAGGCTTCTCGTCGGCACGGAGGCAGGTCTCTGTTTCGACCCCGCCCACCTCGTCATGGTCGGAGCCGATCCGCTGGAGGTGCTCGAGCTCGCGGCGGGCCGCATTCGCCACGTTCGCTTGAATGACGTCGATGCCAACCTGGCGAACCAGGTCCGCGAAAACCGCATCGACTACGCGCAGGCCGTGAGCCAGGGGCTGTTCAAGACCTTGGGGACGGGAGATGCCCGCCTGGAAAGTGTGATCGAGACCCTCCAGCGTTCGAAGTACAGAGGCTGGTACGCGATCGAGCAGGACCTACGTCTGGGGGCCGACGACGACAAGCCGCTCTTGGCCGTCAAGCGCGCGCTCGACTACGTGCGCAGGCTGGTGGCGGCTTGAGCCGCGCGGCGCATCAGACCCGACGGCTCACTCCTGCCCAGTAAGGCTCGCGGACCTTTCGCTTCAGCAGCTTGCCCGCGGCGTCGCGCGGGAGCTCGTCGACGAAATCGATGGAGCGTGGCTTCTTGTAGCCGGCCAAACGCTCATCGCAGAACGCGATCAGTTCGCCGGCGGTTGCGCTCATTCCGGGCCGCAGCTGGATCACCGCCTTAACCGACTCGCCCCACTGCTGGTCGGGCACGCCGATTACGGCCGCATCCATCACGGCGGGGTGCCCGTGAAGGACCGCCTCGACCTCGGCCGGGTAGATGTTGACGCCGCCGGAGATGACCATGTCGATCTGCCGGTCGCAGATGAAGTAGTAGCCGTCTTCGTCTCGATATGCCACATCGCCCACGGAGAAAAAGCCATCGTGGAGGCTCTTGCCGGTGGCCTCAGGGCGGTTGTAGTACTCGGCCAGCCACGTGTTGCGGACCATGAACTCACCGGGCTCGCCGTCGCGCACATCGTTGCCGTCAGCTCCCACGAGCCTGATCTCCTGCCCTGGCACTGCGGTACCGCACGATCCGGGCTTGCGCAGCTGATCCTCAGGCCGCAGCACCGTGTTGATGCCGGTCTCCGTCGCTCCATAGAACTCCCAGAGGACCTGGCCGAGCACGGCCTCGGCGCGCACCTTGAGCGAATGTGGGCATGGCGCGGCACCAAGGAGCAATGCGCGCAGCGATGAAAGATCGCGCGGTCTGCGCTCCTGCGCGTCGACCAGGCGCTGGAGTAGCGTCGGCGCCATGAACGTCGTCGTCACTCTATGACGTTCGATGAGGTCCAGGGCTCCATCCGCTTCGAACTTGGGCTGGATGACATTCGTCGCACCGAGCACCAGGTGGATGCCGGCGAAGAACGAGACGGCGCTGTGGTAGCCGGGTCCGCACACAAGGTGCACATCGGATTGGTTGAAGCCGAAAATCGAGACCACCTGCAAGATGTTGTCAATGGTCACGCCGTTAGGACGCCACGCGCCCTTCGGGTGTCCGGTAGTGCCCGATGTGTAGATCATCGAGGCCCCGAGCCCGCCCGAGGCCTGGCCCGATGGCATTCCGTCGGGCGCCGCTTCCATCAAGTCGCGATATGACAGCCAGCCGTCAGGCTTCTTGTTTCCGGTCGCGATGTAGCTTCGGTCGCCCTTCACCTCTGCGCGTGCCGCCTCGACGATCTCGACGTGATCGGCGTCTGCGCACACAACCCTGGCGCCCGAATCGTTGAGCAGGTACGCAACCTCCGAGCCCCGCAGCCGGTAGTTGACGGGAACCGTGATCAGGCTCACGCGGCGCAATCCGTTGGTGATCTCGAAGCCCGTGATCGAGTTGAAGGACATGCCCGCGACGCGATCACCAGCCACGCAACCGAGAGCGCTGAACACGTGTGCGGCTTTGTCCGCTCGCCTGCTCAACGTGGCGAAGTCAACGACCTCGTTGCCGAGGATCACAGCCGGTTTGTTCGGATTGCCCTCCGCGTGGACGGCGAGAAAATCGATATCGACCACTGAGCCCAATCGTAGGGACTCCCCGGGACACCTACTTGCTTGGGCTCGGGGTCGGACTCGGTGTCGGTGTCACGGCCGGGGCGTTGCACGCGGTGTTCGACCCCAGCCCGAAAGTTGAGGCGGTCGGTGGAACACTGCCCGTGATCACGACGCGGTACCGGTTGCACCCTCCCAACAAGGCCCACGTCGCAGAAGGCGCCCAGTGATGGAAGACGACTCCCGCGGGCAAAGGCGGGTATTGCTGCAGCACCGCTGCTGTCGGGTTCGTGATCGTGGCGATCGGCGATGGCTTTGATGAATCGAATCGCCAGAGATAGATCTTCGTCAGAGGGCGTGCCTCAGCGCTGTCGGCTGCCGCGGGCAGCTTGGTGGCGTCGAGGAAGGCGTCGACGAATTGCTGCGGCCCAGTGTTGGCCTTGACCCCCTCGAGGCTCTTGCTGGGCACCGGCGCCGACCAGTCGATTCCGATGACGTTGCCTCCGGTCAGGTACTTGCTCCGCGGCGCCGTGCCATCGGCCGCGCTCGCGCTGTAGATCTGGATCTCACCATTGACCGCCACCGCGAGATCCTTGGCGTCTGGGCTCCACGCCAGGCCGTCCGCGTGAGGCAGCTTGGAGTTCACGTGGCGCGGCGCCGCCGGTGGAAGTGGGCTCGCGTGGGTGGGACTTGCCGAGGGCGAAGCCGCGGGCGTCGCGCCCGCTGCCGGCGAAGCCGCGGCGATGGGCGTGGCGATGTTGATGGGCTCGATCACCGGCCCCTGGTCTGGCATTGAGATCGCTGCCATCTTCCCGTCGGCGCTGATCGCGATCGGTCCGTCCTCCGGACCGAGAGACAGCGGAAACGCGTTGAGAACGGCGGCCGTCGGGTTGAGCCAGTACCACGCGCCGGTTCCAACCGCTCGCACCGCGATCAAACCGTCCGGCCCTGGAGCAGCGCCTTCCGTGAACACGGCGGCCTGCGCGGGCGGCTTGGCCAGCAGTTTGAGCGGCGATGGCGGGCGTGTCAGGTCGAATGCGTCGACCTCATAGCTGGCGCAGCACCCGACCGTCAGCGCCAGGTAATGCGAGTTGGCCACGAGCCCGAACGGGCCCTCGCTCTGCAGGTCCGCCGACGCCGCCATCGGCTCGATGACGCCGGTGAAGGGATCGGCCCGGAAGAGCCAGTCATACGGCACCACGCCGGTGGTCGTCCTGCGTTCGGCCGTCCGGTCGTCGTGGATCGTGAAGTACAGCACCGGGTAGGACACACCGGGGGCCGGCGCCCAGACGGGCCCGGAGGCCCGGAAGGCCGCGCCTGCCGGAAGCGGGGCGACGAGGGTCGATTTGCCAGTCGACGGGTCGACCACGCCGACGCCCTTGTCGCCAAGGTACGCAATGAGGCCTCCAGCGAGGGCACCCTGAACGGATGTGGGGGAATGCACCGCGAGGGGGGTTCCTCCGCTGCATGCGGTCGCCAGGAGGAGGAGCGCCACCGCGCAGGGTGGCCAGGAGATGGGAAATCGCACGTGAACCGCCGATCTTAACGGGCGCAAACGGTCAGGTGTTACCCCGCCGGAGCCCGGCGCGTTGCGTATTCATGGTGAGAGCGGCATTGATCGCGGCCGTCGCGGGTCTCATCCTGACGGCGTGCGGGAGCGTGGGTGCGGGGAGCGTCCCTAGTCCCAGCCCGAGCCCCAGCCAGCCGATCGTCCCCGGACCCGGCTTCAACGCGGTGGCGACCGAGGGAGACACGTCGATCACCATTCACGTCGGGCAGAAGCTTGAGCTGGTGCTTCGCGCGAAGTCAGGCATGAGCATCTGGAGCAACGTCAGGTCCAGCGACACCTCGGTCCTCGAACCGATCGTGAACCCCGCTGCGACCGCGGTCCGCAGCGTCACCCTGGCCGCGTTTCAGGCGGTGCGCCCCGGGGAGGCCCTGATCACCGCGTCGGCCGGCGCCTCATGCAGTCCCGGTCAGGCCTGCCCGATGTTCGCCGTCCTGTACTCCCTCACAGTGACTGTCGTCCCTTAGCTGACCGCTAAGAGCCGGCCGCCCGGATGGCGGCCGCCACGGTCTCCAGCTCTGCTCGGCTTGGCGGATTCTCATACCTCGGCGGGAAGGAGAGGCTGAAACCGTCTCCCGCGTAGCGTGGGATGACGTGCACGTGAAAGTGCGGCACGTCCTGGAACGCGACCTCGCCATCGGCGACGAAGAGGTTGACGCCGCTTGCGCCAAGCGTCTGTCGTGCAAGCTGGGCCAGCTGCCGCGCGACCTTGAAGGCGCGCATGGCGACGGTTTCGTTTAGGTCGTGCATCAGCACTGCGTGCTCGCGCGACACCACGAGCATGTGCCCATGCGTGATCGGCTGGATGTCCATGAAAGCGACGACGGTGTCGTCCTCATGCGTGAAGCTCGCCGGCGCTTCGCCTCGCAGGATCGCGCAGAAGATGCAGTCGTCGCTCATAGGCTGGACACCTTAAACACCAGGAGAGCTTAACGACCGGAGCGCTACTCGTCCTGCGGGCGCGGTTCCGTCGTCGCTGACGCGGGAGCCGGAACATCCTCGTGCGCGGTCGGAGCCTCGGCGCCGTTGGCGCTGAGCGGGGCCTCGACCTGCGTCTCTGTGTCGGCCGGGAGCGGGGTCTCACCGTTGACGGCCACGTCGACGGGCACGCGCTGGCCGCGTCGCCGCCTACGTTGCCTGCGTTCGCCGCGATGCGGTCGTGACAGGCGCTGCACCTGCGAGCGGATGCCAACGCGCTGGCAGGCGGTGACGACCGCGCCGACGCCCGCGACGAGCCCGTCTTCCCTGACGTGCTCGAACAACGGCCCGAACAGCTCGGGCGCGCCACCGATCACGGTTTTCGAGTCACCGACGATGACAAGCAGTTTCTTGGCGCGCGAGATGGCGACGTTGACGCGGTTGGGGTCGTTGAGGAATCCAATCGCCGCCCGATCGTTCGAGCGCACGAGCGACAGGATGACCGCGTCAGACTCGCGGCCCTCGAACGCGTCGACCGACTCGATGTCGTCTGGCGGCACGATGCCTTTCAGCGAGCCCTGGAGGCGGTTCACCTGAGAGTTGTACATGGCGATCACCGCCAGCTTGGCCTTGCGGACGCGCCTGCGGATGATCGATGTGATGTCCTTGCAGAGCGCAACCTCGAACTCGTTCGCGACCGAGCGTTGGGCGTCGCGATACTCGTCCTGCGCGCCGGTGTCGACCCACACCAGCTCGCGGTCGAAGGGCCATGGCAGCGGCATGCGCGGATGCGGCGCCTCGTGGATGAGCTTGCCCTCGTAGAAGAGGTCGGACACCACGCGGCCGATGGGCTCGCGCATGCGGTACTGGCGCGGCAGCATGATCTTTGACGCGGGCGGCACCTTGTCCCACATCCACCCGTAGAAGCTGTCGTCGCGCACGACCTCGTCGAGCGGCGTCTCGATCTTGAACGTGGATGCGGCTTCCTCCATGACCGGGGGAAGCTGGTTGAGGTCGCCGATCATCACCCAGCGCTTGGCCAGCGGCATGAGCGCCAGCGCTTCATTCGCCCTCACCTTGTTGGCCTCGTCGAGGATCAGCCAGTCGAACACCTTGAAGCGGAGGCGCGAATCGATCGCGAGGCGGTTGCATGTGCCGGCCACGCAGTTGTACGGCTCGAGGTCGTCGCCCTCCACCAGCGTCGGGCGGAGGCGGCGCGGAACCTTCCCAGGCTCGGCGATTCGAGCCTGGCGGACGTGGGAGAAACCCAGCAGGCGCTCCTGGCCGGTGTCGACCGCGTCATTCGAATGCGAGGAGAGAAGGATCGACGAGCCCGGGTTGCGGCCGAGGATGCGGCGGATCGATTCCACGATGGCAGTGGTCTTCCCGGTTCCGGGTGGCCCCTGGATCATGTAGAGCTGGCCGGGGCGCATCCCCATCACGCGTGCGACCGCCTCGGCCTGCTCCTCGTTGGGGTCGGGCAGGTGATGGGCTCGCTTGCCATCTAGCGGAACGCGCGGCGGGCTGCCGAGCCAGCCGGTGTCCGCCAGCTCCGCCGCCATCGCACCGGTGCGCGGGCTGCCGATCTGCAGCTGGCGGATGACCGAGCGCTGAGCCTCGAACATCTCCACGCTCGCGGTCGGCAGAACGATGCCCTCGTCGGGCAGCGGGTCGTAGCGCCGGAAGCTCACCCAAAGGTTGGAGCCCTGGATGCGGTCGAGCGACATCCCGCGGTACTCGGGAAACCCGGCTGAACGGACCGTCAGCGAGTCGATTCCGCGGTAGATGCGGCCGTCGGCGTCGTCGACCAGGTGCAGGATCGCGCGCACGTACTCTCCGCCGCGCATGTCCTCGCCGCACTCCGGGCAGTGGATGCCGTTCGAGGTCGGGACCTCGGTCTCGCACTTCGGGCACTCGATCCACTGCTCGGTCGCCTCGTAGCGCCGAACCGCCGCCTCGGCGAGCTTTTCGCGATAGTCGCGCAGGTGCTCGATGAAGCGGAGGGTCGAATCGAGGATCGGGAGCGTCTTTGCCTTTTCGCGCAGGACGATGGCCGTGAACCCTTCCAGGTCGCCGTCCCACTCCTTGACCAGCTGCAGCTCCTGGTAGCCAAGCCGGAGGCGGTTCTTCTCCATCTCGAATTCGCCGTCGAGGTCCTGCCAGTCGGTGATCTCGAGCGCGAGGCCCATGGGCGTCCGGCCGAGCCTTCCGGTCAGCAGCGATTGCCGGACCTGGCCCATGAACTCCAGGGGCTTTTCGGGCTTGACGATGGTGTAGGTGCCGTCGATGGACCGCTGCTCCTCCAGGACCTGCCGGAGCAGTTCGGCGCCGCCGGCCGCCTCCAGGGCGGCGACCTTGGCCGCCGCGGGCGTGCCAGGACGGACGCGGATTCCGAGCCGGCCGGCCTGTATCTCCTCTCCCGGGATATCCGGGTTCCAGAGCGGCAGGACGTCGCCGGGGTTGGGCGTGCTCATGTCAAGCAGACCTAAGGGTCGATGCGCGGGTTGGGCGTGAAATGGGGATCAACTGAGTTCAAAAAGGGGGTCCCCAGGCGGGACCTAGCACCCCAATGGGCAAGCCTTACGTTAGCACATACCTCGCGTATTGCACTATTTACGCGCCGTGTGGACGAACCGCCTCAAGCCGTACGAGATCCTGAACGAGGACGACGTCGAGGCGATCCACGGCCAGGCGATGAACATCCTCGAGGAGATCGGGGTCGATTTCCTTCACGACCGCGCGCGGGAGCTCTTTGGCAAAGCGGGGATGAAGATCGAGGACATGCGGGTCCGGTTCGACCGCGATTTCATCCTGGAGACGGTCGCCAAGACCCCGGCGACCTTCGAGCTCCAGGCCCGCAACCCATCACGTTCGGTCGTTCTCGGCGGCGACAACGTGGTGACGGCGCCTGTGTACGGGCCGCCTTTCATCACCGATCTGGAGCGTGGGCGCCGAGGCGCGACGATCGAGGACTTCAACAACTTCGACAAGATGGCGCAGGCCATCGACCAGATCCATTGCGCGGGGGGCACGACGGTGGAGCCTGAGGACCTGCCGCTCGGCTCGCGCCACCTCGACATGGTGTACTCGCACCTGCGCTGGACCGACAAGCCGTTCATGGGCAGCGTCATCTCGTCCGAGAACGCCCGCGATACGATCGAGATGGCCTCGATTGTTTTCGGCGGGCGGGATCGCATCGAGAAGACACCCGCGGTGCTCAGCCTCATCAACGTCAACAGCCCGCTGCGATATGACGACCGCATGTTGGGCGCGCTGCTCGAGTACTCGGAAGTCGGCCAGCCCGTGATCGTCACGCCATTCCTGATGGCGGGCGCCATGTCACCGATGGGCCTGGCCGGGACGGTGGCGCAGCAGACCGCTGAGGCGCTGGCAGGCATCGCGCTGGTGCAGCTCATCCGCCCCGGCACGCCGAGCGTGTACGGGTCGTTTCTCACCAACACCGACATGCAGTCCGGCAGCCCCGCATTCGGGACCCCGGAGTCGGCGATGGGGATTCTTGCCAGCGCGCAGATGGCGCGTCACTACAACCTTCCGTTCCGCGGTGGAGGCGCGCTGACCTCGTCGAAGGCCCCCGACGCGCAGGCCGCGTACGAATCGATGATGTGCATGTGGCCGACCATCCTCGGCCGCGTCAACTTCGTGCTGCACGCGGCAGGCTGGTTGGAGAGCGCGCTCCTCGCTTCGTACGAGAAATTCATCATCGACGTCGAGGCCCTGCGGATGTTCGAGTGGATCCTGAACCGGGGGCTCCCTGTCGATGAGGAGGGCCTGGCGATGGACGCGCTCCGTGAGGTGGGCCCGGGTGGGCACTTCCTGGGCGCCGAGCACACGCTGCGCAACTACCGCACCGGCTTCTACCGCCCGTGGATCTCGTCGACCGAGAACTTCGACCGGTGGAATCGTTTCGGCGCGCGTACCGCCGACGTGGTCGCGGCCGAGAAATGGAAGCAGGTCCTGGCGGAGTATCCCGACCCCGGCATCGATCCCGGCGTCGATGAGCAGCTTCGCGAATTCATCGCCAGGCGCAAGCAGGCGCTCGGCGACGGCTGAGGAGCAGGCGCGCAAGCGCCTCGGTTACCTCTTGTCGAAGATCGCTTCGAGTGCGCCGGCTCCGGCAAGCGGGTCTGCCGCGGCCGCCGTCGTCGCCGCGGCGGCGGCCCTGGTGCAAAAGGTGGCAAGGCTTTCGGGCAAGCAGTGGCCGGAGGCAGACGAGATCCACGCGCGAGCCGAGCGGCTGCGCCTGCATGCCGAGGAGCTCATCGAGCAGGACTCGATTGCGTACCTCGCGTATGTCGATGCTGTCCGATCGGGCCAGGATGTCGCGGGCGCCCAGGCGAGAACCATCGAAGTCCCCGTCGAGATCGTGCGGGCGGCGGCCGAGGTAGCCGCGCTTGCCGAGCAGTCAGCGTCTTCCGGCAACCAAAAGCTGCGTGCCGATGCCCTTGTGGCCGCGATCCTAGCGTCCGCCGCCGCCGAAGCGGCGGCGTTCCTGGTCTCAGTGAACATTGGCGAGACCAGCGACGTGCGGCTGGACGAGGCGCGGAGACTCGCCCGCGAGGCTAGCGCGCGGCTTCGGTCGCCAGGCGCTCGAGGCTCCGTAGGTGATCCTGGTCGTGGTCGAGCGCGATCCGCAGGTAGCCGTCGACGGTGAGCTCGCCAAACTTCGTGTGGACGCCGATGCGAGCACGCTCCTCGTCGCTCAGCCCACTCACGAAGTCGATGAGTCGGGCCCGTGTTGCAGCCCATTCTGTCAGCGCGCTCTGCAGCGAGATGCCGTCGAAGTCTCTTTCATCATTCGAGTAGTACTCGAACTCGGGACGCTCGCCGGCAGCCATCGCACGGATTCGGGGCTCGAAGCATTCTCTTTCCGTCGTCGCCAGGTGAGCCGCGATGTCGCGCAGCGTCCACGCGCCGACGCGGTCTTGGGCATCGTCGGCGATGAGCTGCGTCATCGCCACCACCAGCTGCTGGCTCGTTTTGAGCTCGTCGAGCAGGGCGCTCATCAAGAGCGCTCGGGGTTCATTATCCGAGCCCTCGGGTTCGCGGCATCCAGCTCCACGATCACGGCGGTGACAACCTCTTCGGGCGAGCCGATTCGCTCCTCGACCGGGCCCCAGCGCCATCCAGCCAGATAGGCGTCCATGTCGGTGGACCCATCTTTCATTGCGAAGGCATCGATCGCGGCCTGGAACCGGCCGGGCAGCATGCGCTTGACCTGGGTCTCGCCCTCCCACGCCTTGACCTGCGACGGAATGTGCTTCCAGAACATCACTTGGTACGAGGCCATAACGAACTCAAGCCTCAACGAGGTCGGCAAGACGTGACTCTAGTTCACCAAGCCCGACGTCGTTGATCTCGAGCGGCAGGCCGAGGTAGGCGGCGATCTCTTCCGCTTTGGCCGCCAGCCGCGGGTTGGGCACCTGGCGCAGGTAGAGCACCGCCTCGTAGTTGCCGAACAGCATGGATTTCAAATCAGGGTGGCGGTCCAGACCGAGGCCACGCACCACAGCGCGGTCGAAGTTGCGCACCAGCCAGTCGGTGAGGAAGAACGTCCCCGGCCGCTCGTCGCTCACGCGCTCGAAGCGCTCCGTGCCCGCGAGCATCTCGTAGCAGTGGGGCCCCCGTACCCGCGAGGCTCCGACCTCGTCGAGCAGCGGCTCCAGCTTTCCAGTCATGCCGCAGTCGCCGTACACGACGACCAGGTGTTCATAGCGAGGCCGCAGCTCGTGCAGCTTCTCGCGCAGCTCGTCGACGATGCGATTGGGGTACAGGTGCAGCAGCGCGGAAACTCCGTAGATGTCGACATCCCAGCCGCGACGGTCGACGATGTCCTTGACCTCTTTGCCCAGGGCGCCGCAGATCACGAACGCGGTGCTCAAGACACAAGCTCCAGGTTCGGAAAGCCCAGGACGGAGACGAATGCGTCGTTGAAGTCCGTGCGGCCCGAAAGCTCGACATATTCGATGCGGGAGGGGAGCTCGAAGGCCACCTGCCGCTCGCGGTACGAGAGAAGCGCGATCTTGGCCCCTTCGCCCGCAGAGTTGCCAACCGCAATGATCTTGTCGACGTCCACAGGCGGCACCAGCCCGATGATCTTGGCGCTCTCGGGATTCAGGTACGAGCCGAAGGAGCCGCCGAGGAAGATCTCATCCAGGTCGGACGCGGTGACGCCGAGGATGTCCATCAGGACCTTGATCCCGGTCGCGATCGAGCCTTTCGCGAACTGGAGCTCGCGGACATCGCGCTGGGAGAGGTACACGCCTTCCGCGAGAAGGAATGCGCGGACGCCCTCGACCTCGATGAGCCGGCCGGCAAGAGGGTGACCGGCCGCCTCGGATGCGGACAGCATGCGGCCCGAGTGGTTGAGCAGGCCGACGTTGAGCAGCTGCGCGACAGCATCGACCAGGCCTGAACCGCACAGACCCTGCGCGGGCACGTCGCCACCGATCACCTGGAGCTCAACGGTGTCTCCAAGATGCACTCCCTCGATGGCGCCATCCGTCGCGCGCATGCCGCACTTGATCTGGCTGCCTTCGAACGCGGGTCCGGCCGGCGCCGCGGTTGCGAGCGTGCGCTGGCTGCTGCCGATCACGATCTCTCCGTTGGTACCGACGTCAACGAACACGCGCAGCTTGTCCTCGCGGGCGATGCCGGTCGCGAGCACGCCGGCGACGATGTCCGCTCCGACGTAAGCGCCCAGCGCGGGCAGCGTCTGGATGTAACCCGCCGGATGAATCCGCAGCCCGATCTCGCTGGAAGGGACAGTCAGTGCATCCATGAACGTCGGCGTGAAGGGCATGACCGATATCGGCGTCGGGTCGATGCCTAGGAGGAGGTGAAGCATCGTCACGTTGCCGACCACCACCGCCTCATAGGTCCGCTCCGGCGCCACACCCGCTTCGCGATACAGCTCGTCGAGAATCCCGTTCATCGTCGCGACGACCGCGGTCTTCAGCTCGTCGAGGCTCTCGGAACCGTTCATCGCATGGCTGATACGCGAGATGACGTCCGCTCCGAACGGAGCCTGGCCATTGAGCGTGGACTTCACGGCGGCCGCCATTCCCGTGCGCAGGTTCATCAGCGTTCCCACCAGGGTGGTCGTGCCGACGTCGAACGCGACCCCGAAGCACTCCTCGGTGGTGTCGCCGGGCTCGACGGCGATCAGCTGCTCACCCGCCAGCACTGCCGTGACCTTGAAGCCGGCTTCCCTCAGCACCTTCGGCAGCGTGCGAAGAACGGGAACGCCTGCGGACATGTCGTGCCCCTCCGCGGTCAGCGCGTCGCGCAGGCGTGTGATGTCGCTGCGCTGGTCGTGAAGGTCCGGCTCGGTGAGCTCGAGGAAGACTTTGCGGACGTTGGGGTCGATGATGACCAGGCGGCTGAGCCCCATCGTCGCGGCCTTCGGCACGCGCAAGAGATGCGGCACATCGCATGCGATGTCCTCGTAGATGCGCGCCTGGCATGAGAGCCGCCAGCCGTCATCGACTTCGTCCTTGCGAAGCAGCCGGTTGTCCGCTGTGGTCACCTCGGTTGCGCCTTCGAGCAGTCGAACCTTGCACTTGCCGCATGTGCCACGCCCGCCACATGTTGAATCGATGGGGAGGCCGATCCAGTGCGCGGCGCTGAACAGCGTGGTGCCGGGCGGCACGCGGGTCGTCCGGTCAAATGGCCGGTAGGTCACCTCCAGCTTGCGTTGGATCACTTTGCCCCCTCGGCCTTCAGCTCTGCGCGATAGCTCGCGATCCACCGCATCGCGTACTCGTCGTGGCCGAGCAGGAGATCCCCGGCCAGAACCGCCCGGCGCACCTCGGGCACGAGCGGGTTGGTGATCGCGCACGTCAACCCGGCATGCATGGCCAGCGGCAGAAACGCGGCGTTCACAGTCGCGCGATCTGGCAATCCGAACGAAACGTTCGAGGCGCCGCACGTCATGTTGTTGCCGAGCTCGTTGCGGATGAGCCGCATCGTCTCCAGAGTGATGAGGCCGCACGTCGGGTCCGCCGCGACGGTCATCGCGATGGGGTCGATGATGATGTCCTCCTGGGGGATGCCGTAGTCGGCCGCGCGGTCGATGATCCGGCGCGCCAGCGCGAGGCGCTCCTCGGGGACCATCGAGATCCCGGTCTCGTCATTGGCCATACCGATCACCGCCGCGCCGTGCTTCTTGACCAGCGGAAGGATCCGATCCATCCGCTCGTCCTCGGCGGTCACCGAGTTGACGAGCGCCTTCCCTTCATAAGCGGAAAGCCCCGCCTCGAGCGCCTCGATGATCGACGAGTCGATGCAGATCGGTGCGTCGCACACCGCCATCACGGCTTTGATGGCGGTCACCAACAGCGCCGCTTCGTCCAGCGCCGGGATGCCCGCGTTTACGTCCAGCATGTGCGCGCCGGCGTCGGCCTGAGCGATCGCGTCGGCGCGGACGCGGTCCATGCGTCCTTCCTTCATCTCGGCGGCGAGCACCTTGCGGCCGGTCGGGTTGATGCGCTCGCCGATGATCACGAATGGGAGGCCGCGGGAGACCACCACCTCGCGACTGCGCGAGCTGAGACGGGTCTCCAATCAGCCCTTCTTAAGCGTCTCGTCGATCAGCTTGACCGCCTGCTCCAGCGCCTGCGCCCCCTGCGAGGGCCCGCTTCGATCGCCGACGAGCTCCTTGGCCATCCGCGTGGCCATCGATGCGTCGGGGGCATAGCTGTCGGCGCCTACATGCTTGGCATACTCTGCGGTCACCGGCGCACCGCCGACCGCTACGTGCACCTTGTCTCGCAGACCTGCCTTGGTGATGGCTTCGATGTTGACCTTGAACATCGGCATCGTGGTGGTCAAGAAGGCGGAGAAGCCGACGACGTCCGGCTTGTGCTCTTCGACCGCAGCCACAAACTTCTCGGGCGGCGTGTTCACGCCGAGGTCGAACACTTCGAAGCCGGCGCCCTCGAGCATGATCACGCATAGGTTCTTGCCGATGTCGTGGATGTCGCCCTTGACAGTGCCGATGACGTAGCGGCCCACCGGTTGGGCTCCTGTCTCCGCGATCAGAGGCCGCAGGATAACCAGGGCGCCCTGCATGGCGCGAGCGGCGATGAGCATCTCGGGGACGAAGAAGTCGCCCTTCTCGAAACGCCTCCCGACTTCCTCGAGCGAGGGTATGAGGGCCTTGAACAGGATGTCCATCGGGTCCATCCCGAGCTTCAGCCCCTCTTCGGTCAGAGCCTTCACCTCCGGCGCGTGTCCGTTCAACGTGTGGTCGAACAGTCCCGCGCGGATCTCTTCTTCTCGGCTCATGGCTCCCTCCTGCTGTTGCGCATCGCCCAACAGATGCTCAGAGTCCAACAAGAATACCCCTATCGTGTAGTGTTGCGCAGTGAGCAACGAGCCCCGCGAGACGGCCGTGATCCGTTCCGTGGACCGGGCCGTTGCCATCCTCGACCTGCTCGCGCGAGGCCCGCGCGAAAGCGCAGATTTCGCGGGATCTTCGGGGGCGGAGGTGGCGCGTGAGCTCCGCGTCCATCGCTCCACGGCGCTGCGGCTGCTTGGCACCCTGGAACGCCACGCGCTGGTCGAGCGAGACCCCAAAACCGCCAAGTACCGGCTCGGCCGCCGCCTGCCACAGCTCGCAAGCGTGGTCACAGGCGAGCTCGACCTCCGGGCGGTGGCGCGGCCCGTGTGCGAAAGCCTGGCCGAGGCCACCGGCGAGACCGTGACCCTGGACATCCTGGAGGGCGACGAGATTGTCCCCATCGAGCAGGCAACCGGGTCGACTGCGTTTGTGAGCGTCAACTGGCTCGGCCGGCGGACGCCGGTTCATTGCACGGCCAGCGGCAAGGTGATCCTCGCGTTCACAGCCGACGGGATCCGGAAGCGGCTGCTGGCCAATCCCCTGGAGCGCCGGACGCCGCGATCGATCGTCGACGTGGCGGAGCTCGAAAAGCAGCTGACGGCGGCGCGCGAAGGGGGATTTGCGCGGACGTTCGAGGAGCTCGAGGTGGGCCTGGATGCGATTGCGGCGCCGGTCTACTCAGCCGACGGCGAGGTGGTCGGCGCAGTGGACGTTTCCGGCCCGGCCCAGCGGCTGCAGGCGGGCGGCGGACCCGACCTGGTCGGCTTGACCCGCGATGCCGCGGCCGACCTCTCCAGGCGCCTCGGATACCGCGGCCGCAGCTCCCGCTAGGCCCCGGCGCTTAATCCTCACTTAACGCAAGACGCCCCATCGGGGTCTGATTCAACCTTTGCAATGTCGTTGTGGCGGGAGCATCATTGACGCCGCCATACTGGTCGCCGCGGCGCCCGATACAGGCGCCGGTCAGCCGTCATTGGGGAGAGTGGAATGAACTGGCGATATCGAATTCGTGGTCTCGGCGTGACCGTCGCGGCGCTCTTGATTGTGGCCGCGTGCGGATCGACGACCAGCAACACGACCGTGAACGCCGCCTCGGCGAAGTCCGCGGCCGACGTAGGCGGGATGGCGGCGCTGGTCAGCGCGGCGAAGGCTGAGAAGGAGCTCAACATCATCGCGGTGCCGCCTGACTGGGCGAATTACGGCGCCATCATCAGCGGCTTCACAGCGAAGTACGGGATCAAGATCAACTCGGCCAACCCCAACGGCAGCAGCCAGGACGAGGTCGACGCGGTCAACCAGCTGGGCACAACGAGCCGCGCCCCGGACGTGCTCGACATCGGCATGAAGGTGGCCCTCGCCAACACGGCCCTCTTCACCCCTTATCAGGTCTCGACCTGGAATGACATCCCGGCCGCACAGAAAGATTCCGGTGGTCTTTGGTACCAGGACTACGGCGGCTTCATGTCGATCGGCTACGACTCGGCCAAGGTGCCGACGATCGCCAACTTCTCCGACCTGCTGGGCAGCGGTTTCAAAGGCAAGGTCGCCCTTAACGGTGACCCGACGAAGGCCAACGCGGCGCTGAACGGCGTGCTCATGGCGTCGCTCGCCAACGGCGGCTCGGTCGACGACATCAGCAAGGGCGTCGACTTCTTCCACTCTCTCAAGCAAAAGGGCAACTTCGTTCCGGTGCAGGCGACGACCGCCACGGTCAAGAACGGCACCACGCCGGTGGTTTTCGACTGGGACTATCTCTCCCAGACCCACGGCGCCGACGTGCCGACCTGGAAGATCTTCGTTCCACCCAACGCGACCGTCGGTGGCTACTACGCCCAGGCGATCAACAAGCACGCTCCGCACCCCGCCGCCTCGCGGCTGTGGGAGGAGTACCTCTACTCGGACGAGGGTCAGAACCTCTGGCTGAAGGGCGGCGCGCGTCCGGTGCGCCAGGCCGCGATGGACAAGGCCGGAACGCTTGACAAGACGGCGGCCGCCAACCTTCCCGCGGTGAGCGGCACGCCAGTGTTTCCAAGTCCTGACCAGCTCGCGGCGGCGGGGACGTACCTCTCGTCGCACTGGGCCCAGGCCATTTCTTGACGGCGGCCGGTAGCTCGGCTGTCATCACCGCCGGCCGCCCCGTCGAGGGCGGCCGGCGGCTGCCTCTCCATTGGGTCGGCGTGGTTCCGTTTTCCTTTTATGTCGGCCTGTTCCTCATCCTCCCCACCGTCATCGTCGGCATCGGGGCGTTTCTCGACAAGGACAGCAACCTGACGCTGGCCAACTTCCACCTGTTTTCGCAGCCATACGTGGTTCGATCGTTCGTTCAGAGCGTGTTTCTCTCAATCGTCAGCGCCCTGGTCGGGGCTTTTGCCGGCGCAGTTTTCGCTTACGCGGTCGTGACCGGCAACCCCGATGGGGCGGTCCGCCGCATCGTGACATCGGCATCGGGCGTGCTGGCCCAATTTGGAGGCGTCACCCTGGCATTCGCGTTCATCGCCACCATCGCGCTCGACGGCTTCGTCACGGTGTGGCTCCGCGACCGCGGCATCAACATCTATCCGGGACAGGTGTGGCTCTTCGACCTTCCCGGCCTGGTCCTCGTCTACGCGTATTTCCAGATCCCGCTCATGGTCCTCGTCTTCTTGCCCGCGCTCGACGGCATCCGCCCGCAGTGGCGCGAGGCGACCGAGAGCCTGGGCGGGAGCACATGGCACTACTGGAGATACGTGGCGGGACCATTGCTGGCGCCGGCTTTCCTGGGCGCGACGCTTCTCCTTTTCGCCAACTCCTTCTCGGCATACGCCACCGCCGCCGCCTTGATCAACCAGGGCAGCCCGCTCGTGACCCTGCTGATCGGCAACCTCCTCCAGAGCGAGGTCGGACTGTCCGATCCGGGGCAGGCGAAGGTACTGGCGTTGGGAATGATCGTCATCGTGTCGATTGTGATGGCGTCCTACGCGATGCTGCAGCGCAGGACATCGCGCTGGCTCCAATGAGACGCACAGGACGGCTCAAGCTGCAGGTGTTTCGCGCGGTCGTATTCATCTTGTTCGGCGCGTTTTTCCTGGTCCCGATCGGAGCCATGTTCGAGTTTTCGACGCGCGGTAGAGGTATCGCCGCTCCGAGGACGCTGGCAGCGTGGCAAAGCATCGTCACGTATCCGGACCTCGTCGGCGCAATCATCGCCTCGCTCGAGCTGGCCGCCATCACAGCAGCCGGGATGCTGCTTGTGCTCCTACCGACCATGATCTGGGTCCGGCTGCGGCTGCCGAGGCTGAGGCGCGTGGTCGAGTTCACGTGCCTGCTGCCGCTCACGATTCCAGCCATCGTCCTGATCGTCGGCCTGTTTCCGATGTATCGATGGCTCGCCAACAACTTCAGCGACTCGATCCTCACGCTTGCTTTTTCATACGTGATCCTTGTGCTGCCGTACGCCTATCGGTCGCTGGACGCGGGGCTTTCCGCGATCGACGTCAAGACGTTGTCTGAGGCTGCGCGCAGCCTCGGCGCGAGCTGGGCGACGGTGATCCTGCGTGTGATCGTTCCCAACATGTCCACCGCGCTGCTCAACGCCATGCTTCTGTCGGTGGCGCTCGTATTGGGCGAGTACACGTTCGCCAACCTGCTTGCGTACGTGAACCTGCAGGTCGAGGTGGCTCAGCTCGGTCGCGCCAATGCGGGCGTGTCCATTGCTGTGGCAGTCGCCTCGCTGCTGTTTGCTTTCGTCCTGTTGATGGTGATCTCGTTGGTCGGACGTAAGCGGCAGCCGAGCCTCACTGTGGCCGGGACGGACCCGCAGTACCTTACGGCGGGACAGAGAACATGAGCGAGAGCCCTAAAGCAATGCAGTCCGCCTCTGGGACACGGCCGGGAGTAGAGGTTCGGCTCGAGGACCTTCGCCGCCGATACTCAGGCGTCACCGCCCTGGATGGTTTGAGCCTGACGCTGGCTCCGGGCGAGCTCGTCGCCCTGCTCGGTCCTTCTGGCTGTGGCAAGACCACCGCATTGCGACTGGTCGCAGGGCTCGAAGAAGCAAACGGCGGCCGGGTCGTCATCGGCGGCGAGGACGTCACCAACGTTCCCGCCAACAGGCGCGAGATCGGTATGGTGTTTCAGGCCTACTCGCTGTTCCCACACATGACTGCGCTGCAGAACGTCACCTTCGGGATGCAACTTCACAAGGTCGGTCCTGCTGAGCGACGCAAGCGGGCGGGCGACATGCTCGAGCTGGTCGGACTCTCCGCCCACGCGAACAAGTACGCGCACCAGATGTCCGGAGGCCAGCAGCAGCGCGTTGCGCTTGCGCGGGCACTGGCCATCGAGCCGAAGGTGCTGCTCCTCGACGAGCCGCTGTCGGCGCTCGATGCTCGCGTGCGCGCGCGACTCCGCGATGAGATTCGTCGCGTCCAGCTCGAGGTCGGCACGACCACGCTTTTCGTCACCCATGACCAGGAGGAGGCGCTCGCCATCGCAGACCGCGTGGGCGTAATGAACGCTGGCAGGCTCGAGCAGCTGGGCCCGCCGACCGCGATCTACTCGCGCCCGGCGACGCCGTTCGTAGCCGAGTTCGTCGGTCTTACGAACCGAATCGCCGGCTCGGTCAAGGGCGGCGAGGTCGACGTGCGTGGCACGCGCCTACCCCTGGTGAAGCCCGACACGGCCGACGGTCCGGCCATCGCGCTGGTCCGCCCTGAGAACGTTTCGCTGTCGGCCGATGGCGACTTGATCCCTGGTCCGCTGGTCGGCACCGTGCTCACCGTCGCGTTTCTCGGCGCCACCAGCCGGGTCACCGTCGACATGGGCGATGGCGTCGTGCTGGCACAGATGCCGACCTCCGATGCGGGGTCTCTCAGCGCGGGCACACGCGTGAGACTCGTGTTGCGCAAGGATCCGGTCCTGATCGCGCGGGACGAAAGAACCACGTCCGAGGTTTGACGGATTCACCGGCGCTCAGTCACCAGCGCCGGCTGGTGGCGGGTGATGTCCTCCGAGTGGGTTCGCGTGCACCGTATCGCGCGGTCGAGGCCGTCGAAGGCGAGAAGCACATCGTTCGTGACGAGCTGACCGACTCCGACATCGCGGGACGGTTTCGAGTCGGCACGACGCTTGCCTGCTTCGCCCACCTCACCGACCTGCACGTGACCGATGTCCAATCGCCGGCGCGCTTCGAGTTCATCAACCGCGAATATGCAGACCCACGATTCCGCGAGCTGCTGCCGATGCACCGACCCCAGGAGACGTTGAACGAGCACGCCATCGCTGCAATGGTCCGAGCTGTGAACGCAATTGGCGGTGCGCCGATCACCAGCAGTCCGCTCGAGCTCGCCGTCACATCGGGGGACGGCGTCGACAACGCGCAGTGGAACGAGCTGACCACCTTCGGGGCGCTGCTCGACGGGGGATCGGTCCGGGCCGACTCTGGTGGGGAGCGCTACGAGGGCGTCCAGTCGGCGGGCTGGCCCGACGACATGTTCTGGAAGCCCGACGGCGCGATCAAGGGCGAGGATCTCATGCGACAGGCATATGGCTTTCCTCATCTGCCTGGCCTGCTCGAACGCGCGCTGCGGCCATTTCAATGTCCCGGCCTTCACATGCCGTGGCTGGGCTGCCACGGCAACCACGAAGAGGTGACCCAGGGCGTCGGCATCGTTACGCCGGAGCTGGCGGCGGCGATGGTCGGGTTCCACAAGCCCATCCGGCTTCCGGACGGCCTGGATCGAGAGGCCGTGGTGGAGACTTTCGTGCGCCGGCCGGAGGCGTTCATGTCGGGTCCCGATCTGCCGGTCACACCAGACGCCGAGCGGCGCCCGCTCACGCGCCGGCAGTTCGTCGATTCCCACTTCCGCAATGGGATGCGGCCCGGCGCGCATGGATTCACCGCCGCCAATCGTGAGGACGGCACCGCGTACTACTTCTATGACACGCCGGCTGTGCGCTTCGTCGTGCTCGACACGGTGTGCACCGCCGGCGGCGCGGACGGCTGCATCGACGAAGACCAGGTGCGCTGGCTCGAGCGGCGCTTGAAGGAGGCTCGCGACAGGCCGGTGGTCATCAGCTCGCACCACACGCTCGACACGCTCGGCAACAAGCGAAGAGCAGGCGGGCCTCGATACATCGACGTCGATGAGCTCCTCGAGGTGGTGCATGGGGCGGGCAACGTGGTGCTGTGGCTCAACGGGCACATCCACAAAAACGTGATCCGGCCCCGCCCCGACCCCCGCGGCAAAGGTGGGGGATTCTGGGAGGTGACCACTTCTTCGCTCGTCGACTGGCCGTGCCAGGCGCGTGTGGTGGAACTGTTCGAGGCCGGCGACGGTCTTCTGGCCATCGCGTGCACCATGGTCGACCACGACGGTTCGCTCGACGCCGATGGCGCAGTCGAGCCTGCCCAGCTGGCGGGGCTGCACAGGGAACTGGCGGGCAACGTCCCGGTCGCCGGATTCGATTCCGGCCGGGACGGCACGCCGCTCGACCGCAATGTGATCCTGCCCCTGCGCTGGCCGCCCGCGCGCGTTGCGCATAGCGCGACTGTGCCGTATAGTGCGACATCGAGGGCGAGAGTGGTGATTGGGCGCGCGCGTTCGGGTTTTGCAGCGCCCGCGAGGCTGCTGGGACGTATCGGCCTCACCGACGAAACCAGCCGCAAGGGCCTGATCTCCTTCCTCCAGGCACCCCGCTACGAGGTGCTGCCGACCGAAGACATCGAGGCCCTGGTCGTGGCCCACGTTCCGAAAGACGTGACCATGACCATCACCGCCTCACCGCGCAGGGGCATCGAGGCGACCATCGCGCTGGCTGAGCGCCTTGCGAAACACGGCTACCAGGCCGTCCCGCACCTCTCTGCGCGCTTGATCCGAGACCAGGCGCACCTGAAAGAGATCCTGGCGAGGGTGGACGCGCTCGGAAGGGGCGAGGTGTTCGTCGTGGCGGGCGATGCGAAAGAGCCCGCCGGGGATTTCCCGGACTCGGTATCGCTGCTGACCGCCCTCACCGCCGAGCCCCATGGCCTGCGTGAGATCGGCGTCACCGGGTATCCGGAACGCCACAGCTTCATCGAGGACGACCTGACCATCCAGGCGATGTGGGACAAGCGGCGCATCGCCACCTACATCGTCAGCAATCTCTGCTTCGACCCGCGGATCGTGAAGAAATGGGTCGCGCGGGTCCGCCGCCGTGGCGTGCACCTCCCCATCTACGTTGGTCTGGCCGGCGTCGCCGACCCGGCCAGGCTGCTGCGCGTTTCCACACGCATCGGTCTTGGCGATTCCGCTCGATTCCTGCGCGGACATTCCAACTGGTTCATGCGGATGGTCCAGCCGGGCGGATATGACCCGGAGCGTTTCGCGATCGGGTTGCTGCCGGAGCTCGCCGCGCCCCAGCGCGGCGTGGCGGGGCTGCACTTCTTCACGTTCAACGAGATCGAGGCCACCGAGCGCTGGCGCCAAGCCACGCTGGCGCGCCTGCTCACGGCTTGAGGAGTTTCGCATGGCGGTGACGTTTCCACCGGATATCGAGATCGCGCGCCGCGCTCGCCTCCTTCCGATCCCGGACATAGCCGCTCGAATGGGCATCGGCCCGCACCTTCTCGAGCCATACGGAAGCGATGTGGCGAAGATCAAGCTCGAGGCGATCGAGGAGCTCGCGGAGCGGCCGAAGGCGAAGTACATCGTGGTCTCGGCGATCACGCCAACGCCGCTTGGCGAGGGAAAGACCACGACCACGGTCGGCCTCGGCCAGGCGCTCACGTACATCGGGCGCCCGGCGACCGTCGCCATCCGCCAGCCGTCGATGGGTCCGACCTTCGGCATCAAGGGCGGCGCCGCCGGCGGCGGCTACAGCCAGGTGGTGCCGATGGAGCGGCTCAACCTGCACCTCACCGGTGACAACCACGCAGTCACGGCCGCGCACAACCTGCTCGCCGCCATGATCGACAACCACGTCCACCAGAACGATGACTTCTTCCACGTAGACCGGCACTCGATCACGTGGCGCCGCGTTTTGGACGTCAGCGACCGCGTGCTTCGAAACATCATCGTCGGGCTCGGCCAGCGCGAGGACGGTGTCATAAGGCAGACGGGCTTCGACATCACCGCTGCCTCCGAGGTGATGGCGGTGCTCGCGCTGTCCACGTCGCTCCAGGACATGAGGCGGCGCCTGGGTCGCATCGTCATCGGCAACACGACAGACGACAAGCCGATCACTGCCGAAGAGCTGCATGCGGCCGGTGCGATGACCGTGGTCATGCGCGAGGCGATCAAGCCCAACCTGCTGCAGACGCTGGAGAACACGCCGGTGCTAGTGCATGCGGGGCCTTTCGGCAACATCGCCCACGGCAACTCGTCCGTGATTGCGGACCTGATCGGCATTCGGGCCGGTGACTTCCTTGTCACGGAGGCGGGGTTTGGTGCCGACATGGGGGCTGAGAGATTCTTCAACATCAAATGCCGCGCGTCGGGCCTGGTTCCGGACGCTGCTGTGATCGTGACCACGGTGCGTGCCCTGAAGGTGCACTCCGGTCGTTTCAAGATCGTCGCCGGCAAGCCGCTGCCCCCCGACATGGTCAAGGAGAACCCAGACGACGTTTGCGCCGGCGCCGACAACCTGCGCAAGCAGGTCGAGAACATTCGCATCCACGGCGTGACGCCAGTGATTGCGATCAACACGTTTCCCACCGACCACGCGTCGGAGCACACGGCGATCCGCGAGCTGGCGGAAGGGCTCGGAGTGCGCTCGGCGGTCTGCCGCCACTTCTCCGAAGGCGGGAAGGGAGCGGTCGAGCTGGCGGAGGCTGTGGCCGAGGCGGCCGCCGAGCCGAACTCATTCCACTTCCTTTATCCCGACGATGCCTCTCTGAAGCAGAAGATCGAGACGGTGGCGACACGCATCTACGGAGCCGGCCGGGTCGAGTACGACCTCCACGCCACGCGGCAGATCGACTCCTACGAGCGCAACGGGTTCGGTGGCCTGCCCGTGTGCATCGCGAAGACCCACCTGTCGATCTCTTCGGACCCGAACCTCAAGGGCGCGCCGACCGGCTGGGTGCTTCCCGTGCGAGAGGTGCGCGCCTCGGTTGGCGCGGGCTTCATCTACCCGATCTGCGGCGACATGCGCACGATGCCGGGTCTGCCCTCCAACCCCGCGGCGGCGCATATCGACATCGACGAAAACGGCGAGATCGTCGGCCTTTCTTAGGGGTGAACCTCAGCGCTGTCGCTCCGCTCGCGGCGGCGGGCCTCTTCGGGCTCGTTGCCGGCTTCAACGATGGCGGCAACCTGATGGCATCTTTCACGTCGGGGCGCATCATCACGCCTCGCATGGCTGCGCTGCTGCTTCTCATCAGCATCGCCGGGCCCGTGCTGCTGGGGACGGCAGTCGCCCAAACCGTCGGCATGAACGTGATCGATCTTCGAAGCCAGGGCGGGCTCGACTTCGTCCTTATCACCTTGTCGTCGCTGGCCGTAGTGCTGCTCTCGTGGCGATTTGGAGTGCCGACCAGCATGACCCTCGCCCTGGTGGGAGCGATGCTTGGCTGGGTGGCTTCAAGCGGCAAGCTGGATCTCGTTCATTGGCAGGGGGTCGCGCGGATCCTGCTCGGGATTCCCATTTCGGTTTTGGGAGGCGGCCTGCTCGCGCTGGTGCTCTACTCGGGAGTGCGGCGCGTCCTGGGCCGCCGATCTCATGCATCGATATTGGGCCTGGCTCAACTTCAGTTCGCGACGGCCGGCATTCAGGCGTTCGCCTATGGCGCTAACGATATGCAGAAGAGCGTCGGCCTCATCGCTGTCGGTATGTCGTTTCCAAATCACGGCCAATCCGTCGTCTTTTCGAGTCCGGCGCCTATCATTGGCGCATTCATCTTGTTCTTCGTTGGCGCGGTTTTTGGAGGATGGCGCGTCGCTCGTCGCATCGGGTTCGGTGTTCTGAAAGTTCGCCCGATGCAGGCACTCGCGCAGCAACTGTCATCTGGCGCCGTCGTATCGGCGCTGGCAATTGCCGGCGCTCCGGTGAGCATGACTCAGACGATTGACGGCGGATTGGTCGGAGTAGGCGCGGCACTGCGCGCATCGTCGATCCGCTGGGGAATAGTCAGGGAGATGGTGGGCAGCTGGCTCCTGACCCTGCCGCTGGCGTTCGCGGTGGCCGCGCTGGTGCACCTGGTGATTCGCCTCACCTCGATCGCGCCATGAGCATCGGCCGATCGATTCGCGCCCTCTCGCGATCCAACGACCGCCGGTTCATCGAACTGCTGATTGAACAGGCGGATCTGACCGTCCGAGCGCTTCAGGTCGTGGAAAAGTTCGGCCGAGCACCCAGCGGCAATGAGGAGCTCGTGGACCAGGTGAAGGCGATCGAGCGGGAAGGTGACGCGAAGAGACGGATCCTCATCGACGAGCTGGCACACACGTACGCGACGCCATTCGACCGCGAAGATCTGTTCGCGCTATCCCGCGCGATCGACGACATCCTCGACGCTGCCAACGAAACCGCGGTCGAGCTGGCGATCTACAAGATCGATCCGCCCGAGGGTCTCAACGAGATGGCGAAAGTGCTGGTCGAGGGAGCGACGCACATCCGATCAGCGGTTGGAGAGCTGCTCGCCCATCCGGGCGTCGCGGCAGAGCACGCGGTTCGTGCCAAGCGGTCCGAGAATCGGATCGACGGCCTGTACCACCAGGCAGTCGGCAGCCTCTTCGACAGCCAGGCGGAGATGAGTCAGATTCTCAAGTCGCGCGAGATCTACCGGCATCTGAAGAATTCCGCCGACCGAATCGACGGCGCCGCCGACGAGATCTCGGTCATCGTGATCAAGCGCAGCTAGATGACTTTATCGCTGCGTGCTGTCTAGCGGGCTGCCTCCAGCCAGTTGCGCAAACGATCTGACTCGAGCACGTTGAGTGCGCGCTCCCAGCGAGCGGAGTAGTAGCCCTCGAAGTCGTAGTCAATCGTCGAGATCCGGGCCTGGATGGCGCCCCACAAGGTCCAGCCCACGTCGGACATCAGCGCGAATAGATTCATGCGTGCGAGCTGCTGTGGATCGGGCCGGCCGAAGTACGCCTCGCAAAGAGTCGCTCTCAGCTCGTCGTCGAACTCCGCCTCCTGCGCCGTGTTGCCCAGATCGAAACACGGGTCGTTGTTGCCGCTCAGCTCGTAGTCGACGATCCGCAGCGCGGTGCCATCATCGATGAAGTTCTCGCAGAGCAGGTCGTTGTGGCAAGGCCCTGTCGGCAGCGATCCCGGGGTCACGGCGCGCTCGATCTCGGCGACGGCGGGTAGGCGGTCGCGGTAGTCGGGCGGAATCACGACGTCGTGCGCTTCGACGATGGTCAGGTAGTGCTCGATGAGCCTGAACATGTTGAAGTCCTGGAGAAACCGCGGCGAGGCGTGCAGCCGCCGGAACGACGCGGCCATGCGTTGCGCCATTACCGTTGACTGGAGCGTCTTGGCCGACATGGTCGGTCCCTCGATGAACTCCAGCACCATCACGTCGAGGTCGGGGATGACCTCAAGTACCTTTGGCCCGATTCCCGTCGTTGCGGCCGCCCTCGTGTTCTGGACCTCGTTGGCGCGGTCGATCGACAGCAGCTCGGTCGACTGCCCTGGAACCCTCATCACGTAGCGCGCGCCGCCGGCCTCGACCAGGTAGTTCTCGTTGGTGAGGCCACCGGAAAGTGCAGAGACACGTACATCCCGGCCACGCCAAAGCGAGACCCGCGCGACGGCGTCGTCAGCTTGCGACATGCTCCCGCCGAACCACCGCATCGGTGGTGACTGCGGCCGGCACCAGCTGCCCGAACACCTCGACCTCGACGCTGCCCCCAGGTTTCAGATCGATCGGCAGGTACGCATAGGCCAGGTTGCGGCGGGCCGTAAAACCATAGGCGCAACTTCTTAAACGCCCGATGACCTGACCGTTAGAGGACACAGCCTCGCCCCCATAGATAGGTAGGTAGTCCTCGCCGCCGACCTCCAGCGTGCGCAGCCGCCGGCCGATGCCGACCTCACGCGCCGCCAGCAGGTTCTCGCGGCCGTTGAACTCCGGCTTCTCGAAGCGAACGCAAAATCCGAGGCCCGCCTCGAGCGGGTTGTCGAGCAGGGTCATGTCCGTCCCGTAGTAGCGGTAGCCTTTTTCCATTCGCAGCGAGTCGAGGACGCGATAGCCGCCCGGCCTGATGCCCGAAGTGCGGCCGGCTTGCGCCAGCCGATCCCAGACCTGCCCAGCCCACGCCGGCTCGAGATACAGCTCCCAGCCGAGCTCGCCGACGTAAGTGACCCGCTGCGCCAGCGCGGTCGCGCCGCCAATAGAGATGGCTCGAGCATGCATGAATGGAAAGCCTTCTTCTGAGACGTCGTCGCCGGTCACGCGCTCGAGGATGTCGCGCGCGCATGGGCCCCACATCCCGATCACCGAGAAATCCTCGGTGGACTCGCGGAGCTCGACACGAGGGTCGCGGTCGCGCATCTGTAGCCGCAGCCAGCCCATGTCGGTGTTCACATAACCCGCACCGGTCACCAATCGAAAGTGCTCCTCGCCCAGCCTCGTGATGGTGACGTCCGCGGCGATGCCGCCATCTTTCTCCAACAGCTGGGTGTAGACGACACTGCCGGCGGGGCGGTCGATCAGGTTGCCGGCCACCCGCTCCAGCAGCGGCAGTGCGCCGGGCCCGCTCACCTCGATCTTGCCGAACGAGCTCATATCGATGATGCCGGCACGCTCACGAAACGCGGCATGCTCCTCCGCCAGCTCGTCGAAGTAGGGCGGGCGCGTCCAGCCAAAGCGACGCTGGTCGGCGCCGGCGCGCCGCCACGGCCGGCCGGGATCGTGGTAATCGACCCGCTCCCAGCCATGCTTCGCGCCGAACACCGCGCCGAGATCCTGCATGCGCGTGTGCAGCGCGCTGGTGCGGCGCGGCCGGCCCCACTCGTCCGAGTCGAACGGATAGCGCAAGTAGTAGTAGTAGCGATAGGCCTCGCGCGCGAGCTCGGCCGCGTAGCGGTGGTCGCGGTGCACGGTACCGAACCGCCAGCAGCGAAACGGATGCAGGTCGAGCTCGGTCTCGCCTCCGGTTATCCATTCCGCCAATGCGCGCCCGATTCCGCCCGCGCCGCCGAATCCGTTGAGCGACAGTCCGGCTGCCAGGTACAGCCCGCGAACGCCCGGCACCGGGCCGAGCAGCGGATTGGCGTCGGGGGTCATGGCGTCGGGATGGCAGACCAGCTTGACGACCCCTGCCTCGCCCAGGAACGGGAAGCGGCGCGCCGCCCCGCGGAGGAGCGGCTCGAAGCGCGCCTGGTCGGGAGGCACCGACGTGCCGGAATGGTCCCAGGGCACGCCGTCGATCCAACGCGCGACGGGATCGGACTCGTACCCGCCCAGGATCACTCCCCCGGCCTCGGCTTTGCCGTACACGAGGTTGTCGGGATCGCGAAAACAGGGCATGTCACCAGGTAGCTCGTGGCCCGAAACCGCCCGCAGCGCGGCATGCTGGTGGTCGACGGGGGTTGAGACCACGTACGCGCCGGCCATCGCCGCGATCTGCGGCGCCCAGATCCCTCCGGCCACGACCACGACCTCGGTCTCGATCCGGCCCGCCTCGGTGACGACCGCGGCGATGGAACCGCGGTCCGACAGCTCGATCCCGGTCGCGCGGACACCGGTCGTGACCTGGGCGCCCAGCGCCCGCGCCGCCCGCGCGAGTGCGTGCGTGGCCGTGTGCGGGTCGAGGTGTCCATCGCCCGGCACCCATACCGCGCCGTACAGCGATCGCGTGCTGATCGCCGGCATCAGCCGCGCGGCCTCGGCGGCAGACACGAGATCGACGTCCAGCCCGATCCCACGCGCTCGGCTGGCTGTGCGCTGGAGTTCCATCAGCTGCTCCTTGCTCGAGGCGAAGCGCAGGCTGCCGACCGTTTCGAACACGCTGAGCTCCCGGTAGAGCTCGATGCTGTACCGGCGGAACCGCATCATCGTCGGCGACGGATTGAACTGGGTCACCAGACCAGCGGCGTGGCAGGTCGACCCGCTCGTCAGCTCGCCCTTCTCGATGAGCCGGACGTCGCGCATTCCAGCCTTGGCGAGGTGGTAGGCGACGCTGCAGCCGGTGATGCCGCCGCCGATTACGACAGCGCCGGCCTGGTCTGTCCTATCCATCTGGGCTCGACGCCCGGTCGTCCCATGCCTGGCGGCGCTCCACGGCCTCCGACAGCAGCGTCGCCAGGTCGACCACCTGCAGCTTCGCCCCGGTCTCGCGCACACCGTCGTCGAGCATCACCGTGCAGAAAGGACACGCGACCGCCAGGGTCTGCGCGCCGGTCGCGGCAGCTTCGCGGACTCGTTCCTGATTGATCGCCCGGCCGCGGTTCTCCTCCATCCACATCCTTGCGCCGCCCGCGCCGCAGCAGAACGTCCGCTTCCCGCTGCGGGTCATCTCGACCGGCCGCCCCGCGGCAGCAACCAGCTCGCGCGGCTGGGCGATGACATCGTTGTGGCGCGCGAGGTAGCACGAGTCGTGATACGTGATCGCTCCGTCTCCCGCCAGTGGCTTGATCCGGCCTTCGCGCATCAATTCCGCCAGGAACACGGTGTGGTGCACGACCTCGTAGGTCCCACCGAAGTCGGGGTACTCGTTGGAAAGGGTGTTGAAGCAGTGCGGGCAAGTGGTGACGATCTTCTTGACCCTGGCCTCATTCAACGTGCCGACGTTCTGCTTCGCCTGCTGCTGGAACGTGTACTCGTCGCCCATACGGCGCGCCGGGTCGCCGGTACATGACTCGCGCGGCCCGAGGATCGCGAAATCGACTCGAGCGGACTTCATCAGCTTCGCCGTCGAGATCGCAGCCTTGCGGGCGCGCTCGTCGTATGCCGGCGCGCAGCCGACCCAGAACAGGATGTCGGGTGGCTCTTCCCCGGGCTGCAGCACGTGGACGCCGAGCCCGT